>Ga0070658_10000317_pt1 | contig 41306 bp, 36 predicted proteins | sample KBSC13metaG_FD_64664 | JGI IMG/M metagenome (GOLD analysis project Ga0070658, IMG submission 64664) | Corn rhizosphere microbial communities from Kellogg Biological Station, Michigan, USA - KBS C1-3 metaG | ecosystem: Host-associated > Plants > Roots > Rhizosphere > Soil ... | reverse complement strand
TTCTATCCGGCGCTGACAGGGATCGCGGCGCTGGTACTCGATCGTGTCGGAACCGTCGTACGCACCGTCTGGGGCCATCGGATGGCCCGAACGCTGCTCGGCGGATTTCTGACCTATCATCTGCTTCTCGCCGGGCTGCACCACGCGAACGGCCTTACCGATGCCGTCCTCTACGGCACAACGCTCTTGGCGGTGCTTGGACTGTGCCTGATGCCAACGCGTCGAAGCAGGGAGAAGCCGGAGACGGGGCGGTATCGACAGCGGGCCACGGCAGTTTTCGCGGTCTGGGCCGTCGTCAACACGCTGTGGCTCGGGGATTGGCTGACGCATCTGCACTATCGACAGCGCGATGCCGACCGGTGGCTTGCGGAGAATCTGCCGCCACAGAGCGTGCTGATAGGAGATGCGGCTCCGGGGCTATGCCTGAACAACCGCTTCGTCGCGATCCCCGTCATCAAGGGGCTTTGCAACGATCATCACATACTGGAAACCTCTGCGTCCCGTGGGCCGCGCTATGTGGTCATTCTGAACGGACAACAGAATACCGACTGGTGGCGCAGCCTCTATCCGGAGGTTATCCAGACGCAGCGCCTGAAGCAGACCTTTTCGGGCCTGATCCATTTCGCAGTCACCGTGTACGAAGTTCCGGCGGATGTCGCCCTACCGACGCCGCAGCCTCGGAAACCGTAAGAACCCACGGAGCGGAGAGCGACCTTAAACTAAACACTATGCCAAGAGATACCTCCATTCAGAAAGTCCTGGTTATCGGCTCCGGGCCGATCATCATCGGCCAGGCCGCCGAATTCGACTACGCAGGCACCCAGGCCTGCCGCGCACTCCGCGAGGAGGGCGTGTCGGTCGTGCTCATCAACTCCAACCCCGCGACCATCATGACCGATGTCGAGATGGCCGATCGGGTCTATATCGAGCCGCTCAACGTCGAGTTCGCCGAGCGCGTCATCGCCAGAGAACGGCCGGACGGCCTGCTGCCCACGCTGGGTGGACAGACCGGCCTCAACCTCGCCACGCAGTTGGCGGAGGCCGGAATCCTCGAAAAGTACAATGTGCGCCTGCTGGGCACACCGCTCGCCTCGATCCGCAAGGCGGAAGACCGCGAAGAGTTCCGCGACCTGATGCGCGCCATCGGGGAGCCGGTGCCCGAATCCTGGATCATCGAGGACGAATCGCAACTGGCCGTGCCCGCCGCCGCCGGGATCTGGCCGCTTATCGTGCGCCCGGCCTACACCCTCGGCGGCACCGGCGGCGGAATCGTCTACAACGAGGCGGAACTCTACGAGACCTCTCGGCGCGGTCTGGCGCTCTCCATGCGGCATCAGGTGATGATCGAGCGATATCTGGCCGGTTGGAAAGAGATCGAGTACGAGGTCATGCGCGACGCCAACGATACGGCGATCACGGTCTGCAACATGGAGAACTTCGATCCGATGGGCGTCCATACCGGCGACAGCATCGTGGTCGCGCCTTCGCAGACTCTCACCGACAAAGAGTATCAGATGCTGCGCACGGCCTCCTTGAAGATCATTCGCGCGCTCGGCATCGAGGGTGGCTGCAACGTGCAGCTCTCGCTCAGCCCGACCTCCTTCGACTACTATATCATCGAAGTCAATCCTCGCGTCTCCCGCTCCTCGGCGCTCGCCTCCAAAGCGACCGGCTACCCGATCGCGCGCGTCGCCGCGAAGATCGCGACCGGCCTGCATCTGGACGAGATCGAGAACGCGGTCACCAAAAAGACCCTCGCCTGCTTCGAGCCTGCGCTCGACTACTGCGTCGTCAAGATACCACGTTGGCCCTTCGACAAGTTCAGTCTGGCGGATCGACGGATCACGACGCAGATGAAGGCGACCGGCGAAGTCATGGCCATCGATCGCTCGTTCGAAGCAGGGCTGCTCAAAGCGATCCGCTGCCTGGAGGTCGGCATCTACGGCCTGGCCAGCAAGACCGCGCATCAGCTCAGCGACATCCAGCTCGAAGAGGCGATTCGCGTGCCCAACGACGAGCGACTCTGGGCGATCACCGAAGGCTTCCGCCGTGGAATGATGGTCGAAGAGATCAACTCTCTCAGCGCGATAGACCCCTGGTTCCTGCGCAAACTCCAGGGACTCGTTCAGCTCGAAACGCGCCTGAAAGTGAACGGCTCCGCCCTCGCCCGCCTCTCCCGAGTCGAAGAGGCGGCGGAGAAGAATGCCGAACATCCGCGCGCCGTCAGCCTGCTCCGGGAAGCCAAGAGCGCCGGATTTGCGGATCGCACCATCGCGGAGTTTGCAGGCATACCCGAGAAAGAGGTTCGCGCCCTGCGTAAACGCCTGGGGATCGTCCCCATCTACAAGATGGTCGATACCTGCGCCGCCGAATTCGAAGCCGCCACTCCCTACTACTACTCCTGCTACGACACAGAGGACGAAGTCTAACAGAGTCCTTTCAGTATGGGCTTGAAAAGAGTGGAACGCTGCATGTCGGTTACTTGTTGGGGCACCCCTTCCCCACAGGGGGAGGGGACGGGGGTTAGGTCCGCGAGCGAAGCGAGCGATGACGAGATAGGGGCAGGTAGATGGCAGAGGAACGGTATGTGCTGGCGACGGGGGCGGAGGGTGAGGAGCGGCTTGCGGTCGTGAATGCGGTGCATGGGCCGGATACGCGCGCGTTTCTGCTGCGGGCAGGACTGAGACTGGGGATGCGGGTGGCGGATATCGGCTGCGGCATCGGGACGATCTCCTGCTGGATGGCGGAACAGGTCGGAGCGGGCGGATCGGTGCAGGGCGTGGACGTCAGCGAGGGGCAGGTCGAGACTGCCAGGCGGCGCGCGGGCGCCGCTGGGATCGAAAACGTCACTTTTACGGTCGCCAGTGCGTATGATACAGGGTTAGAGTCAGAAAATTTCGATCTGGTCTTCTGCCGGTTTGTGCTGATGCATCTCCAGCGCCCGGAAGAGGCGCTGCGGGAGATGCGCAGGCTTTTGCGTCCCGGGGGCACTCTCGCGGTGGAGGATGGCGATTTTACGGCGCTCTTCTCCTATCCGCCGCTGGAAGCGTTCGACCGCTGTATGGCGCTCTATCGGGCTGCGGGAGAACGGCACGGCGCGGATTTCGAGATCGGACGCCGCCTGTACGCGCTGGTGCGTGAGGCCGGGTTCGGTTCGGCGGACGTGGCGATGGCGCAGCCGGTGTTCGTGCACGGGGAGGCGAAGCGCCTGCCCGAGTGGACCCTGACGGAGAGCGCGGATCTGTTGATCGAGGCGCAACTGACGACGAAGGCAGAGATCGCCTCCCTGGTGGCCACCCTCTCCGCTTTTGCAGCGCAGGACGGCACGGCGATCGGAATGGCCCGGATGATGCAGGTGGCGGCCACAAAGTGATGAGTTAACCGAGTAGAGCGGTCACAGAGGGGTGTCGGTGATGCGGATAGGATTGGATGAGATAGACCCACGCATCGGGGAGGCGATTACGGATCGACTCTCCGCCCCTTTGAACGAGTTCCTGCGCGACAATATTCGCTGGGGAACGTTTCAATCGCTGCCGATCGCGTGGGAAGTCAAAGGCGGCAGCATGAAAGTGAAGCGTCGTCGGGACCCGAATGAGGACGAGAGATTCGCCCACGCCCTCCGCAGGCGGCGCGATGAACAGGTTTCGATGCGGGCGCTGGGCGCGGCGTTTCTGCCCAGCGTCGCCGGCACTGCGGTCGGCTGGGCCATCGCCAGCGGAACCCCGGCAGCGGGACTGGTCGCGGGACTGTCGGTCTGGGCGATGGGCACGGGAGTCGGTGTCTGGTGGACGCGCAAGGCGACGCCGCGCGAGCGTCTGCGCGGCCAGATTCAGTTGGAGGAGCTGCGGGCTGTGCTGCCGCTGCTCACCCTGACGCGTGCCGAACGCATCTACTGCGACGCGCTGTTGCTGCTCTCGCGAACGGATGCAACGCCCGAGGCGGAAACGACGCTGCGTGTCGCGCTGCGCCAACTCAACGACCTGCTTTCGGACAGTCGGCAGTTGGAGCACCGCCGCGCAACGCTGCTGCCGCTTCTGGGCCAGCACTCGATCACCGAATTGGAAGCGGAGTTCAAGGCTCTGGGGACGCGATTGGACCAGGTGACGGACGGTGTCACCCGCAATCTGATTCAGCAGAGCCTCCAGATGTGTTCGACGCGGATCGAGAATGCACGCGCCTTTGCGCAGGGGCTGGAGCGCCTCAATGCGCAGCAGGAGGCGATCGTGCACACGCTCTCTTCAGCGCTCTCGGCGATGGCGCGCTTGCAGATTCTCTCCAACCCGCAGACGGAGATCGCCGCGCATGAGATCGCCGAGACCGTGGCCTCGATGAGCCGACAGACGCGCTCTGTCGAGCAGGCCGTCGAAGAGGTCATGTCCTTGCGGGGCCAATAACTGCAACGCAGCCACCCGGCTCTGCACCTGTGGACGGAGTTTCCATGCGAATCGGACTCGAACATATCGATCCCATAATTGCCGCCATGATGCGGGAGCGGTTGTGCGCGCCCGGCATCAACTTTCTGAAAGACAATATCCGCTGGGCCGATGCCGAGGAGACGTCGCTTATTCGCCTGTTTCTCAATCAGGCGATGCGCCGCCCGGAACAGCGCCAGCCCGATGACGACGAACGGCACGCCTATCTCGTGCACCGTCAACGGGAGAAGATGGCGTTCCAGCGCGGCTGGGGTTCCATTGTGGGTTCGCTTGTCGCTGCCGGCCTGATCGGGATGCTGTTCTACGCGGTAGTCGGCAGCCTCTGGCTCGGCGTTGGTATCGGAATTTTGATCGGCATCGCCGGGCTGGTCTTCGGAGGTCTCTGGGCCTGGAAGGCGACTTCCCGGCACGAACTCTACTATGAAGTGACGCTGGCGGAGTTTCTAGCGGTCGTCCCGCTGTTGCATTTGACCGAGGTAGAGGCTGCCTATTGCGACCTGCTTGTACGCGTCTGTGGCCACGATCCCAACCAGGAAGCGCGGCGGGCCGTCCGTCGTCATATCAGCAGGCTGAAAGAGTTTCCGGTACTCGGACGACAGTTGGATCTGCTGGCCGACGCCGCCGCGCAGAACGAGCAGAAGGCGCTGCAAGCGCGTATCGAAACGGTCCAGGAAGCGTTGATCAAAGCCATTCAAGGCATCGACGACGCGCTCTGCACGATCCTGGTCGTTCCAAGTCCGGCAGGAGACAGAGCGTCGGAACGTATCGAAAAAGAGTTACAGACCTACCGACAGGCCATCGAGACGCTGACCACAGAAGTCAACGCCGTACAGCCGGTAGACCGTAAACGTCGGCGTGAGAAAGTGTCGTAGCAGTCGCGATGATCGCTGCGACCGGGGAGATTTCGGATTTTGAGTGAAGCACGTAAGAAAATCGTCGTCATCGGCTCCGGCCCTATTCGGATCGGGCAGGGGATCGAGTTCGACTACTGTTCGGTCCACTGCGTCTGGGCGCTACGCGAAGCAGGCTACGATGCCCTGATCATCAACAACAACCCCGAGACGGTCTCCACCGACTTCGATACCTCAGACCGTCTCTTCTTCGAGCCGCTGACCTCCGAGGATGTCTTGAACATTCTGGACCGGGAGGAGCCGGAAGGCGTCATCGTGCAGTTTGGCGGCCAGACCGCGATCAACCTCGCCAAACCCCTGCACGATAACGGGGTGCGCATCTTCGGCAGCTCCTTCGACTCGATCGACCTTGCCGAGGACCGCGATCGGTTCGAAAGGGTGCTGCACGAACTGGATATTCCGAAGCCTGCCGGACGCGCGGTCGTCACCGCCGAGGCGGCGGCGGCTGTCGCAGAGGAGATCGGGTACCCGGTGCTGGTGCGGCCTTCCTACGTTCTGGGCGGACGCGCGATGGAGATCGTCTACAACCGCACCGACCTGGAACGCTATATGACCTATGCCGTGGACGTCTCGCCCAAGGCTCCGATCCTGGTGGATAAGTATGTCCTGGGCAAAGAGGTCGAGGTGGATGTCATCAGCGATGGCGTCGACTGCCTGCTGCCGGGCATCATGGAGCACATCGAGCGCGCGGGCGTCCACTCCGGTGACAGTATGGCGGTCTATCCGCCCCAGACGCTCTCGCAGGATGTGATCGATCAGATCGTGCGCCACGCGACGCTGATTGCGCAGCGGCTCGAAGTGCGTGGACTGATGAACATCCAGTTCGTCGTGGACAGCGCCACCAACACGGCGCAGGTGCTGGAGGTCAATCCGCGCGCCTCCCGCACCGTGCCCTACCTGAGCAAAATCACGGGGATCCCGATGGTGCGCGTCGCCACGCATGTCATGCTGGGCAAGAGCCTGAAGGAGCAGGGTTATGCGCCCGGCCTGCATCCCAATCAGGGCAGCATCGCCGTGAAAGCGCCCGTCTTCTCCTTTATGAAGCTGACCCAGGTCGATATCGGGCTTGGCCCGGAGATGAAGAGCACCGGCGAAGTCATGGGCCTCGACTCGCGCTATCCCCAGGCGCTCTACAAGGCGATGACCGCCTCGGGGATCGTGGTTCCCGCCGGCGGCCGCCTGATCGTCACCCTTGCAGACGCCGATAAGGCGGAAGGCGTGCCGATCATCCGGGACTTTGCCGAGGTCGGTTTCACGATCTATGCGACCGCCGGCACTGCGCAGTATTTGAGGGATCAGGGCATCGAAGCCGAAACCGTGAAAAAACTGCACGAAGGGGAGGGGAATATCGTGGACCTGCTGAAGAGCGGGCAGATCGATCTCCTGATCAACACCCTCTCCAGCGACAAACGCATCGAGCGCGAAGCCATCCGTATTCGGCGCGCCAGCGTCGAGGTCGGCGTGCCCTGTCTCACCAGCCTGGATACCGCCCGCGCCCTCCTCCTGGCGCTCTCGGCCCGTAACCAGGGCAAAGACTTCGCCCTCGCGACGGTGGATGAGTACCTGGTTGGGGTGAAATAGAATCCAGGGGAGGATCTCAGCCCTCTTCACCGGCCAGTGCGGTGAGGTGGCGAGGGGAGAGCAGCCAGCGCAGCACGCCGTCGCCGGGTTGAGGGCGAATGGATTCGATGTAGATCAGGCCGCCCTTTTTGAGATCGATCTGCGCGCCGCCGATGAGTTGGCCCGCGACGGAGCTGAGATCCGGCTCATGCCCGACGCAGAGCACCCGCGCACTGGGGGAGAGTTTGCGGGTCAGGGTCTGCAGCAGACCCATGCGGAAACCTCCTGCCGCCATCTCGGGGACGATGTGGAAATGCTCTGCGGGCAGTTCCACCGCTTCGGCGACGATGCGGGCGGTCTCCAGGGCACGCGGATAGGGGCTGGTGTAGATCAGATCGAAGCGCGGATTGAGGGTGGCGAGGGCCAGCGCTTCGGCGCGCATCTCGGCGATGCCTTCCGGAGTCAGCTTCCGATCGGCATCGGTGATCCCTGCGTAGATGTCTTCGGCTTTGCCGTGTCGGAGAAAGAAGAGATGCAATGGCTGGCTCCTAACGCGAAGAAGCGTCGCACAGTGGCGACGCTTCTCTACTTCTCTGGGCATCCTCGCAGCGGACGGAAATGATTCCCGGAAAGGGCTGGCGTCATGCGAAGGCTATGTTCGGTCTATTCGGGCTCTTCGACAAGCGGGTTGGGAATGGACTTCGTCGTCTCGAGGGCGTGATGGAACTGCCGCATCTCCTCCAGGGTGATCGCGCCAAGACCCGAGAAGCGCGCGCGTTCCTCTTCTTTGGCCTCGGTCTGAATGTCCTGCAGGAGACCATCTTCCCACTCTTCCTGCTTTACGAAGTGCTCGCCCAGTTTCTTGCAGCGGGAACAACGGTATTTGATGTAGACGAAGCTCGGGCCAAACTGCTTTACGTAGTAGCCCTGCTGCATCACATCGCGCCGCAAGATACGTTGACCACAATGACATTTCAAGCTGGTCTTCATTCCGTCGTCAACCTCCGTACCGCTGCACCTCACTCCGATACTCGAAAGCGGGTGCGCTGGCGGCTCCGCCACGGAACATTGGGCGTTCTATTATTTTGTCATTCACCGGGTGGTAGAAACCTTCCGGTATACTATTATACCACGATTTTTTCGGGACCGCATCGTTGCAAGTATCGCAATAAAGGGGTGAACGGGTGAAACTTCTGGATCGATATCTGCTGCGCGAGATGGTGGTGCCGTTCCTGATCGGGCAGGGGGCCATCGTGCTGCTGCTGACGGGCAGCGTGCTCTACAACAACGCGGATGTTCTCCTGGCGAATCAGGTGCCCCTGCGCTTTATCGTCCGCATGGTGCTCTACTTCATTCCTTTTCTGGTCCATATGACGATGCCCGTGGCGATGGCGGTCGCCGCCTCGCTGGCGGTCAGCCGATTGGGGCGTGACTCGGAGATCACGGTGCTGCGGGCGGCAGGCGTCAGCATGTCGCGCATCTTCCTGCCGATCTTCCTGACAGGGCTGGTGGTCAGCGTCGGCGATTTCTTCTTCGGGGAGTATATCGTTCCGAAGTCGGTCGAGAAGTTTCAAGGGGTGCTGGACGAGATCCCGACCCAACTCAAGACGCTGGCCCCCGTTCCGGGGCAGTGGATCACCTCCGCCGATAACTCCTACACCATCAACGTACGCAGCCTGTTTCGGCGGCAAGGCTATATCGAACTCCACGGCGTGAAGATCGTGGCGAGCCCCCAGGCCGTCGCCACGGGGGATGCGATGGATATCCTTGCATCTGCGGAGAACGGCCGGTTTGAAAACGGCCAATGGACGCTCTATTCGCCCGCCTTATTCCACTTCAGTACCAAGAAGAACGAATGGGAGAAATTGCAGCATGACGATCGCTCTGCCTTTGTGATCAACGTCTCTGTCGATCCTCAGGCGTTCAAGAGCGCGTTTCAACTCCAACTGCCGATGTGGAAGATGGCCGGCTCCTCCTCGCGCACCTTCTGGCAGTTGAAGGAGGATGTGAAGCGCAATGCGGCGCAGCATGTCTCCGATCCCTATGCCATTCTCAACTACCACTTCAAACTTTCGGTGCCGTTCTCCTGTCTGGTGATGGCGTTGTGCTGCCCGCCGATGGCCATGCGGTTCGCGAAGGGCGGCGGCTTCATGGGGACGCTGCTGTCGATCTGTCTGGTCTTCGTCTACTGGAATACGATGCTGTTGATGCGAATTCTAGGATCGGTCGGCCCGGAAGGAGGAGCGCCTCTGCTCGCTCCCCAGGTGGCGGCATGGACGCAGAACGTCGTCTTCATCGTCATCGGGCTTTTCGTCCTGCGTCGCAGCGAATAGTCGCTCTACGGAAAGACGCATGTTCAGCCGACGCGTGTCGCACAAATGGTGCGTAATTAGCATTTTTGAAGAAATCACGTCGTCTACCGGGTTGCGTATTGGAAAGTGAGGGCAGGCCGACCTTGATTATGGGGTTGGCGACTGGACTCTCAGACCTCGTTCATGAGGCATTCCGTGCGCTTCATAGGCGGTGACAGAATGATACGCAGTCGTGAACTAAAACCGATGCAAGTGATCACCGATGCACCGGCACAGTACATTCGGCGTCCGGACGGTCATCTGGATTTCCTCTCGCCGTGCAACGTGGTCGTGCACCATGAGTCCGTGAAGTCCGAACGGCCACCGGCGCAGACGCGCCTCTCGCTTCGGTGCAGTTTTCATGGGAAACGACACTTTGAGGTGGACAAACAGCGGTTTGTCGTCAACGACGATCGCTATTTGCTCTTCAATCTGGGGCAGCGGGTCTCGGAGGCTGTGGATTCGACGCATCCGGTCGAGTGCTTGAACGTGACCTTTCAGCCGGAATTTGCCGACGAGGTGTTCCGCAGTCTGAACGCCTCCACGATCTCTCTGTTGGACAATCCTGTCGGTGATCCGCGGCAGTCTATCCATTTCTTCACGCGGACCTATCCGCACGACGACCTGGTCACCCCGATCATCGAGCGGTTTCGGGAGCTGCCGGAAGGGGGAGAGTTCGAACGGGGCTGGCTCACCGAACAGTTCCATCTGCTCCTGGAACGGCTAATCGAACTCCATTGCCGTGTGTTGAAGGATACGGAAGCGGTTCCGGCGATGCGGCGCAGCACCCGGATCGAGATCTATCACCGTCTCGCCCTTGCCCGGGATTTCATCGAGGCCAGTGTGGACAAACCGATCACGCTCTCCGACTACTCCAGAGTGGCCTGTCTCTCTCCGCACCACTTCCTACGGCTATTCAAGCAGGTCTACGGCGAGACGCCCCATCAGTTTCTGACCCGCCTGCGGCTGAAATGCGCTCTGGATCTCCTGCAGAGCACCGAGATCTCCGTGACCGAGATCTGCTTCCTGGTCGGCTTCGAGAGCCTGGGATCTTTCAGCACGCTGTTCAAGCGCCACTACGGCAAATCCCCCCTGGCGTTTCGCATGCAGCCAGGGTAGATCTTGCGACGGATCCCCGTACCACTACCAGGGCTAATTTCCCCTATCTTTAAGATAAGGTATTGTGGCCAGTCCTTGTTTCTCGACAGCCGTGAAGAGGGCAATTGCCATCCCCTGCGCGTCGGCGACGAGCCAGACGTGCGTGGCGAAGGTGTTCTGGGCGGCGCGGCCATGTGGAGGAACCGTGCCGTACGGATGGCGTTTGCCGTCGCTGTCCAGCCAGAAGAGGGAGAGAACCTGATCCGTCTGGTTGGAGAAACGTATTGTCGTGGGGACACTGGAGTTGCCGGAGCGCAGCGTCTTCTCACTCGCCGCGGTCTGTGCGGTCAACGCCTCCACGGCGACCCGGTCGACTTTGATGTGTCCGGAATAGACTGAGTCAAAGAAGGCATACGCCTCGGGATCGTACTTTTTCAAGCCCTCCGGGCCGGGGGCGGGCTTCTCCCCGGTCATGCCCATGTCACCGTGCCCTCCGAAGTACCACATCGTCAGTTCCGCGAAATACTCATCGTCGTTCGACCCTGCATACGCCTTGACCCATTTGCCGGCCGCAAGTGATTTTGCACGCTGGTCATGGATCTGCGTCCGTATCGTTCGAGTGAGGCCGTAGTTCATCAGGGTGTGCGCAAACTCGTGCGGGCAGATGTCCCGGTCGTGATAGCGATCCTTCGGGAGTTTCAATAGATTCTCTTCTCCGCACGAGGCGGAGAGTCCGCCTAGCCCTCGTGTCCGCTCATCGACTGTCAGCTTACCGTCGAACGGTTTCCCCTTCATGTGCCGGTATTCCGGCAGATCGGAGGTCTGCTGGTCCCTGCCGATGATATGGAACTCCGCGCCTGCGATCTTCAGGTTGTAGGCCGCATCCGGCAGATGCTGGAGTTCACGGTTCATCCACTCCCGCGCCTTGAACAGCGCTTCATCCGCCACGACTTCGGGAGCCTTGATAGGGATGCCTTCATAGACCAGTTCTTTGGCATAGAAGCCTGATTCCGGTGGATCGATACGGACGATCTTGTCAGGCGCCTTGGCCACCGGCTTCTCCTGGGAAAGAGCGCCGGTAGTTTGGAAAACGAGGCAAGTCACAGCGAGAGCGAACAGAGGGCTATAGCGTCGTTTCATCAGGCAGGCGTTTTCCTTTCCAGAGCACGCTTCAGAACCGTATTGACCGCCTTGTTCGCGATGGGATAGCGGATATCCTCCAGCGAAGCCCCGGCGGCGATCAGGAGTTCGACGGACTTGACGTAGTCGCCGTTGGGGTCACGGAAGTTGTCCGCTCCCCATAGGCAGGCCCCGAGCGGCTTCCCGCCATAGGCGTTTTTGGCTTCCAGCGAAGCTCCATGCGCCAGCAGCAGTTCGATCAGGTCCGCATAGCCCCGTACCGCCGCGCGATTCAGCGCAGTCGACTCTTCGCCTCCCCGCGTATCCACCGGAAAGCCGACCTTCAGCATCAGACGGACCGCCTCTGTCTTATGGTGCCACGCGGCGTCCGCAATCAGCCGCGCCTGCTCCGGGGGCAGTGAGAGGACCATGTTCGGATACTCCGCCAGAATCGCCTGAACGGCCGGCTCATCGACCATCAGGCATCCGGCCAGAAAGCGCTCGGGGACAGAGCTATGGGTGAGCAGTAGTTGATAGATCTCCTGGTGGCCCAACTCCGCGGCCAGATAGAGCGGACTGTCGCCATTCTTGAGGGTGTAGGTGTAGATATGCCCGCCGTCTGAGGAGCCCGAGGTCAGTTTGCCCTGATTGACCCGTGCATAAAGGCATGCAGGGTCGGCGGCGATCGCCTGCCTGACCAGATCGATATCGCCCAACTGCACAGCCATAAAGATGTCGAGTTCCGCGCCCCGGCTGAGCAGATAGCGGCAGATCTCCGGGCGATCCGCCACCATCCATTGTGCCGGGGTGCTGCCGTGGTCGATGTCGCGTAGATCGATCTCCGCACCGTGCTTCAGGAGGAAGCAGGCGATCTCGACGGAGGCCGCGAAGTGGAGCGGACTCTGTCCATCTCCTCCCCGCGCATTCACCAGAGTCGGATCGGCAGCGACCAGCTCTTCCAGCCGGTCCAGACGATTCATTCCCGCCGCCGCCCAGACATCCACGATCGCGCCCTTGTCGGCCAGAAAGGCCGCAAACGCCGGATCGTCGTTCGGCAGCACTCCGAATCCCCCGGCCCACCAGGTGCTGCGGGCATTGATGTTCGCCCCAAACTCCAACAGCGCCTCCACCAGTTTCCGGTTTTTGCTGCCGGCAGCGTGGACGATGGCGGGAGAGTCGAAAGCGAAGAGAGGAGCGTCGATCTGTTCGACCAGCGCCGGAACCGTGCGCAGCAGTGTACGCAACTTGGTGCTGGAGCCTGTTTGAACCGCCTGTTTGAAGGCTTCCAGCGCCGCCTCCGGATCGGGATTCATTGCCTCGACATGGCGCTTGAGGCGCGGCCAACTGGGAAACTCATACTCACGCGCCAGCACGAGTTGGGCCTCGCTGAGAGTCAAACCGGTGGCGGCAAGCGATTTCAGAGGAAGGGAAGCGGCGCGAGGCAGATGGGCATGAATCCGCTGTAACGCCTCCGGGGATTCGGCCTTGAACTGCTTGACCAGGTCTTTCGCCAGATGTTTGAGCTGCTCCAGACTGGGTAGGGCAGGCAGAGATGTCGTAGGGGTGGTCATGACGACCTCCTTTCTGTGCGCCTGTTGTCCGCTCTGCCAGGCAGAAAGAAGGTGTTGGAAACCAATTCGAAAGTGGAGGTGGGCTCAGCCCTTCCCGCGGACACGGATGCGCCCTAACCGCGCATCTTCATTATACCCACAAACACAGGCCGGCTGTCAAAGCCTCGAAAATACTCAGAAGTCTGAACTGTATCCTTTATTTTAAGCAGGCGCGGTGGCGCTGTCCGCCTGGTCGTTTCACTTTTACGGGGAAGCATATTCGAGCGCTTCTTCCCGAGGGGGCAGGAATATCGGTCGGGCGAGCAAAATATGACGATGGCGCTCCACACAAATCACTGCGCTGAGGCCCGGAAGGAACAGACGAGATGTCAGATCACAACGATCCTGGAGAATACCCGTTCGCCAACGCCCGTAAACCACCGCCGCCCCGATTGGTGGCGTTCGGTTGCGCCGTCGTCGGCGGTGTCTGTCTTGCGGTGAATCACTATGAGGCCATGAATAGCGGCAGGATCTATTGGTGGATTCTCTTCTTCGCGCCTCTGATCTTGTTTCTAGGAATTGGCGGTATCTTTGACCCTCGTATCCTCTTGTCTATCGGCGACAAAGGGAAACATTTTCCGCTCAGAATCAAAGTTATCGGGGGAGTGCTCGCGATTGCCGGTTTGATAGTTTCCGCGTATCTTGCACTCGGAGTCTATCGCTTACAGGACGGTTCATCGGGCCATCCCTCCGAGAGTAGAGAAGCTCCTGGAAGTGCACCATGACCTGCCCGTCTGCCAGGAAGCGAGACAGCGTTCCTTCGGAGAAGGAACGCTGTACTGATTAGCCGCGGAACCCGCCGTAGAAGCGCACGAGATCTTCGATGGTGGGAATGACGATAGGCTCCAGGATGATGACGCTGCTCTGGTAGATGCCCTTGACGCGCTTGCCCTCTTTGAAGGGCGCTAACGGTACGTCTTTCAGGAGATCCTTCAGGCCCGGTATCTTACGCAGCACCGGGAACCCTCCCGTGTTCTGCGAGTAACTGGTGTTGCTGGTCAGGGTGGAGAGCACGGTAGGCTCGTAGGCGAGCGCGGAGATCGTAGCGTCGTTGATGCTGTGGTTGGTCACATGGTCGGAGATGGTGTCTCCTGCCGTCGGGTTCAGGGTTTCGTTGACGGTGAGCGTCAGGGTGATGCTGCCCGAATCGAAGCCGATGCTCGGGTTGGCAATGAGGTTGATTCCGGACTGAACCGGCACGGCCTGCCCTCCCGCCATCAGTGCCTGAATGACGCTCATGCCGTCGAGACCGTACTTCGAGGTAAACTGGTCGAGCGCGCTTTGCGGCGCCGCAAGGACCGCGGCGGCGCCGGCAGCCGCGGGAGCGGCAGGAGTCAGGGCCGCGGCGTTCAAGGTGTTGAGCGCGGAGGTCGCCGCCGCGGCCTGATTCAGACGATCCTGGAGCTTCTGCTGGGAGGGCGCTTGCGCCTGCACAGTCGCGGAGACGGAGCCGACGGTGTCCGGCTCGAACTGAAGGCTGACGCTGTTGGAGACGAACATGTTCACCGAACTGTCGGAGAGCAGGATGTCCTGAAGGACGTCCGGCACGTTCTCGATGCTGGACGAGGTGAGAATATCGTGTGAGGTCACCTTGTTCAGTTGGCGGTTGGCCAGCAGACGGATCTGATCCACATAGTGGTTGTAGAACTGCTGTTCCAGCGCGCGGGAGAGCGCCTCGCTGCCGCGCAGCAGCCACTGGTTGAGGGCCGCCTCCAGGGTCTGAAGCTTCGCGTAGTTCACCTCCTGCACCGCATTGGTGTTGGCGGCGTTCAGGCGCTGATCGACGCGGGCGCGCTCTTCGGCGTAGGAGTGAAACATCGGAATCAGTTGGTTGATACCGGCAGGCGAATCGTCCGCGGCGGTCGCGACCGCCTGGAACAGCGCCATCGGCACGCTGACAAGGTCGTTGGCGACCGCGTGGAGGTCGAAGAGACGGCGGCGCAGGGAGTCCGGCAGACGAGCCGACTCCTTGTCCTTCCCCGACTGGAGGGCCGTGATGCTCTCGCTGATGGTCTTTTCGCGATCCAGAGCGCTCTGAAAGCGGCGCTGCAGTTCCGCCAGGCTGTCGTGCGCCTGCTTGCGCACCAGCGCGGGGTAGAGCCTCTGCGTCAACTCCAGCGAGCGGCGTGTGCGCAGGGCGACCCAGGTCGGCAGCGGACAGCGCGGATCTTTGAGCGAGTTGATAAAATCGGTGACGGAGGAACCGGAGCGATTGTCCATGCTGCGCTGATTCTCCGCGCACCAGTCGCGCGAAGCCGTCACAGCCTTCTCCCAGGCCGCCAGTTTACCGGCGATGTCTCGGGCGATCTGTTCATCGCTGGCGTGGGGATCCTGCAGGGAGGTCGAGAGCGTCTTCTGAAAATCCTGAAGTGCGTTGTCGGTCTGGGTTCCGCCGGTGCCGTTCGCGGAGGCAGGCGGAAGCTCGGGGAGGGCACGGTCTATCATCAGGAGCAGCAGGATCTCCTGAACGGTCAGCGGGCGATCGCCGCTGCCCAGGGTCGGGAACAGTTTGTCGATCTCCTGGTAGACCTTGAGGTCCTCGCCCTTGCGCCGTTTCAGCCGCGCGATCAGGTAGTCCTGGAGATCGCCGAAGGCGCGCACGACCTCGGTACGCTGCGCATCGACCAGCGCCCGGACGGTTTCGGTCATCTGAATGACATCGGCGTTTGCCGGCCCGGTAAGCTGTACGACGCGGGTGTTGAGGTTCAGATGTGCGCGCGGCCGCTCGTAGAGAAAGGCCATCATCTTGATATCGGCCATATGCTCATCGATCCGCTTGCGATCCCCGGTGATCAGGATATAGTTTCCGCTGACGACAAACGAGAAATCTCCCAGCAGCGGCTTCGTCGGTATCACAGTCGCGGAGGTGCCGAAGCGGCCGGTGGGCTGCATAGTCTTCAACTGCTCCACGAACCGGGTCGCCGAGCGGGCATCCCGCATCACGACATTGCGCACGACGTTATCCGGCAAGGCGACCGGAGGTGGCGCTGCCTGGACAGGGGCCGCCTGCGCGGGGGCAGGCGTGGGAACGGGCTGGGCGGGCATCGGCGTTGCCGGTGTGGGGATGACCGGTGCAGGCGTTGGCGGCGCGGCAGGGGGCGTCACCGGCGGCATGGCCGGAGTCGTGGCTGGAGGCACGGTCGCTGGCGTGACCGGCGGCACCGTCTTATTCGCGGGATTCACCCTCGGCGGGTCGGCTTTGACGCGCGGAACGGATCCTGCCCACAACGTAGTGATGATAAGTCCAAGTTGGATCGTTTTGAACCCGGACCTGCGGCTGATTCTCATGCTCAAACCCGTACGCAGCACCCGATTGCTCTGATCATACCGTCTTTCCTTGCCGGCAGATTCTGCTGCAATGCGGGGCCGTTGCCTTTCCTCTACTTTAGCAACTCGGATTGGCTACTTTCGCGATGGGCCGACTGCATAGCATATGCCTTCACTGGGTGGTCCGTATTTCCCCGGGACTTCCGTGAAGCGCCTATGCACCGAACCTCGCTCATGCTTCTCCCCGCTCTCATGACGGGGTCTCTACTTGCTCACAGCGTGTGTGATATCAGATTCGAAAATGTCCGAATCCTCTCCCTGGCGACATCTCCAGCCGGTTAGACACCATAGTTTCGTCCGGGTTGCATATCAAGCGCACAGATTCCGGACAAATTGTTTGGATTCGGCAGGCAGTTTCGGTCAGATGCCGGATTCTGGTCGCCGGAATGGAGGGCAGAGGAGAACGATGCTGGCGGATATGCCGAACAGGCACATCCGCCAGAGAGATACAGCAGCGAGGAAGTTGCAGCGATCTGCCAGGTTGCGGTCGCTACCGCCCGAAATCCTGAAGTCGATGTGTGCGGTAAACTAACGACCGCTCGCCGGGCCTGCCAGGACCAGTGCCGCTGTGGACCAGGCGGTCGCTGCCATCGAGATGAACTGGTCTCTCCCGTAGGGGAAGCCGCTTTCGAAGTAGGGCTGGACCGCCTTGCTGCGGGTGACTACATGCCAGGTGCCATCGGGTTGCTGGGCTTTGAGAAGATAGTGTACTCCTCGCTGAACGACCGCGTCGCTGGGCGAGAGGCTGCCGCCCAATATCAGCGCGATGAGCACCGTACTGGTCGCATACGAGTCGCTGTTGGTTCCCGGAAGCTGCGCCCAACCACCATCCTCTTTCTGCTCTGCGGCCAACTCCCTGGTAAGTTTCTGGAGAAGCGCCGTATCCGCGCCGGCTTCCTTCAATCCCCAGAGTTGGAAGACCCGGTCTTCGGTCTCCTTCGTCGGCGTCCGTTCGAGCCACGTTTTCGCCTTCACGATGCGCTCAGCCACCGCCGGCTTCTGTGCGTCGTCGCCAAACGCCTTCAGCGCCCGGATGCTCAGAAAGGTGTTGGTAAAACTGCTCACTTCCGCCGGCGGACGATTGGAAGCGGCGCGCCAGTAGCCAAGCTCTTTGTCCTTCTGAACCAGGAAGCCCGACACCGCCCCGGTGATCTCATCGTGTTTGGCTCCAGCCGCCTCTAAGGTGAACATCGCATAGCCTGCCCGTGTGACGCCGCCCGGCTGTCCCTTCCCGTTGGTATAGAGGGCAAGATCGGCGTGCAGGTCTGCGGTAGTCGTCTGAACAATGGCCTGAAGCGGCTTCTCCGCGACGGAATATCCATGCGATTTTGCCAGCGCCAGTGCAAACATCGGCGCACCCTGGTGGTGGCAGGAGAAACAGGTGTTATGACGCGGATACTCCGCAATGCTCTGGAGCATCACCGGCATCGCCCGATTGACCGCCTGCCGAACCTCTGTCGGTGAGGCGTCCTCACCCGCAAAACCGGCTGCCGCCACCATCAGCAGACCCAACCCCATTCCACCTACGACCATTCCTCGCTTCATACTATCTCCAATCCCATAAGCACGATGATGGTTCAAACCGTGAGAACTTGAATGACGACTGTAGGAGCATTTCGAGCCGCTTGATTAGTCATGCCCTGGTCGAAGGTCAAGAGCACTGTTGATCTTGTCTGCGACAGCTCCTCTGCAAGCGCAATGTAGATGCCATCGGCAGATCGACTGCATCCATAACTATCTGCGATTTGCTCTGCGCGAGCAATTAAAGAGCGATCTCCATTCGGAGGCGGAGAGATAGTCGTCATCGTTGTGTGGAAACCTGCGATTGCGGTGGCATAGTCGGCAACAGACAGTTCACCTCGCTGTCTCTTGCCACACAGAATATACAATGTCTCTGCAATGATGACTCCAGGTGCATACCACACATATCCTAATTGGGCATAGCGAACCAGCTCTGCAAGCGCTTTTAATTCCTTATCTGTTTCCTTGGCAGCCAATGCAATAGCGACATTGGCATCAATCACGAGTGCACCGGGATTACTCGGCAGGCTCGATACCATACATTCCTCCCGAGCGGGCTTCGCGAAGCAGACGTTCGGTTTGCGATCCGTCCGTTTCTTTCATACCCTCCTGCAACTTGATTAAATCGCGTATCATGGCGAGAGCTTGTTCGTTTGGCGGGAACGTTGGAACTTCTGTATCAACTTCGTCAGGCTCAACATAGACCTTGACCATGCGCCCTGCTAACTGTGCGCTGTTCCGCGATAGGATTTCCTCCCATCGGCCTTCTAAAATCTGTGCTTGTGCCATTTGCAGACCTCCGTTACGTATTATTTGATTATAACACGACAAAAAGAAAAGTGATGATGCGCTGCTCTTTCTAATCAGATCCACTGATCCACCCCCGATAATTTAGGCCAGCGGCTGATTACCCCTCACATTTAGATTTGACAAAACAAGACCGTTTGTGTACCCCGTTCGGTAAAATGTAAGCGCCAACAAACACATTGCCGAGAGAGGTCCATGAAACGGTCTTGTCCTGAATATAATACCCTGTGTGCGGCTCTGGAAGAAGCCCTGCTGACTGCCTGCGATGCTCACATGAAATACAGCAAGTGCACGCAAGTCGATTTGGTGGAGTTCGATCTCCCGTCAGATATTTTGTATCCGGTCGAGATCCTGGCCGTTCTGCGTCTACGCGAGACAAGAGGGTTGACCAATCCCGAGATCGATCACCCTCTGTTGAAGACGCCGGTCGGTCGATTACACGATATTAACCCCGTACCTCATCAAGAGGTCATGGACAAAGCCGTCGCGAATTTTCTGTCTGCATTTTCGCCCGCAGTGGTAGAGCAACTATTCTTATAACGAAGAGAACAGAATGTGAGGTGCTCGCGTCCTCACCAGTCGCTCGGATAATTGACCCCGGTCGAGTACAAACTGAAGTGGCTCAACGGACAGCCGTCAATCCGAAGGGACTAACTCTTCAGGTGGCCTAAAATACCGGGGATGTCACGTGTCACCGTATCTATATGGGCCGACGGTTCCTATATGGGAGGTTCCAGGGCAGCGCGAATGATTTCTGTGGCTTCCACGCCTTCTAAATGCTTGCGTTTTAGAAGAACCTGTGCCAACTCCAGGATCGCGTACCTGTTTTTAGGAGCGTTAAGCAAATCACGAGTCTGTTGAAGAAGCCAATTTTTGTGAGCCTGCTCCTGCTGAGAGGAGTATTGGATAGGTTCGGGGTTCAACGTTGCCATATAATAGGGAATGAATTCCTCGGTCTTCTGAAAATCGCCTACATGCCCTTCATTGGGGAATTCCTGATATACTACAACTTCAGCGATATATCCGCTATACAATTGACAAAGCATATTCTTCCAAAACTGATATAGCTTGAAGCGATACTCCTCGACATCCTTCATTTCGGAAAATATGGGCTTCTCAAACTCGCAATGGGAACTGGCACAAGTATTTTCAGTTTCCTGGGCATATACTTCTACACCGACTTTGCCGAGGGTAACCCTTATCACCGTGCCGCCAAGAAGATAGGAGCACACGACATGGCCAGCTTCATGCACAGCAATGCGTTCTTGCTCCGTAGGGGAAATCATGTTCATTGCATTCCCGATTCGTTAAGTCGCCGAATGCTTATATTGTATCACAAGCCAAGACTTGGATACGATAGAGGAGTGTTGCGAAGCTTACTGAATAGTAATCACCGTTTGCCTGTCGGTGTATCACGGCTCAATAGGCATTTCAGACCATTCGCTCACCCCAGTGTCCGTAAATGTTATCGATTTCCGGAATTCGCCATATTCCCAACGCTCTGATCGATAGAGGTTCACAACCTTGGTGGGGCGTCCGAATATGCGCCGCACCTTTTGCATTGAGTCGCCTCTGTGTACAGTTTGTGACTGATTATCATTCAAAGCGGTGCCGGAGGATTGAGCGTCTACAGTGTTTGCTCCTAACGAGGGATCTGTCGCCGATGATGGTGCATTTTTGGTTATTTGATAAATAGTCACTGATTTAGCGCTTTTCACTGCCTGAACTTCATCCCTGAGATGCTTATTAGCTTCTTCAAGACTTGCAATGCGTGCACTTGCAGAGTCCAATTCAGCAAGTCGCCCCTCCATTACCTGAATCCGTGCTTCTAAAGCGGCAATGCGATTTTTCTCTGCCGGAGACTGTTCTGAAAAGACTTGCCCAAAGCGGAGTGTCACAAATCGCGTACCGAACATGACTATTGCGAAACTTATCGATGCGAGTAGAATATAGCGCGCCGCCTTGCTATCCGTTCTCATTGTCCTACCTCCTTGTCTGTAAACCTGATAGGTAATAAACCTGCACGCCAACAATAGCACAGTGTTCGATTACTGTCAATCGAGATCGATATTACTACAATCGTATCAATCGAACCCGAGGGCAATCTTTTTTGCAAAAAGCAATTTGATCCTCGCCAGTGAAGGCGAGAATCAACCAGAGCAATATTGGGTCTCGGGATGGGCCAATCACCAACGCCTAGCCATGCAGGAGGGGAGAGCCTTCGGGGACGCCTTTGGGGAGGAGTTGGTACTGGGTGGTGCGGCGCATGGGGGTGTAACCGGCATCCTGGATCAGGCGCTCCATCTCTTCGATGGGCATGGTGAAGGCGCAACCGGCGGAGGAGACGACGTTCTCTTCCATCATGGTGCTACCGAAGTCGTTCAGGCCGTAGCGCAGGGCGACCTGGGCCACCTTCGGGCCTTGCGTGACCCAACTGGCCTGCATGTTGGGGATATTGTCGAGGAGGAGGCGCGCGACGGCGACCGTGCGCAGATAGTCGAAAGCGGAGGCGCGCTCGCCTTCGAGTTCCGTGCCGTCCGGCTGGAACGACCAGGGAATGAACGCCGTAAAGCCGCCGGTCTCGTCCTGAAGATCACGGGAGCGAATCAGATGCTCTACCCGATCCTCTAATGTATCTACTGAGCCGTACATCATCGTCACCGTCGTTTTGAGGCCGGCAAGATGGGCTTCGCGCATACAGTTCAGCCACTCGTCAGCAGTATCTTTGAAGGGCGAGATCGTCTGGCGCACCCGGTCGGTCAGGATCTCCGCGCCGCCGCCCGGCACGCTGTCGAGGCCCGCTGCTTTCAGACGTTGGAACATCTCCGCCTGTGAGAGTTTGCTGATCTTGGCGATATAGATCAGTTCGGCAGGGGAGAAGGCGTGGAGAATGATGCCGTACTTCCCGAACTTCTCTTTGATCGCGTGGAGCAGATCTTCGTACCACTCGATCTTGAGTTTCGGATTGAGGCCGCCCTGCATCAGGATCTCGATGCCACCGACATCCACCATCTGCTGCACCTTCTCGAAAATCTGCTCACGGCTCAGGGTATAGCCCTCATCGTGGTTGGGAATGCGATAGAACGCGCAGAACTTGCAGCGCACCCAGCAGACGTTGGTGTAGTTGATGTTGCGGCCCACGACGTAGGTCACGAGTCTGTTGGTGTCGGGATGCAGGCGTTCACGGACATGGTTGGCCAGGAAGGCGAGTTCCGGCAGATTGGGGTGATGGAAAAGGCGCAGGCCCTCCTCTGCGGTCAGACGCTCGTTGGCGAACACTTTGTCGGCGATGTCATCGATAGAGCGCGTGCGAGGAGTGGTTCGTTCTAATTCCAGTGTCGGCATGATCTTCTCTCCGTTTCGAAGAGGCCGGGTCTTGAGCCTGTGCCTTATTTCACAATCTACTTAGATTATACCTCGTAAGCCCCCATAGACGTTCCCTGCATGCGCATTTTTGGCCACGAAAGCCTTGAATCGGCCCGGCGAACAGGATAACAGTCCTGCTTTCGCGAATAGAGAGCCATCCTGTTTCTCGTGAGGGCGCGCCGCACCCGTTGTGTGATTATCATTATACACCCGATCCGCGGCAGGCACAGGTTAACGGGAAACGTCGAGAATTTTGAGGGACGATGAAAAGGAAAGATACACGTATGCATACGGTGACGTTGATTCCCGGCGACGGGATCGGGCCGGAAGTGTCCGAAGCTGCCGTTCGGGTGATCGCAGCGACCGGAGTCAAGATCGATTGGGAGCGGATGGAGGCGGGCGCGGATGTGATCATCAAGTACGGCTCTCCGCTGCCGGATGACGTCGTTCACTCGATTGTTCGGAACCGTACGGCTCTCAAAGGCCCCATCTCCACGCCCATTGGCGGCGGGTTTGCCAGTGCAAACGTCGCCCTGCGCAAGCGTCTCAACCTCTATGCCAACGTGCGCCCTGTGCGGACCCTGCCGGGCGTCAAGTCGCGCTTCGATAACGTCAATCTGGTCGTCGTGCGCGAGAACAGTGAAGATCTCTACTCCGGGTTGGAGCATATCGTGGTGCCGGGCGTGGTGGAGAGCCTGAAGATCATCACGGAGACCGCCTGCCTGCGGATCGGGCGCTTCGCCTTTCAATACGCGGTGGAGAACGGACGCAAAAAGGTCACCGCGGTGCACAAGGCCAACATCATGAAGCTGGCCGACGGTCTGTTTTTGGAGTGTACGCGCCGCGCGAGTCGGGAGTATCCGGAGATCGAGTACGAGGAGCTGATCGTCGATAACACCTGTATGCAGATGGTGATGCGGCCCGAGCGGTTCGATGTCATGGTGATGGAGAATCTCTATGGCGACATTCTCTCGGATCTGGCCTCCGGCCTGATCGGCGGACTGGGGCTGACGGCCTCCTCCAATATCGGGGAGAACGGCGTCGCGGTCTTCGAGGCCGTGCACGGCTCCGCGCCCGACATCGCCGGTCGCAACCTCGCCAATCCGATCGCCTTGATCCTCTCCGCAGTCCTGATGCTGAAGCACCTCAACGAGGGGGAGGCCGCCCATCGCATCGAGCAAGCCGTCAACAAAGTTCTGATCGAAGGTCAGCACATCACCGGCGATCTCGGCGGCTCCGCCACTACCACCCAGATCACCGACGCCATCATCGCCGCCCTCTAACGAGGGGATCGATCTACTTCTCCCCGACAGGCACCAGATAGAGTTGATTCTGGAAGATGAAGCTCACATGCTTACCGTCAGGCGTCCAGGCAGGCTCGATCCCCGCGAAATGGCTGAGAACATCTTCCAGGATCGGATGCCGGTTGTTGCCGTTCAGATCACTGATGTAACAACGGGTTTCGTACACGACGCCCGCTGCACGTGTCGCGACGAGGTTGTTGATCCAGGAGGATCCGGCGTAGCTCTTTCGGATGCTGGCGATCCACAGGATATGTTTTTGGTCGGGAGAGACATAGCCTCCGGCATATTCACAATTCGGTGGGACAGTAACCTGGCTGGTCTTTGAGGCGCTACCCGGCTTCGACACATCGAAGGACCGCATGGTCATCTGAGTTCCGGCCCGCGGCGCCCTGCTGTTCGCCTGAGTAAAGTTGTAAAAGCTGCCGACCTGAAATTCCCGCCCGCTGGCGAATCCAAACATAGGCTCGGGGATATCCGTTGGAGTCGCTCCCAATATCATCTCGGTATGAGTCGAGTCGAGATGACGGATTTTCAGCCCTACCGTGGGCCGAAAACAGAGCGACAGAAAACTGCGGCTATCCGAAAGCCATCCCCTGAACGTCTCATTGGCGTCCCCAATCGTCCGTGTCGTTTGGCCGTCTGCCGAGAGCAGCACGTTGCGATATCTATTTTTGTTGTCGGCCAGACTGATAGCGATCCAACGCTCATCCGGGGAGGGAAGGAACAGACCGGCCTGACTGTTGGTCGGGAGTTCCGGACCGATGCGCAGGAGACCGACAGGGCCTTTTGCATCCATCTGCTGATAGCAGACCTGAAACCGCCCGTTTGAATTCTTGCGCAGAAAGGCCACATCCCCATTCGCCATCCAGTGATAAGGCAGCCCATAGGCCGTTTGCGGCCCTTGCATGGCCCAGGCCGTGGTCGAGAGCACGGGATAGGCGCCGGACGGCATCGGCGCCACCAGAAACGCCCTGCCCTCCAGGAAGAGGACCGTGGCTACTCCCAAACAGAGCAGGATCAATCCCCGTGGCGTGGAGAAAAAACTCGGGGTGTCAGACGCTGTTTTCCGCAAACTCAAGACCTCCTTTTGATGGTGACGCGAAAAAGGTTGAAGCGCTGCGCCGGCTGCTACTCGACAGAACGGACATAGAGATTGGACCGGTGGAGAAAGCTGATGTGCTTGCTATCCGGCATCCAGCGCGGTGAACCGTACGGGAACGCTTGCCCGGTGCGGTGCACATCGTTCGGGTAAGCCGCAATCTCCCGCATATCCTCCCCTTTCAACCCCGAGACGAGCCAGCGAACCCCAGGTTTGGGAGCGGGTCCAAGTCTCGGCATGGCGTCGCGCAGTTTCTGGAGGATCGGAGAGGTCAGGTCGCCACGCACGATCCAGAGGAGACGGTTCCCGGAGGGAGAGACCACACAACTTCCATATTCCGCGCCCTCCGGAAGGGCGTTTTTCCACTCCTCTGCCGGGCGATCCGGGTGCGCGAGGTCGAGGCGTATCATCGCGAGGGAGGGAGTATTCCTCGCCTGCACTCCCTGCGCAATTTTTATGTGTAGAAAGAAGGCGCTGTCCTTGAAACCGACCAGGCATCCCTGCGCATCCACAGCCTGAGGATCATAGAAATGTGCGACGCCTGACATGACGATCTTCCGCATCGGCGTTCCATCGGGGCGATAGACATCCATCGCCGGCTTGCCGCGCCAGGAAGAGCAGAGCATCTCCTGGTTACCGTCCTGCCTCCATATTCCCTGCACCGCCCAGCTCGGCTCTCCCACGATGCGTCGGGATCCGTCCATCGCGACAAAGGTCGGTACGCGCTGCTGTTTCTTGTTCTGATGCCACTCCACAAACCATTTCCCATCCGGGGAGAGTTGACCCGCATAGCCGCCGCGCACATCGACCGCAGGACCTTCGCGACCGGGAGTATTCAGCCTGCCGCCCGTCGTCTGGAAGAGATGCGGCGTGCCGTCCGCCCCTTTGCCGAAGTAGGTGAGCGTATTCCCCGCCGTCCAGTAGTAGACAGGCGGACCCGTGGGATTGCCGAATTCCGGGATCCACGTTCCTGTCTGTGCGACAACCTCGGCATGATCCAGCGGCGTCGAGCGTGGTCGGAGCGTCACCGACACCCCGAACAGGAGCAGTATAGCCAGCCCTACGCAGAGGAGCAGAAGAACCGTTCGCTTTGAGGAAAGCTTTGTAGTCATAGACGTTTAATCGACTGGACGTACATAGAGCATGGATCCGTGGATAAAGCTGATGTGTCTGCTGTCCGGCATCCAGCGCGGCGAACTGTAGGGGAACGGTCGGGCCGCGCGACCCACGCCGAACTCAAAGGCCGCGATCTCATGCATATTCTCTCCTTTCAATCCCGAAACCAGCCAGCGATACCCCGGTTTGGGCTTGAGACCGAGTTTAGGAAGGGAGTTGCGTATCTTCTGGAGTAGAGGAGAGGCCATGTCCGCGCGCCCGGTCCATAGGATGCGATCGCCGGACGGAGATAGCAGACACGACCCCGTCTCCGCGCTCCTCGGCACGGCTGCTTGCCACTCCTCCGCCGGGCGATCCGGGTGCGTCATATCGACGCGTACCATGGTGATGAAGGGAGAGTTCTGCTTCACGAAGCCTGATGTATCGGCAAAGTTTATAAAGTAGGCGCCACTCTTGAAACCGGTGAGAGAACCCTTTGCATCCATCACCTGGGGATTATAGAATTGGGATACCCTCGGCAGAGGGATCTTCCTGATGGGAGTTCCATCCGGGCTATAGGCATCGATCGATGCCGTGCCGCGCCAGACGGCGCAGAGCATCCTGGGGCTGTCTCCCGGCGTCCAGATGCCTTCGCTGGCCCAGGTCGGTTGACCGACGATTCGCTGTCCTCCCTGCATCGCCACAAAGGTCGGCACGCGCTGCCGCAGCCTGTTCTGGTGCCACTCCACGAACCACTTTCCATCCGGAGAGAGCTGGCCCGCGTAGCCACCCCGCACGTTGACGGCAGGGCCTTCTCGGCCGGGAGCGTTCAGCTTCGCTCCGGAAATCTGGAAGAGATGCGGAGTGCTGTCCCAGCCGTTGCCGAAATAGGTCACTGTATTCCCGGCGGTCCAGTAGTAGAGCGGATACCCCGTCGGGTTGCCGAATTCCGAGATCCAGGTCGATGTCTGCGCAATCGCTTTCGCACCGTCCAGGGGGGCTGGCGGTCGGCGCAGCATCTCCACTACGCCGACCAGGAGCAGTCCAACCAGTCCGATACCGAGGAGCAGAGGGACCAGTCGTTTTGACGTTCGCATGGTAGTTCTCATCTTTCAATCGACTGGAACCAGATAGAGATGGTTGTTGTAGAGGAAGCTCAAATGCTTGCTGTCCGGTGTCCATGTCGGGGCAAGGTATGGCACTCGATTGAGACCGCCTTCCATAATGGGGTGTCGGTGATTCCCGTGCAGATCGCTGATATAGTAGTCTGTGCTGGTTTTGAAGGCAACCGTGCGCTTGGGAAACAGACGATGGAGCCACTGATCCATGGGCACTGGTTTGCGGGTGGTCGTTACCCAAAGGAGATGTTTATTGTCGGGAGAGGCGACTGTCGCACCGAAGGTCGCATCGGGGGCAGATACCGTCCACGTTTGTGGCACGATGCCGGGTTTGGCCGCTTGAAAGGTCCGTTGCGTCATGTTGGGATAGTTCCTTGCCAGGGGGGAACCGGGCATCGGCTGGGCAAAAGAGTCGCTGATCAGGAAGTCCGGGCTGTCGATGCGCCTGGTCATCACAAAGGGCGTTGTCCAGCCTTCCGGCTGCGGAATCGACTCGATAGAAGCCGAGTCCAGGTGGTGAACTTTCAAGGTGATAGGGGGAGCGGCAAACGTGACCGTGAGAAAACTCCGGTTGTCGGATAACCATCCTACAAATTGCTCCTTGAAAGCGGCTTTTGGCTTGCCAACCGCAGAGACCACGGTCGTCTGATAGAGGGGTGCACCGACCTCTCGGGTGTACGCGACCCACTGCTCATCTGGAGAGGGAGTAACACTATAGTAAGGCGGGCCGGGCGGGAGTTCCGGTCCAAAGCGTACCGGGCCGGCACCGGCAGTATCGACTTTTCGGTAGCAGACCTGAGGCAATCCGCGCGCATTCGTCTCCAGGTACGATATATCTCCATTGGGCAGCCAGCAATACTTAGGAGCCATGGCCATCTGTGGTCTACGCTCGGTCCATCGCGCCGTGGAAAGAATCGGATAAGCGCCCCGAGGCAAGGGCGCAACGAGATAGTCTCTTCCCCACATTCCCATTCCAATAACCACGAGACACAGGAGAATCCGAGACAGTACTTTCCATTTGAACTTACGAGGAGCGGTTGGAACAGGATGCGTCATCAAAGGTTTCCTATCTCTCATCGACAGGGACAAGGTAGAGTTGTTCATTGAAAACGAAACTCAGGTGTTTGCTGTCGGGTGTCTGCATCCTCAAGTCCTCCTGAAGGGGTGACGTTGTAGACGCTCGATCGGTTTCAACGGAAACCTCGTCTTTCAATCGACGGCAACCAGGAAGAGTTGGCCCTTGTCGATGAAACTCAGGTGTTTACTGTCGGGCGTCCAGACGGGATACGCTCCGTGGAGGCCAACGCTCAAGTTATTCAGGATAAGATGCCGGTGGTTGCCATGCAGGTCGCTGAGAAAGCAGTAGAAGGTTAACTCATTGAGGATGGGCCGGGGCGCGTTTCGCCACCACGGAATCCGGTCATGAAGCCACTGGATCATCGGTGGATGCTTCCACCCGTAAGTAATCCAGAGAACGTGTTGTTGATCCGGCGATACATAGGCCTGTCCCTCATCTACCTCGGTGGGAACGGGCACCATCCACGTTTGCTGAGCCACATCGGGTTGCGACACACAATAGGATCGGAACAGCATCAGTGGAGAGTTGCGCATGAATACATCGGTCGCGTGGCTGATGCCGAAACTGCCGCCGATCAGGAACTGCGGGCCGATCGACAGGGACGACACCACAACCGGACCGCATTGAGATCTATGGTCCGGAATCGTTGCCGTACGGGGCGAGTCGAGATGGCGAACCATGACATCCCGGGTTTCGGGGTGATCCGTCAGGAAACTCCGATTGTCCGATAGCCAGAGCGCAAATGTCTCCCCGAGCGGTGAGGCGCTCCGCACGTTCTTGCCATCGGCAGAGATAAGGTACGCCCGGTACTGAAATGTCGGTGACGCAGTGTCGTAAGCGACCCACCGTTCATCCGGAGAGGGATAGAATCGGCTTGCGATGGCCTGCGACGGCAGAACGGGACCGTATCGGAGCGCTCCTGAAGGACCGTGTTCGCCCATGTGCTGATAGCAGACCTGGAACTTTCCATCCGGCCCTCTTTTCAGATAGGCAATATCGCCGTTTGCCAGCCAGTGGTAAGGACGGTGATTAGGGTACTGCGGAGTCTCGTTTGCCCAGTTGGCTGTAGAGAGCACGGGATAAGGTCTTGCCCGGAGCATCGAAAAGAGGGAATTTCCCGCGATGCCGGAGAGAAGAACTGTCAGGAGACAGAGACGTGTCACGTAGGGGCGTTTCGAGAGCGATACATGGAGATTGTGCAGGGTGGATATCATCATCAGCGCCTTCCGAGGCAAACGGGAATGCTCTCCACCTTCGGTGCAGCACGTGAACCGGGGGCAGTCAACTCCTATACGGCCAATTCACGATCGAATCGTTCCCCCTCATCCACCTGCACATAGCACAACGACTGTCGCCAGGCAAAGAAGCCGGAACGACAGTCGTTTTAAAGGAGCCTTTGGAAACCGTACCAAGGTCCGAAGAGGTTAGATCTCCATGATGACGGGCACGACGACCGGGCGGCGGTTGGTGCGTTTGCGCAGGTACTTGGCGACGGTGTCGTGGACGCAGAGGCGGACGGTGTCCCAGTCGCTGCCTTCGGTCAGGCTCAGCTCTTCGAGGGCTTCCGTCACCTTCTCTGCCGCCACCTCGAACAGTTCACCGCTGTCTTCGGGACGCAGGAAGCCGCGGGAGAGCATATCGGGGCCGGCCAGGATCTCGCCGTTGCTGCGATCCATGCTGACGGTGACGATCACGGTGCCGTCCTGCGCGAGATGCTTGCGGTCGCGCAGCACCACGTCACTGACGCCGCCGGTCGAGACGCCATCCACGAGGACGCTGCCGTGCGGGATGTGCTCGGTGCCGCGGCGCACGCCGTCCGCATCCATCTCCAGATACTGCCCGACCTCGAAGGTCAGGATCTGATCGTCCGGATAGCCCATGTCGCGGGCCATCGTGCGGTACGCGTGGTAGTGGCGCTGTTCGCCGTGGTAGGGGCAGACGAACTCCGGGGCGGTCAGGTTGATCATCATCTTCAGCTCTTCCTGGTAGCCGTGCCCGGAGACATGGACATTCTGGATCGCATCGTAGATGACGGTCGCGCCGCTGCGGAAGATACGGTTGACGACACGCCAGACCATATCCTCGTTGCCGGGGATCGGGGTCGAGGAGAGGATGACGGTATCGGTCGGCTGGATCTGGATCTTGGAGTTCTCATCCCGGCTCATGCGGGTGAGGCCCGCCAGCGGCTCGCCTTGACTGCCGGTGGTCATGACGGCGATCTCCCGCGGGTCGTACTTGCCGACATCGTCCACCTTAATCAGATGGCTGTCGGACATCCGCAGGAAGCCCAGCGCGCGCGCCGTCGTGATGTTCTGGCTCATGCTGCGCCCGAAGATCGCGACCTTGCGGCCGTTCTTCACCGCCATGTCGTAGACCGTCTGACAGCGGTGCAGGTTGGAGCCGAACGTCGCGACGATCACACGCCCAGTGCATTCGCGCATATAGCGGTCGAAGATCGGCACCAGGCTCCGCTCGGAGGGCGACCAGCCTTTGCGCTCGACATTGACGCTGTCGGAGATCAGGAGTTTGACGCCCTCCTCGCCCAGTTGGGCGAAGCGGGGAGCGTCGAACAGATGGTTGTCGATCGGGGTCTGATCGATCTTGAAGTCGCTGCTGTGGACGACGGTCCCGACCGGCGACTTGATGACCAGACTGGCCGCATTGGGCAGCGAGTGGGTGACCAGCACGGCCTCCACCGAGAGCGGCCCGAACTGCACGGCGGCCCGATCCGGGAACTCGTTGAACTCGGTGCTGGCGACAAGCCCATGCTCGCTCAGCTTCTCGCGGACCATCCCGAGGGTCAGTTTGGTGCCGTAGAGGGGCAGGGGAAGCTGTTTGAGGACGAACGGCAGCGCGCCGATGTGGTCCTCGTGACCGTGCGTCAGGAGAATGGCTTTGACCATCTCCTTGCGCTCCAGCAGATAGGTGATGTCGGGGATGATCAGATCGACCCCCGGATGCTCTTCGGTCGGGAAGGCGACGCCGCTGTCCATTACCAGGATCGTGTCCTCGTAATGCAGTGCGATCATGTTTTTACCGACCTCGCCGCTCCCTCCCAGGGAGATGATGCGAAGTTTTCCTTTAGGCCCAGGGCCGATATCGCTCACAGATTTTTTCCTTCAGCTAACAGCGCGTGTTATTTGCGTTTTATTTGTCTCACAACAACCCATAGGCGGCGAGCGCCGTCTTGACGATTTCCAACTCTTTGGCATTCGCTTCTACGAGCGGCAGGCGCACTCCGCCGACCGCGATTCCGAGCAGGTTCAACGCCGCCTTTACCGGGACCGGGCTTGGCGTGGTCGATTGGAAGCAGGCGCGCAGGATCGGCAGCATTTTGCCGTTGAGCCGCGCCGCCTCTGCCAACTGCCCTGCGCAGAAGGCCGTATGCATGGCCTTCATATCTTTCCCGTTCAGATGCGCCGTCACGCTGACGACCCCGACGCCGCCGATCGCGAGCAGGGGGAGCGCCGCGCCGTCGTCGCCGCTGTAGACCGCGAACTCCGAGGGCGCCTCGGCGATGATCTCCGCGCACTGCACAAAGTTATTCGCGGCCTCTTTGGTCGCAACGACGTTCGGGATGTCTTTCGCCAGTCGAATCGTCGTCACGGAATCCATGTTTTGCGCCGTGCGCGGCGGCACATTGTAGAGCATACAGGGCAGATGGGGCACACTGGTGGCGATCGCCTTGAAATGCTGATACAGGCCCTCCTGCGAAGGCTTATTGTAGGGCGGCACCACCAGCAGCGCGCCATCAACGCCGGTCTCCACGGCCTCCTGCGTCAGCGCGATACTGGCGGCGGTGTCGTTGCCGCCCGTGCCCGCAATCACCGCGCCGCGTTTCCCAACGATCCCTTTGACCTGGCGGAACAGCTTCAGCTTCTCGGCATGGCTCAGTGTCGGCGACTCGCCCGTCGTGCCGCACACCACGATGCCGTCCGAGCCGTTGGCAAGCAGATGTTCGACCAACTGCTCCACGCCCGACTCACTGATCTGACCTGTCGCATCGAACGGCGTTACCATCGCCGTCAAGACCTGCCCAAAAATCGCTGCCGCCATTCCAAAACTCCCGTCGTCTGCTTCATTAAACCGCATGCCGCACCTGACAAGGTGCGGCATGCTACTGCATTTTGATCCACTGCTCCGCGATCTGGATACCGTTGAGGGCCGCGCCCTTGAGGATCTGATCGCCGGAGAGAAATAGGTCGATTGCGTCGTCGTTCGAGAGATCGTAGCGTAGCCTGCCGACCAGAACTTCGTCGCGCCCGCTCGCCTCCAGAGGCATCGGGAAGTGATTGTTTTCGCGGTCGTCCACCACTAATACGCCTGGGAAAGCGCTCAATGCGGCGCGGATCGCCTCCAGAGTCGGCCTTTGACCGGCTTCGAACTCGATATTGAGGCTCTCCGAGTGCGCTCTTACCACCGGGACGCGCACGCAGGTCGCCGAGATCTTGAGCTTCGGATCGTGCAGGATCTTGCGCGACTCGTAGATCATCTTGCGCTCCTCTTCGTTATAGCCGGTCTCGTCGATCTTCGTGTTGTGGGAGAAGAGATTGAACGCGATCGGGTAGGGGAAGAGATGCGGAGTGACCGGGCGGTCGTGCAGCACATCGTGGGTCTGTTCGACCAGCTCCTGCATCGCCTGCGCGCCCGCGCCGCTGGCCGCCTGATAGGTCGAGGCGATGATACGGCGAACCGGCGCCAGGCGCCTGAGGGGTTCGACGGCCATCAGCATGACGATCGTGGAGCAGTTCGGGTTGGCGATAATCCCGCGATGCTGGCGAATATCCTCCGGGTTGATCTCCGGGATCACCAGCGGCACTTCGGGGTCCATTCGGAAGGCGGAGGAGTTGTCGATCACCAGCGCGCCCGCGGCGGCAGCGGCAGGGCCGAACTCACGGCTGCGTGAGCCACCGGCAGAAAAAAGCGCGATGTCGATGCCCTGAAAAGAATCGGCGGTCAGCAGTTCGACCGTAAGGGGACGGCCCCGGAACTGGAGGGTACGGCCGACAGAACGTTCGGAGGCGAGGAGGCGCAGCGACTCCAGCGGAAATTCGCGCGACTCCAGCAGGCGGATAAAATCCGTTCCCACGGCTCCGGTCGCCCCGGCGATCGCGACATGATAGGTTTTCATAACAGACTCTCTTGGTTTCGTCTTTGAGGAAGGGAATAACTCTAGTTGTAGTTAGTGTACTCTAAGCGAGGCACGAACGTCAACCGGACGGGAAACATGATGTTCTTGCTCGAACAGCTGCATCCGCACCGATGGAGAAGGAATTGCTATCGGAGGGATGGTACAATGGCGGCGATGAGCACGTCTTCATAGTATATGTAAGGATCGATTTCCGACAGGAGAACGCGATGAGGCGAACATTGGCGGGGCTTTGTTGGATGGTGTTGGGGCTTTTGCTGCCTCGTGCCGCGTTCTGTTGCCTCTGGGATACGGACACACTGGCGAACGAGGCGAAGGGTCTACCGGATGTGGTTCAGGTCATCACCGGCCGCTTCGAGCGAAACCCACCGCTCTTCTATGAGATGCGCTTGAAGCGGGTAGCGGCAGAGTTGGACAGAGATCCCACTCTGTTGGCGGCTTACGACGACGTGGGCGTGGCGTGTGATCGCTTGAGCCGGGATGACGAGGCCATCGTCTGGATGCAGAAGAAACGTTCTCAACTGGAAAGGGCGGACAGAACGGCGTCGGCGATACAGGACCACTGGTATCGCTACTACGCCAATATCGGGACATTTCGGGCGCATCGCTGGCTTCGGGCCGGGGCGGATCGCACACATATGGCGGAGATGCAGCAGGCGCGGGATGAGATCGCAAAGGCCATCGAGATCAACCCCAATGCTCACTTTGGACGTGAGAAGGTACAGTTGGCTTTCCTGAACTGGCTGATCGATCCGGGTGAAAAAGGGAACTCACCTGCCCGCGAAATCATGAACCTCATTCCCGCACCTCAGGATCGCGAGCAGACTCGCAAGGGTCTGTGTGGGCTGATCGTGCTGGGAAATGCGTGGGAGAGTGTGGACTCGTTTTTGATGCTGGCAGATTCCAGCCTCATGCGGAAGTCGATGGTGCAGTATCTCGCCGCGCTGCGATGCAAGGAACTTCTGAGGCAGGGACATCACTCACTCCATCCGGAACGTTTTCCCGATACACGAATCGTGGCGCTCTTGGACCCTAAAAGAGCCGGCGTGTCAGGGACGATTCCGGCCGAGATAGAGGAGCAGTACCGCGTACTGCGTGCTGAGGCGGAAGCATGGCAGAAACGCCGCACCGACTATATGATGGCACGGCTCGGAACAGGACGTCATCCGGACACCGACCCGACGTTCTGGAACGCCTTGAAAGAGACGCCTCCGCCCTCTCTGGACCTGCCCTGGTATCGGCAACTCGCGTCGCGCGGATGGAATCCGGTCTATATCGTCAGCCATTTCGGTTACTATCTGTTGACGATGCTTGTGGCATTCGCAGTAGGGCTAAAGCTCATCAGCATGGCCTGGCGTCGCCGGAAATCACACGGCTTGCGACAGCACGGAACGGCGTCGTGATCTGATATGGTATGGATGCACAAACAGGATCGACTTGCCGCGTTAATTGTGATAGGATAGATCGATGGCGGGCAGACATATGGCCCCAGTGGGAGTTTTATGCCTTGCGTAACGGTAGAGATTGAGGAGGACAGGATGAGGATGCATGCCTGGAAAGTGATCGGAAGTCGCCGCTGTTTTCGCCGGATGGGTTTGACGCTGTTTTGCGGTTTAGGAGTCGTCGCAGGGCTGCGCTCCGGGGCGCAAGAGGCTGCCCAGGCTGCCGTAGCGGCACAGAAAGCAACAACTTCTCCGGCAGAACTGTTCTCTGCGGATTTAGAAGCGCTTTCGCAGAGGCTGGGGGTTGCCTTCGTTGCGGAAGGGCAGCCTTTCCCCGGAATCACCAAATCGCCCGTGCCTTCGCTTCGCAAGGACCTCTCTCCGGAGGCGGCAGTTCGAGAAGTCACGGACTATTTCGACTATGCCGCGGTGCGTCAGGGCAATATCTATCTTCTCACGAAGCGCTATACCAACCCGGAGGATCTGCCGGAGGTATCGCCGGAAGAGTGCAGGATCGGCATCAAGGCGATCGCAGGGATGCTTGCGGCTTTCAATCCCAAATACCCGCCCGGCACATTCGCCGGTGACCCCATCGCAAACATCGCGCGGATGTTGAGCCCCGCGCAGATGGAGAAACTTGGCAAGGAGGGTCTGCCTGTCACGGAGTTGAATCCCGAACAGCATGCAGAGATAGAGAGACTGGCGCTCAAGTTCTATATACAGGACAAGGCGGACCGCGTCGCGAAGGCTTATGCGCTTCTGGAGAGTAGAAATCCCGCCGACCCGACTTTCCATTGGCAGACCATCATGGATTTCCATGCGTTTGGATACGATACGCGCTCGGAGAGACTGAACAAGATTCTGTTTATCCCGGTGAGCAATGGGAACCATATCATCGTATCCCCCGATGGAACGACCATCAAGATAACGGCAGGTGTACATACGGAGAATGGTGTCGTCGTACATGACCCGGATCTGGATCCTACCGATCCCACGGTCGTTTCGGAACCGATGAAACAGTTCCTGGGCAACCGAGGCAAGCCCGCACATGCCGTCTCTCTCGCCGAGGCCGTCTCCGCTCTGACCAGACGCGCGGCAAACAAGACGGAGTACCGTGTCGATCCTATGTATGCCACGAAACATGTGACGCTGGTCGGGACGGACAAACTCGCTGAAGAGGCCCTCTTGCGATCGTTCGCTGCCGTCTATGGGCTGCGTGTCGTCCAGAGTGAAGCGCATCGATTCGACCTGACACGTCCGCTGGTGACAGATGCGAGACAACTCTCCGATCTGAATCGCGCTCTCCTCAGTGCGATTCCCGGTTCGATCTCTCATGCATTTCTATCCAATCCCCACCGCGGCCCCAAAGGGACCGATCTCAGTAAACTGGAAGGTTTTCCGGCGGAGGCGCTGGCCAGGATGCCGCTCGACTACACGAAGCATTCCGAGGATATGGCTCTTGCGGCGATGCGAATGTTCCGCTATGTTGCGGAGGCGGAGGTGAAGGCCCAACCCTCCGAAAAGATCCGATTATCGAAATTAGGGGAACGGGCACGCACTCTATTCGAATTCGCGCAGACGGTAAACTTGTATGCGGAAGCGTGTACGATGGCGAATCGCCCGGCGCCGGAGTTTGTGACCGATCTGGATCATGCGACGTTGACTGGAGGAATCTCCCACAATGCGGACGGCACGGAAAGGTTCGCGCTCTCCTTCTCCTTCCGTGATCCGCAAACGGGGGAGGTCCACCAGAGAGGAGGCTTTGCCAATGCGATCATACCACGCTAAGCAGGTTGCGTCATGTCGTTACGAGGCATGAACCAGGGCGTACAGTTCGCGGTAGAGGGCAAGGCGTTCCGCACCCCAGTGGTCGGCGCGGGCGCTGGAGCTGTGTACCACAAAGACGCGGGAATCCCCGATGCGCTCGTCCTGCTCGCCCCAGTCCGTGCAGATCTTGCCGGTCGCCATCTGATAGACGTCTTTGCCGTTGAAGCAGAGGAAGCGTGCCTGAAATCGCAGTAGTTTCTCCTGGAGGTGTCGGCGCCGGTCGGCACTGGGCATGGGCAGGAGATGGTTCGCGCTGGTGGCGAGGTGGGGATAGAGGCAGGTGAGGCCGATGCCATACTGCAAAACGTCGCCATCCTCTTCCGGGCGCAGTTTGCGGGGCGTAAAGCCGGATTGGAAGAGCAGCAGCCAGAACTTATTGGTCGGGCCGGCGTAACAGTGACCGACCCGAGCGGAGCTATGGCTGGCTGCCGCTCCTACGAAGATAACATCGAGATGGGGCGCGAGAACATCGTGTATATAAACGGTCTGCGGCGCTGACGGCTCTTCATCCTGGGATGACATCGGTTTAAAGCAGGTTTTCCAGGCCGACGACCAGGCCGGTAAGGGCGCGGACCTTACGAACGGCGAGTACGACGCCGGGCATAAACGAGCCGCGATCGATCGAGTCGTGGCGCAGGGTGAGGATCTGCCCCTGTCCCCCGAAGATCACCTCCTGATGCGCGACGAAGCCCGGCAGCCGCACACTATGGATCGGCACATCGCCAGTCAGCATATCGCGTGCACCCCTGGCTCCCGGGGCCTTCTCGACCAGTCCGGTGGGCACCGTCAGCGGCACGACGTTGGCGGCCTCACGAGCCTCCGCGATCTTCTGGGCAGTCAGCAGCGCGGTGCCGGAGGGCGAGTCGAGTTTGCGATCGTGGTGCAGTTCGATGATCTCCACATCCGGCAGATACTTCGCCGCCTGCGCCGCGAACTGCATCAGGAGCACCGCCCCGAGCGCGAAGTTCGGTGCGACAAACGCGCCGACGCCCTGCGCTCTGGCCAGCGCGTCCAGTTCGGCAAGGTCCTGGTGCGAAAGCCCGGTGGTGCCGACCACCGGGCAGACGCCCAGTTTCAGCGCGGTGCGCAGATTGGCCAGCACGCCATCCGGCAGCGTGAAGTCCACCAGCACGTCCGGCCTATGCCGCGCCAGTTCGGCTTCCAGATTGTCGCCGAGGAGCACGCCGGTCGCGCCGATACCTGCCTGCGGACCGACATCCGCGCCGGTCCCATGATGGTCGATGGCCGCGACAAGCTCCAGGCCCTCCGCGGCATGTACCGCCCGCACGACCTCTCGGCCCATGCGGCCCGCCGCACCGCTCACCGCTACACGAATCACATCCTCACCCATTCCTGCCGATCCTCCCACTGTGTTTGACACTACTCTTTTTTGCGGGCCGAGAACGGGCCGATGGCGGTCAAGGTCAACTGCTCGGGATCGAGGACCTGCTTGGCGACTTCGGCGATGCTCTCCTGCGAGACCGCTTCATAGTTCGTCAGGATCTCTTCCAGCGGCACTACGCGCCCATAGGAGAGGATGTTGTCGCCGTAGCGGTTCATGCGGGCGCTCATGCTCTCCAGTCCCAGCACCAGAGCGCCGCGCACCTGGGTTTTGGCCTTGCTCAGCTCGTCGTCACTGATGCCTTCCTTGCGCACCTTGTCGAATTCGGTACGCGTCAGCTCCACCACCTGATCGTAGGTGGTTGGGCTGGTGCCGCCGTAGACGCAGAAGTAGCCGCCGTCCTCATAGGAGCGGCCGTAGGAGCCGATGGCGTAGGCGAGTCCGCGCTTCTCACGGATCTCCTGGAAGAGACGCGAACTCATGTTGCCGCCGAGCACGTTGTTCAGAATGGAGAGCGAGTAGCGCTCCGTCTGCTTCTTGCTGTAGGCGGCGGTGCCGAGACAGAAGTGGACCTGCTCGACATCGCGCTTCCGCACCTGTTTGCTCTTCCCGGTCGGTTTGGGCTTGCGCTGCTTGCGGGTCGGGGCCTTGCCCTCCATATCGCCGAGCGCCTCGCCCGCCATCTGCACCAACTCCTCGTGGGGAATGTTGCCTGCTGCGGAGATTACGATACGATCCGGGCGATAGCAGGTGCCGATGTACTCCGTGATGTCGTCTCGCGTCAGGTTGGAGACCGTCTTGTCGGTGCCGATGATCGCTTTGCCGAGGGGATGGGTGGACCAGAGGGTCGATTCGAAGATCTCATGGATGCGGTCTTCCGGGGAGTCCTCGTACATCTTGATCTCTTCGAGCACGACACGCTTCTCCCGCTCCATCTCGTCCGGATCGAAGACCGAACCGCGCAGCATGTCGGTCAGAATATCCAGCGCCAGGGGAGTGTCGTCCGCGAGCACGCGCAGGTGGTAGCAGGTCGTCTCCTTATCGGTAAAGGCGTTCAGGTGCCCGCCCCGCGACTCGATCTCATCGGCGATCTGTCGGGCAGTGCGTTTGCGGGTGCCCTTGAACATCATATGCTCGATAAAGTGCGAGATGCCCCGCACGGGATCGCCCTCATCGCGGGAGCCGATGCCGACGAACATCCCGACCGAGACGGACTGGACGTGGGGCACATGTTCGGAGACGACGCGGACGCCGTTGGGGAGGGTGGTGAGTTGAATGTTTTCGGTGATGTGTTTGTTCATGGTGACTTCAATGATACCTCGTAGCTATTTAATTTTGTTTGGCGGAAACGTGCCGTAAAACCATGCCGGGGTGCGCGCCGGTAATTCGGCCATTTTCGAGAACGAGCACGCCGTTGATCAGGACCGTCGGGAGGCCGACCGGGGGCGCGGTGGGCGTGGCGACGGTCGCCATATCCTGGACCGTGTTCGGATCGAAAAGCACGATGTCGGCTTTCATGCCGCGCGCGATCTGCCCGCGGTGCACAAAACCGAAACGCTTTGCGGGCAGAGCGGTCGCCTTATGGATCGCCTCTTCGAAGGTCAGGAGATGCCGGGTGCGCACATACTCTCCGAGCAGTCGGGGGAACGAGCCTGCTCCGCGCGGATGGGAGGGATGCAGACCTCCGTCCGTACAGAACATGATGCCCGGTGCGGCGATGAATCTATCGAGATCGTTCTCCAACATCGCCGTGACCACCACGCTCTCCGAACCCTTCGCGCCCTCGCCGTGGGTCTTCTGGACGATCTCCTGGACGACCGTGATGGGATCACGCCCGGTCATGGCGGCGATCTCCGCGATGGTCTTGCCTCTCCACGCCTCATCGGGCGTATAGGTCGTCAGACGTACATGCTCCGGCCCTCCGACCTCCGCCAGACCCGTCTCCCAGGCTTTGCGGTCGCTCCAGTCGCGAGTGGGGATCAGGACGATGATCGTGGACTGCCAGTAGGTATACGGATAGACATCCGCGCTGATATCCTGTCCCCGCTTGCGTGCCTCCGCCATAAGTGTGAGAACGTCGGGCGCCTTGTTCCAGACGGGAGAGGTGTCCAGCTTGATGTGGGAGATCTGCGCGGGCAGCCCACCCTTCTGCGCGATCGTGATCAGCTCTTTGAACGATTCAAACGCCTTGTCGCCTTCGTCCCGCACATGGCTGATATAGATGCCGTGGTACTTCGCCGCGGCCTTCGCGCAGGCGATCAACTCCTCGGTGGTGGAGTAGAAGCCGGGATCGTACTCCAGGCCGGACGAGAGTCCAAGGCCCCCGGACTGCATCTCCTGATCGACGAGCGCCGCCATCTGCGTCTGTTCGTCCGGGGTCGTCACCCGCTTGTACTCTTTGCCCGTCACCTGTCCCCGGACCGTGCCATGGCCCACAAAGCTGGCAATGTTCAGCGCGACATGCTTCGCTTCCAACTCCGTAAACCAGTCTTTCAGGGGGAAGTGGGAGCCGCCGTCCTGTCCCACAACTGAGGTGGCGATGCCCTGCCGCACCTGGGTCTCCGCGTCCGGATCTTCCAGCAGCCCGCCATCCGCGTGGCTATGCGCGTCGATAAAGCCCGGCGCGACGATCAGGCCCGTCGCATCGATCACCTTCTCGCCCGACCTGGCCTTTAGTTTCCCGACCGCCGTGATGGTGTCACCGACGATCCGAACATCCGCCACACGCCGCTTCGCCCCGGAGCCATCGATGACGGTTCCGCCGGAGATCAACGTAGAGTTTTGAGCATAGGTGGGGAAGGCCGATCCGGCCAGAGACAATACAATCAGAGATGACAGCAGTGGATGTAGTCGCATGAATACTGGCTTTCTATTGTAGTTCTACCGAAGTAACCAGTACGGACGCGATGGAATGAATTCCTTCGCTTGGGGCCTTCGGCCGAAGGTCCGCCGTCGCGGACTCACTGCCTGCTACTCACCTGGCTGCGTGGAATACGCTTCAGGCGGCGTAGGAGATTATCGGTTCAGGACACGGGCCAGGAAGGCTTGTGTTCTGGCCTCTTTGGGGGCGGTGAACACCTGTTCAGGCGTGCCCTCCTCTAAAATACGTCCGCCATCGAGAAAAAGTACGCGATGCGCCACTTCCCGGCAGAAGCCCATCTCGTGGGTCGCGACCAGCATGGTGCGGCCCTCCTGGGCGAGGTCGCGCATCACTTCCAGCACCTCGCCGACGAGTTCAGGGTCGAGAGCGGAGGTCGGCTCGTCGAAGAGCAGGAGCGCCGGATTGAGCGCCAGGGCGCGGGCGATGGCGACACGCTGCTGCTGCCCGCCGGAGAGTTCGCCGGGATAGGCGTCGGCTTTGGCGGTGAGTTTTACCTGTTCGAGCAGCGCGCGGCCCTCGGCCTCCGCCTTGGCGGGAGCAACGTTCAGGACCTTGCGCGGCGCGAGGGTGACGTTCTCCAGCGCCGTGAGATGCGGGAAGAGATTGAAGCGCTGAAACACCATCCCGATCTCTTGCCGCATGAGATTGATGCTCTCCAGAGTGATCTCTCTGTCCTGAAATCTTATGGTTCCCGCGGTCGGGACTTCCAGGCGATTGACACAGCGCAGCAGGGTCGATTTACCGCTGCCGGACGCGCCGATCAGTCCGATGACCTCGCCTTCCTTGACGTTCAGGGAGATGTCGCGCAGCACATGCAGGTCGCCGAACGATTTGCAGAGCTTATTCAGGGCCAGGAGAGGAGCGTTGT
>Ga0070658_10000314_pt1 | contig 41791 bp, 42 predicted proteins | sample KBSC13metaG_FD_64664 | JGI IMG/M metagenome (GOLD analysis project Ga0070658, IMG submission 64664) | Corn rhizosphere microbial communities from Kellogg Biological Station, Michigan, USA - KBS C1-3 metaG | ecosystem: Host-associated > Plants > Roots > Rhizosphere > Soil ... | reverse complement strand
TGGGCAGTTTGTGGTCAATGACGAGGGAGAGTTTCATGCGGTCACGCCAGGAGATCGCGGATGGTCTCCGCCTTGTTTTCCACCCGGTGGAAGGTGGGCATGCCGGGCAGATCGTATTCGGCGTAGGGATTGATGCCGAGCGCGGTGAAGATCGTGGCGAAGAGGTTTTGCTCGTTGAAGGGCTGCCCCTCGACATTCACGCCGTCCACGTCGGTCGCACCCACCACGACCCCGCGTTTCAAGCCGCAGCCGGTCATCATCATGCTCCAGGCGTTTGGATAGTGGTCGCGCCCGCGGGCCGGATTGAGCCACGGCGTGCGCCCGAATTCTCCCATGGCGATGACCAGCGTGGAATCCAACAGCCCGCGTTCCTCGAGATCGCTGATGAGATGAAACAGGACCCGGTCCAGCTCCGGCACGAGCATCTGGTGGATCTCGTGCTGGAAGACGTGGTTGTCCCAGTTCATCCCATTGGCGACCATGACGAAGGGCGCGCCATGCTCCACGAGATGCCGGGACATGAGGGTGTGCTGCGCAAAACTGCCTGGGCCGTAGCGCTCGCGATCCTTCGCCGGCAGCTTGTTGACGTCGAAGAGATCCGCGCTCGCGGCGAGGCCCTTCATGCGCTCGAAGGCCGCATTCTCACTGCGGGCCACCGTGCTCTTCCGGTCGCGTTCGTACTTTGACGTGAGGAATTTTCGCAATGTCTCCCGTGATTCCAAATCGTGCTGCGGAATGCTCTCGGCCGCGGCGTTGAACAATTGCGAGTAGTCCCCGCCGAGACGCACCGGCGCATGCTCCGCGCCCAGCCAGCCCGCCCAGTTACCCGCCTTGAAACTCTCGAATTCGTTTCCGCCGGGAATGGGATCGAGGAAGACGAAGTTCGGAATCGCGGAATCCAGTTGTCCCATCGCCTGGGAGACGGCGCTCCCCAGCGTCGGCCGTGTGAAGCCGGCGCGATCGGGATTGCCGCGCTGGAGCAGGTTGATCGCCTGGAGATGCTCCGGCTGCGCCGTCTTCATGGCGCGGACGACGTTCAGCTTGTCGGCAATGCTCGCGCACTTCGGCAGGAGCGAGGAAAAATGGATTCCGGGGATTTTCGTGGGAACGCTCCCAAATGGGCCGCCGGAGGGCCGGCCGGGCTTGGGATCCCAGGTCTCGAACTGGCTCGGCGCGCCGCACAACCAGAGGAGGATACAATGCTTCTGCGCTTTCTTCGTTTCCTCCGCGAAGACGCGATTGTGAAATAACCCGGTGAAGCTCGTCACGCCCGCGAGGGCGCCACCAGCCAGCCCTTTCAGGAAAAGGCGGCGATGAAGCCGGTGCTCATCGGTGCGGCAGTGGCCGGGAAGTGGGTCGAGAGATTCGGGTTTCATCGTCAAGGCGCGGTCAGAAATTCTGCACTCGTCATCAGCGCCCAGAGCAAGTCGCGCACGGCCTCCGCGGGCCGGTCGGAGCGAGCCCGCAGGAACTCACCCGCCTGCGTCGCTTCTTCCGTGTCCGGCAGGCGGCCGTCCACGGCGAGGAAGGCTTCGCGGACACGGTCGGCAGGCTCGGGAAGCGCGGCGAGGCGCGCCGCGGTGTTCGCATTCTCCGGTTTCACGAGCGCCGCGAGAGCCGGTGAGGTGGCGAGGAACTGTGCCTGTTGGAACGTGGCGTTGTATTCCTTGGGGAGGACATCGGGGATGGCCTTCACGACGGCGCGGCGGAGACCGTCGTCGGACGGGGACATCCCCGCGGCCACGCACCAGGAACGCGCGATCTGCTCCGCGGCCAGCGGCCGCTCCAGCGCTCCGGCGAAGGCTTCCGGCGGCGCATCCGAACTCCCCAGCGAGTAAACGCGGCTGAGGACGATTCCCCGCACGAGGCGGCGAATGTCGTACTGGTGCGAAGCGAAATCCTGGGCCAGCCAGTCGAGGAGTTCCGGGTGGCTGGGGACGTTGCGCCCATTCATCTCGTCGGCAGGCGCCACGATGCCGCGCCCGGCAAAGACCGACCACATGCGATTGACAAAGGCGCGGGCAAGCAGGGGATTGTCGATCGTCGCCGCGTCCGCAAAAGCCTCGCGCCGGGAAAATTTCGGCACCTTGGGTTTCGCATTCGGATCGACATATTTGTCGTCGCTGTCCTGCTCCTTTTGGTCGCCGGCGGGCCAGGTCTCCGCGACGGTCCGCCCGTTCAAAAGCGCGACGACCGCCGGTTGCGACTCCTTCTTCAGGTTGGTGAAATTGATGAACCCGCCCACGGCGGATTCTCCCACCGCGGTGCGGCCCTCGACGTTCTTGCTGCGGTTGAACGCCGCCACCAGGCCCCAGTAATGCGCCTGCTTGATCTCCCGGGCAAGCGGATGATCGTGACACTGCGCGCAGTCGACCTTGGTGCCATAGACGACCGGCGCCACGGCTTCGGCGATCCGCTGATACTCGTTTTTCCGTTCGTAGAGAAACCACGTCGCGCCCTTGTTCTCGGGTTTGTCCGGACGCGCGGTGAGGAAATCGTGCACCGTCTCGTTCCACGGCCGGTTCTTGCGAAAAGCGTTTTCGAGGAATGCCCACCAGCCGTTTTGCTTGCGGCGGTCTTCGTTGTTCTCGCGCTTGCCCCGGCCCATCAGGAAGACGTCCCAGAGCTCCCGCATGCGCACGGCGTACTCCTCCGAGGCCAGCAGCCGGTCCACCAGCGCCCCGCGCTTTCCTTCCGCCTTGGAAGCCAGAAACTCGCCGGATTCCGCCTGCGTAGGGATGCGTCCGGCGAGATCGAGATAGAGCCGGCGGCACCACGTGCGGTCATCGACTGCGGCGACCGGTTTGACACCACGTTCTTCCCATCCCTCGCCGATGAGGGTGTCGATGGCTTGCGTGATGCCATCGAAGTGGCGTGCCGGCTTTGGTTTGGGCGCCGGGTCGGCGGCCGCGCCGGACATCGCCGCAATCCACGCGCGGACCGAATCCCGTTCCGCATCAGTCAGCTGTTTCTTCGGCGGCATGTGTGGGTCGGCCTTGGCGGCGAGATTCTGGAAGAGCAGACTCTTCTCCGGGTTGCCCGGCACGACCACCGCGCCGTCTTCGCTGCCTTTCAAAACCGCCTGCGGCGTATCCAGTTCCAGCCCGCTCTTTTGCTCGAGGGGGCCATGGCACTTCACACAATTGACGTCGAAAATCGGCTGCACCTTCGCCGTCCACAGCGCCGCCGGGTCCGCGGCGGGCGCGAACGGAATTGCGCCGGCGGAAAGCAGAAATGTGAGGGCGGTCTGGCGAAGCATGAAGCGGAGCTGAATTTTGGTATCCCAATACAACGACTTTTGCGAAGGAACCTTAAAAATTGCATTTTCCAGGACCACTTTGCAGATTCGCGCCCTCCGCCAGCGCGCCACGGACAGCCCGAGCATCGCACGACGAAACTTGCTCATGAAAAAACTCCTCTCCCTCTTCTGCGTGTTCGCCTTCTCCACGATGGCCGCGCGCTCCGCCGAAACTTCCAAGCTCAATCTCCTGTTCATCACGGCCGACGACATGAACGCGGATTCGCCGGGCTGGATGGGCAGCGACATGGGCGCGACTCCCGTGCTCGATGGATTCGCCGCCACGTGCCATCGCTTCGTGAACGATCACGTCACCGTTCCGATCTGCCAGCCTTCGCGCGAGGCGTTCATGACGGGCCGGGTGCCCCACCACAGCGGGGGGCTCGGATTCAACCCCATCACGCCCGGCACCCCGACCTTGGTCACCGTGCTCCAGGCTGCGGGCTATTACACGGCCGCGGTCAACAAGATCTCGCACATGCAACCGCCCTCGGCATTTCCGTGGGACGACAAGTTCGATGGCTCGGGAAAGAACCCGGCGTTCATGCGCACGCAGTTTGAAAAGACGCTGAAGAGCGCCGCCGCGTCGGGAAAACCGTTCTTCATCAACGTGAACATTCAGTATCCGCACCGTCCGTTCCCCGGGTCGAACGCGACCGACGCGGAGGAGGGCGATTCCACGGCGCCCAAAGCCGCCGGCGGCATGCCGAAGCGCAAGGGCGAGAATGCCATGGGCGGCAAACTCGACAACCTGACCCACATCTACAAGCCCGAGGAAATCAAGGTGCCGGATTTCCTGGAAGACATCCCCCCGGTGAAGGTGGAAGTCGCGCAATACTATACGGCCGTGGCGCACGTGGATGTATGCCTCTACGGGGTGCTCGAGGCCTTGAAGGCGAGCGGGCATGAGAACGACACGATCATCGTCTTCATGTCCGACCACGGCATGTCGTTCCCGTTCGCCAAAGCCACGGCATACTACAACGGTACGCATTCGCCCGTGATCCTCAAGTATCCCGGGATGCCTGCGCCGGCAGTGCACGAGGAACTCGTGAGCAGCGTGGACATCATGCCGACTCTGCTCGATCTGCTGGCGGTCAAATACCCGGAAGGCCTGGATGGGCGTTCCTGGGTGGCTTTGCTGAACGGTGAGAAACAGGATGGGCGTGACTATGTCGTCACCCATGTGAACACAGTGAGCAGCGGCGCGAGTTACCCGCAGCGGTGCATTCGCACGAAGGACTGGGCGCTCCTGTTTCAATCCTGGCCTGATGGCACGGCGAAGTTTCGCGTCGAAGCGATGAGCGGCATCACTTTCAAAGCCCTGGAAGAGGCAGGCAAGAGCGATGAGCGCATCGCCGCGCGGGTCAAGCAACTGCGCGTCGCCGAACCGCTCATGTTCTTCAACGAAATCAGCGATCCCACGGAACGGAACAACTCGATCGGCGATGCCCATTACGCCGCCGAGATCCAGCGCCTCGCGGGCCTCCTGCTCGCGCACATGGAAAAAACCAGCGATCCCCAGACCGCGAATTTCAAGAAGGCCTACGAGGACTGGAAGGCGAAGGCCAAATAAGGCTCAGAAATGCCGGCTGAGGCCGATGGCGCCTCCCAGCGAATTCAAGCCGACATTCCGCGCATTATTGTCCGCGTTCGAGTTGTGCCGGTAGCCGCCTTCGAGATTCGCCGACCACCGGTTGTTGAAATAATAACTGATCCCAATCGTGGCCTCCAGGTCGGCCTCCCATGCCTGACCAATCAGGCGCTGCGATTGATCCTTGTAAATGTCGGTGTAAATCGCACCCGCGCCGATTTGGATATAAGGCGCCCATTTGCTGCCCGGTTGAACAAAATTGTAGCGCAAGATCGCCGTCGCGCCCCCGAGGTAGTTTCCTGGTCCGTCGAAAACCGACCCGTACATCACCTGAAGCAAGAACTCGCAATTGCCCCGAAGACAGCCGTCTCCCGACGGGGTGTTGAGCATGATGCCCAACCGGTAGGCCGAGGAGGTGTAGTTCAGGCTGGGCTGATCCTTGTGGCCGATCGAAAAGTAGGCGCCCGAGGCGGACTGAAGTTCGAATTTTCCCTGGTCGAACGGCGTCGTCTCCACGGACGTCGCCACTTTTCCCTCCGTTACCATTTGGCCCGCCATGGCGGAACCAAGAGTGAACGTGAGGAGGGCTGGGATCAAGATGGTAAGGCGCATACCGTCTAACAATCGGCTTTTCCGTCCGGGGTGGCCAATACTTCGCGGGAGAGCGCCTCATAGCTTAAAGCTATCGAGATTACTTACCGAGCTTCAATTCGGTGGTCTTGCCCTTCGGATGTTGCGTCAGGGCGCTGAGGCTGAGCGCACCGTCCTCGCCTTTCTTCAACTGGAGAGGATGCCCCTCGAAGGAGTCCGCATAATTGGCGATGCTGGATGGATCGAGACCGGGGCCAAGTTGCAGCGCGACGTCCAGCATGGTGCGCAGGGTGGCGATGGCACCGGCTCGATCAAGGCAGGAGGAGACCGCGGGCACGACGCTTTTAACCATGACGAATCCGCTGTGGGCTACTTCCTCGGTGAGAGATCTCAATTCCGGCGAGGCTTCTTTCCAGGGCTTGCCCAAGGTGGCCTCGATTCGGGCGGTCATCGCACGGTTGGCGGCGATTTCCTTGTCGAAGGTATCTCCCGTAAAGAGCGTTTGGAGTTGCGCCTTGAGCCGCGCCGCTTCTTCGTTGTTGCCTGAGTCGGCGCCGAAGAACTCCTTCAGCTTTTCCTCCCTCACTGGGCCATCGAATTTCGACAGACCTTCGAACCAATCGGCGAAGATTTTTTCGCCGCGATAATTCTCCTGCAGGCTGTGCAGAGGGGGCAGCGCTTTGAGCCGGTCTGCGTAGCCGCGGCGGGTGGCCTCATCCCAGCCGAGGCAATGGCGCGCGGCGGCGCGCACGGCGAGGTCTTCGATCGAGGCCTGGACCAGGTACGAGATGAGCGTTTCGCCGGTGCCGGAATGCCGCGCGATCCGGTGCGTGACGAGCAGCCAGTCGAGACCTTCGCCGGTCTTGCCTTGCGCGAGCAGGACCTCGGCTTGTGCCGTGGCGATGTTTGCCATTTCCCGGAGCTTCGACAGGTGCGGCATGAGCATCCCGGGCCCGTCCTCTCGCATCAGGCCCCAATCGCAGGGAGCTGTGGACTCCGCCGCTTTGCGGAGGATCCGTCCCGCCGCCCCGAGTTTGAGCGCCTCCATTTTCGCCGGGTCGATGGGCTTCTTGCCGCTCGCCGTGTCGCGCAGTTCCCCGGCTTGTTCGTCGGTAAGTTTCGGAGAGATGGCTGCCGCCTGCCAGTAGAGGAGGGCGGGGTTGATCGGTGGGTATTTCGATTCCTCCGCTCGCAACGCGGGCAGGAGCGAAGCTGTGGCTAGTGCGAAGAGGATCAGTTTGGGTTTCATGGTCTGAATTTGAGGTGATTAGGGGAGTGGCGTGGAAAACGTGGAGGCCGTCGGCGGAAGGAGGAGGAGCGCATCGCGATCGAGCATGGCCAGGAGCTTCTCATCGCTTTCATTGGCCGCCGACTGGTAGGCCCAGGCCGACGAAGGCTGGGCCACCGGGAGGATATGCTTCTCGTTCCGAACGATTCCGCGGGAAGAAGGCTGCGAGCGCCACGGGGCGGCCAGCAAGGCGAGAACGAGCGCCACGGCGCATGCTGCGGCCATTGCCCACCGCCACGATCCGATTCGCGGCTGGCCGGCGCCGGCGAAAGCGCGAATCCGGTGCATTGTCGCGTAGTGCAGCCTGGCATCAAACGGTTCGTCCTTCACCCGGCAGGCGTCACGCTGCAATGCTGCGCGCATGTCGCGGTGGCCGTCGTCGTTGGAGTCCGTGGTCTTCATGGTGGCTACGTGGGGTTAATGTGCCGACGCACGCAGTTGGTTCATTTTGTCTTTCATCCGCCGGAGTTTTTCCAAGGCGTGGTGCAGCCGGCTCTTCACCGTGCCCTGTGGAATCCCCAATGCCGCGGCGATCTCCGGCTCTGTCGCATCGGCATAGAAGCGCAACCGCACGACCTCACGATATTTCGCCGGCAGGGCCGTCATCATCGCTTGCAAGAGTTCGGCTTCCAAGGTGTCCGGCGCCTCCGCGGTCGCCGCTTCCTGCCGCTCCGCGGCGGCCTGCTGTTCCATGGTGGCCAGCGGGATCCTGCGCGAAAACCACCCAAGAGAACGTTGATGCTGGCGGAGGAGGATCACATAGAGCCAGGTGAAAAGCCGGCATGACCCGTCGAAACGGGACAGGCATTTCCAGGCCGCGATCATCGTCTCCTGCACCAGATCTTGCGCCTGGTGCGGATTGGCGCACATGGCCAGCGCCTGTCCCATCAGCCGCGGTTGCGCCGTCTCCATGACCTGTGAAAACGCGTCGACGTCTCCCTCGCGGGCCAGGGCCAGGAGGAAGGCTGTGTCGTCGGTGGGGGCATGGGTCATGTGCGTCGCCGTTTAATGGCGCACGCCCCGCCATTGGTTCACATTATTTTTTCTAAGTTTGCCGCGCGGCCAACTGTCCTTCCAACTCCGCAATCCGCGCCTTCAGCGGCGCTGTGACTGCCTCTACCTCGGTCGCAGTGAAGCGCGGCGTAATATACTGCGGGCAGTTCCAATCGAAGGAAACCACCTTGATCAGAAACAGCCGCTCGACCTTGCTCCGCATCCCCTCGGGCGAAAGCTGATCGGCCAGCTCTGAATTCTCGCGGGCATCGAGCACGCGGGCGTGGCCGAGCATTTTGAGGCGTTCGCGATGGGGATAATCCATCATAAAAATGGCGACACGATCGAAGGCATCGAGATTGCCGGTGCTGAGGAGTTGCCGGTTGCCCTTGAAATCGGCAAAACCTATCAGGTTCGGTCCCACCACCTTCACGAAGCCGGGCGGCCCGCCGCGGTGCTGGATGTAGGGCCAGCCGGTTTCCGTGACGGTGCCCATGTAGAAGCTGTCGCGCGAAGCGATGAAGGTGGTTTCCTCCGGTGTCAGGGCGTCGATCTCCGGCGCGTCTTCCACGACGTGGTGTCTCCCAAAGTATCTGTCCTCCGCGCGCTGCACCGCGGGCGTGAGGGCCATTTGCATGAACTTTTCGGCCATGGCCTCCTTTACAGCAATTGAGGGCAGGGAGAAAGGGGTGCTGGCGTGATGTTTCGCGTGGCGAAGACAAACCCGCGACACGGGGCGATCCCGTCCGGTGGAAAAGACGGCGTGTTCCGAAGCCACGAGGCGGGATTGAGGCCACATCCCCGTCCTCTCTGCATAGTGCGCCTCCGGCGGTTTGGCATGACGCGTTGCGTTACGCAGTCAAACCCGCGACAGAAGGTCGCTCGCGTCAGGTGGCTCGGGAGGTGTACGTGCGGGCGACCATTTTATATTAATCGGGCCGGCGGGATTCGAACCCGCGACCTCTTGAACCCCATTCAAGCGCACTACCAAGCTGTGCTACGGCCCGTTTTTCGGAGGGCGGCAAGCTAACCGCCTCCGTTGAAAAGGGAAGCGGTTTTTCTGCATTTCCCATTTCCATCGCGCCGACCGTTCGTAAGCTGCGCCGCATCATGAATCTCGAACCCGTCGCCGTCGTCGGCGCCAGTGGCTATTCCGGCGAAGAACTCGTGCGGCTCCTGACCCGGCACCCGGGGGTGGAGCTCGTGGCGCTCACTTCCCGTCAATTAGCCGGGCAGACGATGTCCACCGTTTTCCCGAAATTCGCCGGGCTGCGCTACTCGGATTTGCCCTTTATCGAGAGCGATGTGGATAAGATCGTGGCCACTGGCGCGAAGATCGTCTTCCTCGCACTTCCGCACGGCGTGGCCGCCGAATATGCCAAGCCGCTGGTCGCCGCAGGGCTGCGCGTGATCGATCTGAGCGCGGATTTTCGGATCAAGGACCCGGCGGTTTACGAGGAGTTCTATGGGGAGGCGCCCCATGCGCCCGAGCTTTCCGCGATCAGCGTTTACGGGTTGCCGGAGATTTACCGGGAACAGATTCGCACGGCCCAGCTCATCGCGTCGCCGGGGTGCTATCCCACGAGCGTGATCGTGCCGCTGTATCCGGTTTTGAAACGCCGGTTGCTCAAGCCGGACAGCATTGTCATCCATAGCATGAGCGGAGTGAGCGGCGCGGGCCGCACGGCGAAGCTCGAGTACCTTTACGTCGAGTGCAACGAGAGCGTCCGCGCCTATGGGGTGCCCAAGCACCGGCATCTGGGTGAGATCGAGCAGGAGTTGAGCAATGCATACGGCGAGGCGCTCAACGTCAGCTTTACGCCGCACCTCATTCCGGTGAATCGCGGGATCTGCACGACGATCCACGCGCAACCCGCGGACGGAGTGACCCTCGCGGACGTCGCCGACGCATTGACCGAGGCCTACGCGCGGGAGCCCTTCATCCGGCTGCTCGGGGAGAAGGGGACGCCCGATACCAAGAACGTCACGCTGACCAATTTCGTGGATGTGGCCTGGCGGCATGATCCGCGCACGGGTCATATCGTGCTGCTCAGTGCCGAAGACAATCTGGTAAAAGGGGCGGCCGGGCAGGCGGTGCAATCGCTCAATGTCATGTGCGGTTGGCCGGAGACGACGGCGCTGATGTAACCAGCTAGATCAGCGGCGTCACGCCCGGCTCCGGCACGGGTCCGACCGGCAGCGCCATGTCCCAGCGAAGATCCTTCGGCATGGTATCCAGCTTCGAGTTCAAGGCCATTTCCCACGTCACTTCCTTGCCCGTGTAGGCGGACATGCGGCCCATAATGCCCATGAGGGTGCTTTGCGCCATACGGTCGCCGTCGTTGGGGATCTTGCCGGCGCGCAAGTCGGCGAAGAGTTCGTCGTGCTCGATTTGGTGGGAGCTGGGTTTGGGACCCGCGTATTTCCAGGGTTTGTCGCCGACGATCTGCGCGGCGTAGCCGACGAATTCGCAACGGCCTTTCGTCCCGATAATGGTATCGCGTTGCTCGTTGTAGACGCCATCCTGATAGCGCGTCTTGAGCACGGCGATGGCCCCATTGGCCCAAGTGTAGGTCACGTCGAATTGGTCCCAGATGTCGCCGATCTTCTGCTGCCAGCGGGCGCCGGTAGCCTGGCACTTCACCGGCGGTTGATCGCGCATGGCCCAGGCGATTTTGTCCACGCTGTGGACGGTGATCTCCATGATGTAATCGCCCGAAAGCCAACTGAAATAGTGCCAGTTGCGGAGCTGCCACTCCAGATCGGTTTGGCCGGGCAGGCGTTCGCCGCTGAAGCGGGTCAGGCGATTGCCGAGGCGTGTCGAGTAGATGGCGACGATCTCCCCGATGTCGCCGCCGTGGATGCGCTGCATGGCTTCCTGATACGCCGGTTCGAAGCGCATATTGAATCCCGCGCGCAGGGCGATCTTCTTTTCCTTGGCGAGACGGACGGATTCCATGGCGGAGCGGATGCCCGCTGGATCGACTCCCATCGGTTTCTCACAGAAGATGTGTTTCCCCGCTTCCACGGCGGCGCGCAGGATGGGCGGACGAAACCCTCCGGGCGTGGCGATGAGGATCACATCCGCGCCGCTCGCCAGGACCTTCTGGTAGGCATCGAGTCCCACGAATTTTCGGTCGTCGGCGACATTGATCCGGCCGGGCGCGGGAATCTGGGCGGCCAGCGCCTTGTGCGACTTGTCGATGGCGTCCGCGAACACGTCGCCGAAGGCCCACATCTCGGTATTGCTGTCGGCGGTCAGCGCCTGCGCGGCGGCACCGGTGCCCCGGCCCCCGCAACCGATGAGACCCAGCTTGAGCTTCGCGCTGGCGATCTGGCCGCGCGCCGGGGCGAGGCTGGTGGCGAGCGCGGCGGCGGTCGAGGTCTGGAGAAAACTGCGGCGGGAGACGGTGTTCATGGGTGGAAAAGAGTGGGGGATCGATTTGGTTAACTCGATGGGGAACTTGTCCTTAGAGTGGTCTTCGGGGTTGTCGGATGTTGACACGAATGGAAGAGTGTTGATGCGGATGGTGGGCAATTTCCAAGCGTGGGAGAATTACCCATTGGCATTTGCCCGTTAGCCGCTATCTTGCCCGCCCCTTTTCACTTTATTTCCGCCATGAACGTCGTCGTCGAAAACCTTCCCAATTGCATCACCACCCTCCGCGTTGAGGTCGAACCCGAGAAAGTCGCCAAGGCTTGGGATGACGTAGCCGGGAACTATACCAAATATGCCCGGATTCCGGGATACCGCGCCGGCAAGGCGCCGAAGGCGATCATCGAGAAGAAGTTTCAGAAGGAGATTCGCGAAGAGCTCGAGAAGAAGCTCCTCTCGGAATCCTGCAAGCAGGCCATCCAGGAAAAGGGGATCAAGATGCTGTCCCTCACCCAGGTCGAGGACGTGGAGATCGGCGATGACAAGTCGATGAAGTTTACCGCCACGCTGGTCACGCATCCGGATTTCCAGCTTCCCAATTACAAGGGCCTGGTGGTGCCCTTGCCCGCCATCGAAGTGACCGATGAGGAGGTCGACAAATCGCTGAATGAGCTGCGCGAGCAGGCGGCGGACTTTGTCGACATCACCGAAGACCGTGGTGCCGAACTCAACGATTTCGTGGTTCTCGATTACCGGGGCACGATCGACGGGGCGCCGGTTAGTGAAAAGTTTCCCAAGGCGGGCCAGCCGCTGACCGGGAACGACGACTTCTGGATCCACATGGTGGAGGAGGCGTTCTTCCCCGGCTTCACCGAGGCCCTGGTCGGCGCCAAGCCCGGCGAAACCCGCACGTTTGAAATCGAAGTGCCGGCGGAATTCCCGGTCGAAGGCCTGCCCGGCCAGAAGATTCAGTACGTGGTCACGCTCAAGCAGATCAAGACCAAGGTGCTGCCACCCCTCGACGATGCCTTTGCCGACACGATCGTGAAAGGCAAGACCCTCGCGGAGCTTCGTGAAGTGGCCCGCGGGGAGATCGAGCGGCAAAAGAAGAATGAAGCGGAAGCCGCCAAGCGCGCGGAGATCATGCGCCAGCTCCTCTCCCAGGTGGAGTGCGAGCTGCCAGTGGACCTGGTGCGGACGCAGACGCGCCGCATCCTCATGGACATCGTGCGCGACAACCAGGCGCGTGGCGTGCCGGACGACATTCTCAAGGAGAACGAGCAGCAGATCCTCGGCGGCGCGGCGCAGAATGCGCGCGACCAGATCAAGGGCACCTTCATCCTCATGCGCATCGGCGAGGTCGAAGGGATCAAGGCGACCCAACAGGAGTTCGATTTGCGCATCGCCCAACTGGCGCAACGCTATGACATGAAGCCGGACAAGCTCATCAAGAAGCTCGACGAGCGGAATGCGATCGATCAGATTCTGGAAGAGGTGCTTACGGCCAAGGTCCTTGATTTCCTTGCCGCCAGCGCTAGCGTCTCAACCATTCCCGCCGGGGCGCTTGCGCCTGCGGAGGTGGAAGCGCCAGCGCAAAGCTAAAATTCCCATGATCATCCAACCCGACCGCAAAATCGTTTCCGCTCAAAACAGCTACTACCCGATGCCTATGGTCATCGAGCGGAGTGGCAATCGCGAGCAGGCTTACGACATCTATTCCCGGCTGCTGAAAGATCGAATCATCTTTCTCGGCACAGCGATCGACGATCATGTCGCGAACGCCGTCATCGCCCAGCTTCTCTTCCTCCAGATGGACGACGGGAAGAAGGACGTCAGCATCTATATCAACTCGCCCGGTGGCTCCGTCACCGCGGGCCTCGCGATTTATGACACGATGCAATTCATGACCTGCAACGTGAATACCTACTGCATCGGCATGGCGGCCTCGATGGGCGCCGTCCTTCTCGCGGCTGGCACCAAGGGCAAACGGTATGCCCTCCCCAACTCCGACATCATGATCCACCAGGTCAGCGGCGGAGCGCAGGGCACGGCCAGCGACGTCGAGCGGACCGTCGAATTCATGTTCAAGCTGAAAAAGCGGCTGATCCACCTCCTGGCCGTGCATACCGGCAAGAGCGACGAGCAGGTGAAGCACGATTCGGATCGCGACTACTACATGACCGCGGAGGAGGCGAAGGAATACGGTCTCGTCGATGAAGTGGTCAGGTCCCGCAAGGAAGTCCCGCTGCCGGACGCCGTGGCGGAAGCCGCCGCGCTGCCGGAGAGCACACCGATCGAACCGAAAACGCAGTCTTAATCGTTCCCGTTTTACATGGCCCGCACGACCAATAATCTCACGATGTGCAGCTTCTGTGGCAAGAGCCACGCGGAAGTGCGCAAACTCATTGCCGGCCCTGGGGTGTACATCTGCGATTCTTGCATCAACGTCTGCAAAGGCATTCTGGACAAGGAACTCAACGACGACGCGCGCAAAAGCTCGACGACGCTGCGGGTACCCAAGCCGATGGAGATCCGCCGGCAGCTCGACCAGTTCGTGATCGGCCAGGATCGCGCGAAGAAGACGCTGAGCGTGGCGGTGCACAACCACTACAAGCGCATCCTGCACAACCAGAGCGTGAGCGCCGGGGCCGTCCAGCAGATGGACCCGCTCGGCGACGTGGAGATCGAGAAGAGCAACGTGCTCCTCATCGGCCCGACCGGCAGTGGCAAGACCCTGCTGGCCCGCACGCTCGCGCGCATCATCGATGTGCCTTTTACCATCGCCGACGCCACGACGCTGACCGAAGCCGGTTACGTGGGTGAGGACGTGGAAAACATCATCCTGCGCCTGCTCCAGGCGAGCGATTACGACGTGAAGCGCGCCGAGATCGGCATCGTTTATATCGACGAAATCGACAAGATCGGCCGGAAGACGGACAACGTTTCCATTACGCGCGACGTGAGTGGTGAAGGCGTGCAGCAGGCGCTGCTGAAGATCCTCGAAGGCACGACTTGCAACGTCCCGCCCCAGGGCGGCCGCAAGCACCCCCACCAGGAATACATCCAGGTCAGCACCGAAAAGATTCTCTTCATCTGCGGCGGCGCGTTTGTTGGTCTCGACAAGATGATCCAGAAGCGCATGGGCAAAAAAGTGCTCGGATTCGGCGTCAACGCCGCGGAGGCCAACGAGGCCGAGATTCCCGCCAGCGAGGCCATCCGGTTCACCGAACCGGAGGACCTGCTCTCCTTCGGGATGATTCCCGAGTTCGTCGGCCGCCTGCCCGTCATCACCGCGCTCGATCAGCTCACGGAGGATGAACTCGTGATGATCCTCACGGACACGAAAAACGCGATGATCAAGCAGTTCACCAAGCTGCTCTCGATGGAAGGCGTGAACCTCAACGTCACCAAGGACGCCCTGCGCGCCCTGGCCGAGCAGGCCGCCACCAAGGGCACCGGCGCCCGCGCGCTGCGCAGCATGCTCGAGCGGATCATGCTCGACCTCATGTATGAGGTGCCGAGCCGCGACGACATTGCCGACGTGACCATCAATCGGGCCGTCGTCGAGGGCAAGAAGCCCCCGCTCATCCGCCGCAAGCAGGATAAGGACGCGGCCTAAGGCGCGAGATCTAGTCAGAGCCCCGACGATTCGTAGATCTCGCCGACCAGGAGTTGGTATTCGTCGTTGATGAACGTCAACCTGGCCTCCGGTTGGCAGTAGACTTCATGCGACCAAGTCGCTCCCTGCCGCCGCCAGACGGTCACGGCGCGTTGCGTCGAATCCACGAGAACATAGGCCTCCAAGGTGGCGATGGTCAGGTAAGCCATCCGTTTCTCACCTGTGTCGGCGCGGGCCTTGGATTCGGAAAGCACCTCGAAAATCACTTTGGGATCGTCAATGACCCTTGCGTCATCCTTCACCGGCCCACAGTGGATAGTGGCATCGGGGTAGTAAAAGCGCAGGTCACTTCCATTCCGGACAGGAAGGAGCAGGGTCCGAATTGTAGGGCCGGCACTGCTTCCCTCGCATTTGAGCATGGAGGCGGGAGACGATATTGACGGCGATGGCGCTGTGCCGTTGCGTGCCTCCCTCCATGGCGCAGACCATGCCATTTAGATACTCATGCCTGCATTTCGCGACAGCTTCGCCGGCAAGGTAATCCTCCGGCGAGACGAAAGCGGTGTATGAACCAGCGGTGCCCATGCGCGGAGGCTACGGTAAAGGTCTCCCTGTCAAACGACGCGCTTCGACCCCGGCGTGGGCCGGCGGCGGTGCCTTCTCCGCTTCATCGCCCTCAGCATCCCAGCCTCGAATGGAGGGAGATGAAGATGAGAGGGAGAGGGAGAGTCCGCCTCAGCCGACGGCCACCCCTCCGGCAACGCCATGGACAAGCCAACGGAGCGTGCTACCTTTCGGCCCATGAAAAAGCGCCTGGTGCAAAGTCTGGTCGTCATCCTCGTGGCCTTCAATGTCATCGTGGGATTCCGCGTCTACACGGCGCTGGGCGCGCCGGAGAAGGATGACTCGGGCTACGCCAGCATCGCCGTTTTTGCCCGCGCTTTGCAGCTCATCCGGCAGGACTACGTCGACGAGAGCAAGGTGAGCTACGAGGAACTCACCCATGCCGCGATGCGCGGGATGCTCAACAGCCTCGACCCGCATTCCCAGTTCATGGAGCCGCGCGATTTCAAGGGCATGCAGGACGACACGAACAGCCGCTTCGGCGGCCTGGGCATCGTCGTCGCCCAGCGGGAGGGCAATATCATCATCGTCTCCCCGATGGAAGACACACCGGGTTTCCGAGCTGGATTGCTTCCGAACGATCAGATCATTAAGATCGACGGGCAATCGATGGAAAAAGCGGACCTGAACGAGGCGATCCGGTTGCTGCGGGGCGACCCTGGGCAAAAAATCGTCCTCACCATTCTGCGCCCCGCGACCAAGGAGATCAAAGATTACGCCCTTGTTCGCGAGAACATCAAAGTGGCCAGCGTGAAGGACGCGAAAATCCTCCCGCCGGAACTCAGCGGGGACTTCAAGATTGGCTACGCGCGCATCACCCAGTTCAACACGCCGACGGCGGAAGAACTCGGGAAGAAGCTCGATGAACTCGAGGCCAAGGGCATGCAGGCTTTCATTCTCGATCTCCGCTATAATCCCGGCGGCCTGCTTAATTCCGCGGTGGACGTGGCCGGAGAATTCCTGCCGCCGAAGACGGTCGTGGCCTCGACGGAAGGCCGGGTCGCTTCGCAAAGCCGCAATTACACCCCCGATCCCCACATCAAGCCGCATCCGCGTTATCCGCTGGCGGTCCTGATCAATGGCGGCAGCGCGAGCGGTTCGGAGATCGTCGCGGGAGCGCTGAAGGACCTGAACCGCGCCATCCTGGTGGGCGAGACGACGTTCGGCAAAGGCTCCGTGCAAAGCGTGATCCAGCTCCAGGACGGGTCGGCGATGCGCCTGACCACGGCGAAATACTACACGCCGAGCAAGCAGGTCATTCATGAACATGGCGTGGCGCCCACCATCCGGGCCACGCTCTCCCCTGAGCAGGAGCGCATGCTCATGCTCCAGCGGCGCGAAGATTTGTCCGTCGACCCCGAGCGCAAGGAGCTGACCAGTTTCCGCGACACCCAACTCGAACGCGCCGTTGACGCCATCAAGGGCGTGATGATTTACGCGGAGAAGACGGGGCCGATGAAGCGGGCGTCTGCGAACTGAGGGGACGGAAGTAATCAGTTGTCAGTAATCAGTGGGCCGCGCCATGGTGCTGCGTCGTCGTGACTCCTTACTGATTACTGAACACTGATTACTGATTACTCTCCCATCCTGCTCTCCCTCGAGACCTCCTGCGACGAAACCGCCGCGGCGATCGTGCGTGGCGGCGAACTTCTGGCCAGCGAGGTGGCGTCGCAAATCGCGATCCACGCGGAATACGGCGGCGTGGTTCCGGAGGTCGCCTCACGAAACCATCTTCGTGTGTTGCGCCCGGTCATCGCGAAAGCGTTGACCGATGCCGGGCTGACGCTGGACCAGATCGATGCCTTCGCGGCGACCAGTGGGCCGGGCCTGGCCACGTCGCTGATGATCGGTGCGTCGGCGGCAAAGGGCCTCGCCGTGGGCTTCGGAAAACCGTACCTGGCCATTAATCACATGGAGGGGCATCTGCTTTCGCCCTTCTTCGGAACGGCAGAGGGGGTGCGCCCGGCGGTGGGACTCATCGTCAGCGGGGGCCACACGATGCTCGTTGAGATCGAGGAGTTCGGGCGCTATCGGCTGCTGGGTCAGACCCTTGACGATGCGGCCGGTGAAGCCTTCGACAAAGTCGGCAAGCTCCTCGGGTTGCCTTATCCTGGCGGACCGAACATCGATCGCCTGGCGAAAGAAGGGAATCGGACCCGGTTCGACTTCCCGCGGAGCATGCTCGACTCGGGTGACTTCACTTTCAGTTTCAGTGGCCTCAAGACATCTGTCCGCTATCTGCTGCCCAAACTGACGAATCTTCCATTGCCCGATCTGTGCGCCTCCTTTCAGGAAGCCGTCGTGGATGTCCTGGTCGAGAAGACCATGCGCGCCGCGCGCGCGCGCCGCCAGCGCGTGGTGGCCCTGAGCGGGGGAGTGAGTTGCAACTCGCGTCTGCGGGAAAAAATGCGCGCCGCCTGCGCCACGAACCGACTCGAACTGCTCGTTGCCAATCCCGCGCTCTGCACCGACAACGCGGGAATGATCGGTTACGTTGCCGCGCTCAAGTTCGCCCGCGGCGAAACCTCGCCGCTCACCTCCGATATCGATCCAAACCTGCGGCTGGTGGCCTAATAGTCCCGCATGAGCAGGTAATCCGCGAACGCTCGCAACGTCGCGCCATTCTTGCCGAACGGTTCGAGCGCGTCGTGTGCGGCCACGGTCAGGCGGTGCGCTTCCTCGCGGGAACGTTCCAGGCCAAAGATCGCCGGATACGTGGCCTTGGTGGCGGCGACGTCTTTGCCGGCGGTCTTGCCCAGCTTTTCCGTCGTCTGCGTGACGTCGAGAATGTCGTCGATGACTTGAAACGCGAGGCCCAGGGATTGTCCGAAGTCGGTGAGGTTCTGAAGCTTCGCGGGGCTCACGTTGGCACTCATCGCGCCCAGGCGAATGCTTGCCGTGAGGAGAGCGGCGGTCTTGCAGCGGTGGATGTATTTCAATTCCCCGCCGGTGATCTTTTTACCTTCGCCCTGGAGGTCGGCGACCTGGCCGCCGATGAGCCACCGGCTGCCGGAAGCGGTGGCCAGCTCGCGAATGAGCGCCGGCATTTTATAGCGCGACGTTTCCTTCGCCTGGGCGAGAATCTCGAAGGCGATGGTAAGCAGGGCATCGCCCGCCAGCACGGCGATGCCTTCGCCATAGACCTTGTGCGACGTGGGACGGCCGCGGCGCAGATCATCGTCGTCCATGCAGGGCAGATCATCATGGATGAGCGAGTAGGTGTGAATGCACTCCACCGCGCAGGCGGCCGGAAGCGCGGTTTCGGCTTCGCCTCCGCAAGCCTCGGCTGCGGCGAGGGTCAGGGCGGGGCGCAGGCGCTTGCCGCCGGCGAAGAGGCTGTAGCGCATCGCCTCGTGAATGGTCCGCGGCTTCACGGTCGCACGGGGGAGGAATCGGTCGAGGGCGCGGTCGATGCGTTTGCCGCACGTGCCGAGATATGCTTTCAAGTCCATTGGGGGGGAGGAAGGTGCATAGGGATTCTGCCCGCGAAAAGCGGAAATGTGAAGTGGGCGCTCGCCCTTGGCGCATCGCGGCTTACCCTCGCGAGGGTGAAAATACCCCGTGCTCCCCGGATCGTTGTGGTTGGAAGTTCCAATACTGATCTGGTCCTGCAATGCGCGCGTCTGCCCCGTCCGGGCGAGACGCTGTCCGGGGGCGAGTTTGCGCGGTACGCCGGAGGCAAGGGTGCAAACCAGGCCGTGGCTGCGGCGCGAGCCGGCGCGCGCGTATCGTTCGTCGGAATGCACGGCCGTGACGACTTTGGGCGCGCGGCCAGGGCCGGTCTGCGCCGCGAGGGAATCGACGTCCGGTATTTTCGTGAGTGCTCCGAAGCGCCCAGCGGGGTGGCTCTGATTCTGATCGGCGGCCGTTCGCGGGAGAACCTGATCGCCGTGGCCCGCTCCGCCAATGATCGCCTGACCGCCACCGATGTGGATGCAGCGGAGTCCGTGATCGCCCGGGCCGATGCCGTCCTGTGCCAGCTCGAAGTGCCCTTGGACGCCGTGGAGGCCGCGGCGCGTCTCGCTGCACAGCACGGTGCGCCTTTCATTCTGAATCCGGCACCGGCAAAGAAGGTGCCGGCTCGTTTGTTGCGCATGGTGCATACCCTTACCCCGAACGAAACGGAGGCCGAAGCGCTGACGGGTTCGGGAGATCCGGCCGAGGCGGCGCGCCGATTGCGCCGGCGCGGGTGCGGCCAGGTCGTGGTCACGCTCGGGGCTCGCGGAGCCTGGATTTGCGGCGAACAGGGAGAGGGGTTCGTGCGAACTCCACGAGTGAGGCAGATCGACACCGTCGGTGCGGGCGATTGCTTTTCCGCCTGGCTGGCGATGGGAATCGCGGAAGGGATGACGTTCCGGACCGCGGCGGAACGGGCCGCCCGGGCGGCTGCACTGGCGGTGACTCGCCCGGGTGCGCAGAGCGGCATGCCGTATCGAGCGGAGGTGGATTGAGGCGGTTTTCTCTCCCTCGCCCTCATCTTTATCTCCCTCCCCGTCGCGCGCGAAACTGGAGGGAATGAAGATGAGATGAAGAGGGAGAAGTCGACGGCGAGGGAGAAAGCCTCTGATCATTGCTTCCCAAGAAAGCGACTCAATTGCTTCCAGCTTTTGGGATGCTCGCCACCTGCCACGACGCTTTCCAGCCAGTGGCTGACTTCCGTCTTCAGCTCCTGCGCATCGGCAAAGCGATCCGAACGGGAGGGATTCAGGGCTCTCGCGCAGGCGGCGGTCAGGCATTCAGGCCAGTGCCCGCCGGGAATGTGAGGCGGTGGCGGCAAGGCGGCCAGCGTTTCGGCGGGAGTCCTGGCGGGTGCCAGCGCGTGCTGCCGCAACTCGTCCTCGGATTCGCCCGGATTGAAGTTTCGCAGGGTCAGGATGCGAAAAAGAATCGCCCCCAGCGCATGGACATCGGTGCGCGGGTCGATCTCGTCCGTGCCTTCCACCTGCTCCGGGGTGCTATATCGGGAGAGGGGCACCGCCGCGGAGGCATCCGGCGCTTCGATCTGCGCCTGCTCGCCTTCCGGCACCGTCGTGAGCCGGGCAAATCCCCAGTGATCGACAAAGACCTCGCCAAAACGCCCAAATATCACCGCTTCCGGTCGAAGGGCTCCATGAACGACTCCGCGCGAGTGGGCAAACGCCACGGTATTGCAGGCGTTCAAAAAAATCCGGAGCAATGAATACAGCGAAGCGTGCGGAAGGGTGCTGTCTCCCGACGCCATGCCCGTGAGCAGATCGGCCAGCGATTCCCCTTCGATGAAGCGGGTCGCGCTGAAGAGCCCGATTTCCAGGTCCAGACCGAAATCGTAAACCGGCAACACGCCTGAATGCGGAAGCTGTGCGGCGACCTGATTCTCGCGAATGAAAGCGAGCACATGCGCCGGGTCCGCCCTCCTTTCCGGGCGAAGCACCTTCATGGCCACCGTGCGGCGCAGCAGCGTATCCTGCGCCTCGAAGATCGTACTCGTGTGGCCTTCGATGATCGCCCGCCCGACGGCATAACGCGAAGCGCGGAGAAATCCCTCCGGCAGGCGGCGAAAGACCGATGCCGGCAAGCCGCCGCGCTCAAAGGCCAGGCTGACATCCCCGATGCCGACGGAACTCTCGAGCGTCAGGGGCGTGAGCGAATCGATGGCCACCCCGTCGACGAAGGTTCCATTCGCGCTGCCGAGATCTTCGAGGAAGAAATGTTCGTCACTGGAAACCGTGAGCCGCGCATGCCGCGACGAAACGGAATCGGAGGCCGCCACGATTTCATTCTTGCGGTCGTGGCCGATGATGTAGCGCCCACGGCGGATCAGGCATCGCGCGAGCGTCTGCCCCTCGTGGCGAACGACGGCTTCGAGGGCAAGGTGCGAGAAACTCATGGGAGTGGGCGCTATTCGAGCCGCACGAGAAAGGTATGCGGGCCCATGCGAATGGTTTGCCCGGGCGCGAGTGGCGCGATGGTGTCACGGGCGAGGGGGGTGTCGCCGCATGCCAGAGCGGTTTCCGGCAGAGTGCGGTTGCTGACCCAGAAGCAGCCGCGATGATAGTGAAACGCGGCTGGGCTGCTGCTGCGTCCGCGGGTGTCCCAGACGAGGTTCCCAGCGGCATCGAGGCCAAAACCGGCTTCGGTAAAGAGCCATGCCGCGTGCCGGACCGCGGGCTGGCTGCGAGCGGGCTGGCAGACGAGCGCGCCGCCAGGCCCGTCTTCGACGGCATTCCGCTGCGCCCCGCTCCAGGCCTCCAGATTGCTGATCGGAGGATTCCGCGGCGCCGTTTCATAGACGGGTATCAATTCGACCCCATATTCCTCTCCCAGCCAGAGCACCGAGCGATGGGTCACAGGCGTGGCGGGATCCGGCGAGAGGGGCTCACCGTCGAGGAACGAGCCATTCAGGCTTGGCCCCTTCCCATTGCCGTCGCGGGCTTGCAGGCCTCGTCCAGACCTCTCGAGGAAAGTGTGAATGCGGCTGAGCCGGTTGGTCAGGGCATTGTTGGTTTCGTTTTCCGGCATCACGCGTGCGATGAAATCGGCCTGCTGAGGGGATCGTCCGATGCTGAATCGGGCGCGCGCGACCAGACGGATGGATGTGGCGCTGGATTCGACCGGGTCGAGGTTCAGCACCTCGCCGGGGCGTGCGCCAGCCAGCAAGGGCCCGGGAATGGTCAATGCGCGCCGGCTGGAAAGCGAGTTGGCCGCCGGCGGCGCCGCGATGCGCTGGAACTCCGGTTGCGCCTCGAGCAAATCCCGCCAGAGTGCCTCGCAGGTGGGATGCGGCATGGCGAGTAGGGTTCGGCGAAGGACCGCATTCCCCGCTTCGCGCAAGGCCCCGATGGGGATGTAGCGCCGGGAATCGAGTTCGCGGATGCGCCCGCCGAGAAGCTCGTAAAGGAGACGGGCAAATTCCCGCGGACCGTAGGAGTCGCTGATATCGGTGGGCTGGCGCGGGTCCGCGATCACCGTATTGGTCGTGTCGTCTTCCGTGGGTGCGGCCACCAGCTCACGGATGCTGAGCGCATTGAGCTTGAGTACGAAGGACGGCCATTTGTCGACGGAGGTGGCGGGGCTTCCTTCCGCGGCTGCCGGATTCTCAAATTGGATGAGGATCTTGCCGAGCAGGGGGTGGGGAGTCGCGACGGCTTCGCGCGCGAGAAAGTCGAGCGTGCCCGGAAGCGCGGCCAGGAGGCGCAGCGCTTCCCCGACGGGCAGTTCGCGGCGGCGGCGCAAGAGGTCGAGCAGGGAAATCCCCTGCACCCATTCCTGGACGAGGATCCCGGCGGCGGCGTCAAAGGAGTACAGGCGGATGAGATTGGGATGCGCGAGGCATTGCAGGTGCCGGACCGTGGCTTCCAGGTGCCGGCCTCCTTCCGGTGGCAATCCGCACCCTTCGCCAAATTGTTTCACGCCGACCATCTCCGCGAAGGCCAGGTCCCGTGCACGGAAGAGCCGCCCGCCGGTGACGTTTGGCAGCTCGTCCAACAGCTCGTAGCGGTCTTGCAACCGCGTCAGCTTTTTGGGCGAGGACGGAGGGGCGCTCATGGCACGATACAGTGGGCGAGGGGTGAGCCCAGTGTCCAACTTATGCGGGACGAAACGCTCCTTGGAAACGAGATTTTGCTCCGGCGGCGGAAGAATGCGCCGATCTGCGGGGAGAATTCACGCTGGGTGCGCATGTTCGCGCCCCACGGTGGAATTACCGCTTGTGCTTCTCGGCGGTACCGCCTTTGAGACTATCTTTCCAGCCGGCGTTCGACGTCTCGTAGAAGGCTTCCTGGATGACGTGCCGGAAAGCCCAGAAGAGACACGCCGCAGCGAAGCCGGCGAAGATCATCATGATGAATTTTTGGGTGAAAGTGCTTTGCACGCCCTCTCACTTAAGCAGTTCCTCTGCCGCGCGCCGCAGGAGCTTGCATTTTCCTTCACCAAAAGCCCCATTGGCCGGTGCGCAGGATATAGATTCCGAGCAAGGCATTGGTCAAGGCGTGGGCCAGGACACAAGCGCTCAAGCTGCGGGTGCGGTAGGCGACAAGATTGTAGAGCACTCCTGTCAGCAGGGCCGCCGGCCAATCGGGACGACTATGCTCGAAGACAAACCCCGCCGTGACCACGCTGAAGGAAAGCCAGGAAAACTCTCCCATGGGAACCCTCGTGAAGTCTTCGCGGATCAGGTAGCGGAGCAGAAATCCGCGCCAGAAAATCTCCTCCACGAAGGGGACGATGACCGCCAGTCGCAGAAAACGGAGGCCCAGATTGACGCCGTATTTCCAACCGTCCGCCCCAAAGTAGGTGGGATCGAATCCGTCGAGGCGCGGGGCGGAGCCCAGCCACTGTTGGGGCGCGATCCAGAGTACGAAGACCAGGGCCCCGATGCCAATCGGAACGAGCGGTTGCCGGGGCGGTTTTAGCTCATACGCCCTCCAGGCGTGGATCAGAACGCCTGCGCACACGAAGGTCTGGATCGGACACACCCAGTAGCGCGGCGCGCTGACCATCCAGAAGGCGTAGCCGTTGAAGAAGTGAGAAACGACCTCGCCGAGAGCCAGAACCGCATAAAATGCGAGAAACGGCGCAAAATAAGCTCTTTCAGACTTGGTAGCGCCAAACATGAACGATTCAGTGATGAGAGCCCAGAAAGAAGCGGAAACCGAGGCGGCAACGCCAGAACAACTCGTACAAATTCTCGAACGGGAGCTCGCCACGCGGCGTTCTCACCGCCCGTGGTCGAGTCGCAATCGTGCGACGATTCTCGTGGTTGGCGTTTTGTTCATTGTGATCGGCGCGGGCGTCGCCCTTCTGGTACTGGACCAGATGCTGGCCGATCTCAGGCAAAACGGGGCAGTACCGCAATCAGCAACGGCGCCGGCGCGCACAAATTTTTGAGAATCCGACCCCTCGGGTACATCGGCTGCTAATAATCATTTCCGTCATGGCTAAAGCACCTAACTCCGTCATCGGCGTGGACCTCGGGCGATACTCGCTCAAATCAGTCCTGCTCCAAAAAAAGGGACCGAATCGTTTCGTCCTGACGCACTATGCGACCCACCCGTATAGTGAGACGACGGATACCGTGGAGACGCTGACCAAGAATCTGAAGGCTCTACTGAAGGAAATGGGTGGTTCCGCAAAAGCCTGCGCCATTGGGGTTTCCAGCCCGAAATCGATCATCCGCATCATCGAGCAGCCGGAGACGCCGGTGCAAATCCTGCGTGAAGCCCTCCGGCTCAACGGCATGGTTTTGCTGAACCAAGATTGCAAGGAATTTGTCCTCGATTGCGACCGGATTCCCACCAACGAGCAGAGCACCGAGACAGGGGCGCTCGGTCACAAGCGCTATCTCGTGGGCGGATTGCCGCGGGTCGAGGTCAATTTGGTTGGGACGGCCGTGGAGCAGAGCGGCAATGACGTCACGGCGCTGCAGATCGCCCCGATCTGCGCGTTCAACGCTTTCGAGTTTGCTTACGAAGACGTCTTCAACAACCAGGCCTTCTTCCTCGTGGATATCGGCCATACCAGTTCCACTGTTATGGTGGGCGTGAAGCGCGAACTGGTCCTCGTGCGAACGATTGAATTTGGCGGCAAGGCCCTTGTGGAAGCCCTCACCGGTCTTAGTGGTGAGGGGCGCGAAGCCGTCCTGGCGGCGCTCGAGCAGGAGGACGAAGTGATGGTGGAATACACCCGTGTCGCCGTGAACGCGCTCATTCGGGAAATCCAGAATTCCATCGGCTTCCTCGAGCACCGGCATGAGGAAACGATCACCAAGGTCTTTGTTTCGGGCGGGCCGGCGAAATCGCAAACTCTGCTCAAGGTGATGGCGGAAGAATTGCGGCTGCCATGTGAATCCTGGAGCGCGGTGGCCCGCTGTGAGTCGGCTCTTCCCGCGCAGCGCGCGGCCTCGCTGGCGCAGGACAGTCTTGATTTGAACGTGGCCTGTGGCGCGGCCGCTGAACTCCTAAAAGCAAGCTAACCATGGCTCTCCGTCTCAATCTCTATCACGAAGTCATCAAGGCGAAGGCGCTCAAGCGCCGTGATCCGTTGAAGATCTCGATCTATGTGCTGTCGGCCATCGCCGCTCTCTGCGCGGGTTGGTATCTCTTTCAGTTGGTGAACATGCACAACCTCACCGCGGACTTGAAGCGGGTGAAGGGCGATTACGACAAGCTCGAGCCCTTGGCCAAGGCCGCGAAAAAGCAGGAAGACGCCTTGACCCAGCAGGGCAAATTGAGCGTCCAGCTCGAAAAGCGCATGGAGTCGCGTTTCTATTGGGCGCCAGTTCTGGCCGAGATCATGCAACTGGTGCCCCGTGAAGTGCAGATCACGCGCATGGGTGGGGATGTCACGGGCGACACAATCCGGCGCTGCACGCTGACCATCGATGGGCTTTCCGCCGGGACCGATCCGCGGAAAGTGGCCGAGGATCTGCGAACGTCCATCGCCGACAAGTTTTCTGTGAAATACAAGAATGTCACTTCGACCTTCAAGATGCTCGAGGATGGCACGGAGACGGTGATGCTCGACGGGAAGCAAATGTCCACGGCCACCTTCGCCATCAATGTTCAACTCTACACCGGGGACGACAAACCCGCCGCGCCGGTGCGCAAAAAGAAATAGCGATGAAAGACATACAACTCGGCAAGGAAGAAATCCAAAAGCTGGTCCTCGGCGTCCTGCTCTTCTTCGGGCTCATCTACAGCTACTTCGACCTCCTGCTCGGTCCGCTGAGCAAACACCAGGATGCGGTTCGCCTGAGCATTGTGGCCCTCGGGCCGGAAATTGACAGCGACAAGGCGCAAATCGCGCGAGCCAAGCAGATGGAGAAGGAGGCGCTGATCACTCAAAAGACCACGCGTCAGGTCAATGCGATGATCCCGGAGGGGTCGCCCGTCGCCTGGTTCCCCACCCACATGACGGAGTTCTTCAAGAAGCAGGGCATCGACAAGGCGTTGACTCGCATGAATGGCGAACTGCCGGACAAGGAATTGCCGGGATACCGCAAGCTCGTCTGGGGTGTGGACCTGCCGAAAGTGGAATTTGTGCCATTTGCTGAAGCCGTTTCCGCCCTGGAAAACGAAGAACCTTTGTTTGAAATCGCCGCGATGCAGATCGACGCCAGCCGCGAAGATGTCGAGGCCCAGCACGCGCTTCTCACCCTCAACAATATCGTAAGACAATGAGCCCTCGCCTATTCTCCATAGCCGCCGCTCTGGTGTGCGGTGCCGCTGTTCTCCATGCCGCCGATCCCGCGCCGGCCAAGCCTGCCGATCCCGCACCCGCGCCGGACAAGGCCGCCGATCCGGTCGAACCGTACGTCCTGAAGAAGCGCTCCGAGTTTGCTGCCACCGCCGATGCGGATGCGCGTGCGCCGTTCTGGCCAATCGGCTGGAAGAAGCGCAAGCCAGGCGTCGTGCAAGCGACCCAGGCGGTGCCGGTCGCGGCTCCCGTAGTGCTCGACGAAAAGAGCTTCAAGGTCACGAGCATCCTGCTGGGCAGCGGCACGACGCCGTCGCTCGCCGTGATCAATGGCCGGGCCTATAGCGAAGGCGAATTCCTGCGCATGCCCAAGGGCACCGCGACCCCGGCCCGCATCCGGGTGCAACGCATCAATGACGGCAGCGTGATCCTGCAAAATGCGAACCAGACGATGGTGGCTTCGCTGGTGCGTTCGGAATTGCAGAACAAGCGGTCGGAAGAACTGCTGCTCGACCCAGACCGGTAAGAAACCCTGAAGGAATTGGCCAGCGAATCACACGAATCCAGGCTCCTTCATTGGTGTCATTCGAGTGATTCGCTGGCTCAATCCTCTTCTCCGCCACGCGCTCGCCGGGATCAGGATCCAGCGTTCAATTGCGCCAGCACTTCGGGATCGCGCACATCCGCCCAATCGCCGGAGAGCTCCAGCACCTGCACTCTCTTTCCACTCTGGGCCAAATCGCGGATGGCGTCGGTGAGTTCGTACTCGCCGCGTGGGGACTTTTCGAGTTTGGCGGTGAAGTCGAAGATGCTCGGGCGAAACGTGTAGACTCCGGCGTTGTACCACGGGCTGGTCGGTTCGCCCGGCTGGGGCTTTTCGCGCAGATCGGTCATCTCGAATCGCTCGTTCACGAACACGGCGCCGCCCTTGGCGATCTCGCCGGGATTGTGTTTCACGCTCACGAGCGCCTCGGCTCCGTCGAGCGTGACGAGGCGGCGGTAGTTCACGGGGTCGATCAGAATGTCGCCGTAGCTCAGGACGAATGGATCGGCGCCGGCGAAATCCCGGGCCAGCTCGACGACGCGCCCGGTTCCGTCCTGCACGACCTGGGTCGTGTATTCCACCGTGATGCCGAACTTGGATCCGTCGCCGAAATAGTCGCGCACCACGTCGGCGCGATAGCCGACGATGATCTGGAAATGCGTGACGCCGGCGGCCTGCAAGCCGTCCACGATATGGCGCAGGATCGGTTGGCCCCGGACGGGGATCATCGGTTTGGGCAGATCGTTGGTCAGCTCGCGCATGCGGGTGCCTTTGCCGGCGGCGAGAAGGACGGCTTTCGTGACGGTACTCATTTCTTTACCTCGGTGATGAACTCCGCGATGCGTTCCATGGCGATCTTGATTTGATCGAGGCTGGTCGCGTAGCAGCAGCGCACGAAACCCTCGCCGCTCACCCCGAAGGCGGGTCCTGGAACACAGGCCACTTTTTTCTTCTCCAGCAGGCCGAGCGAAAACTCGCGGCTGGTCAGGCCGGTGCTGGTGATATTGGGGAAGATGTAGAAGGCCCCAACCGGGAGGAGGCATTTCAGGCCCAGGTCGTTGAACGCGCGAACGATGTAGTTGCGGCGATGCTCGTATTCGCGCCGCATTGTCTCGACCCCGCGCGCGCCGTGTTCGAGCGCCTCGATCGCCGCATCCTGGGAAGTCGTGTTCGCGCACAGGATCCCGTATTGATGGATCTTCATCATCGCGTCCGTCAGGACGGCGGGAGCACACGCATAACCGATGCGCCAGCCGGTCATCGCGAAGGCTTTCGAGAAACCGTGCAGGAAGACGCACCGCTCGCGCATCCCGGGCAGCGAGGCGATGCTCACGTGGTCCGCGCCATCGTAGGTCAGCTCGCTGTAGATCTCGTCGGTCAAAACGATGAGATCGTGGTCGATGCAGAGCCGCGCGATCTTCTCGAGCTCCGCGCGCGTCTGCGTGGCCCCGGTCGGGTTGCACGGAAAATTCAGCATCAGCACCTTCGACCGCTCGGTGATGTGGGCTTTGAGCGCCTCGGCGGTGAGCCGGAAATTGTCTTCCGCGCGGGTCGGCACGGCAACCGCGACTCCGTGCGACATCGTGACGCTGGGGCCGTAGCTCACGTAGCACGGCTCGTGGTAGATCACTTCGTCGCCGGGATTGATGAGCGCGCGCAGCGCCAGGTCGAGCGCCTCGCTCACGCCGACGGTGATGATCACCTCCGTGCGCGGATCGTAGGCGACGCCGAAGTGCTTGTGCACATAGCGGCAGATCGAGCTGCGCAGCTCGGGCAGGCCGAGATTGGAGGTGTAGTGGGTGCGGCCGTGCTCGATTGAGTAGATCGCCGCTTCGCGGATGTGCCAGGGCGTGTCGAAATCAGGCTCGCCGACGCCGAGGGAGATTACTTCCTTTTCCTGCGCCACGATGTCGAAGAATTCGCGGATGCCGGATTTGGGGATATCGCGAACATGCGTCGCGATGTGTTTTTTGAGAGTCATGAAGATTTAGGATTTAAGAATTCAGGAGATGAGAAGTGGATGGGCGGAGAAGCCGCGCATTGCCGCGAAGGCGTTGAATTGCCGGGCCGCGAGTCAGCGCGGCAGGCGAGCTCGGGCGGCCCACTTCCTAAATCCTGAATGTTGAGTCCTAAACTTGTTCATGGGGTGACTGCGAGCCGCTCAGGTTTCGGTTCGCGCGTGAGAGAGACGCCGTTTTCCTTGTAGGTCTTGAGGCGAAAACGCGTGGCGGTGGAGATCACGCCTTTGATCGTGCTGAGCTTCTCCGCGATGAACGTCGCGATGTCCTGCAGGCTCGGGCCTTCGAGGATGACGAGCAGGTCGTAGCCACCGCTCACGAGGTAGCAGCTCTGCACTTCGGAAAAATTGGCGATGCGGGCCGCGAGCCGGTCAAAGCCACCGCCGCGCTCCGGCGTGATCTTGACCTCGACCACGGCGGTGACCATGGAACCCATCGCTTTTTGCGGGTCGATGACCGCCTGGTACCCGAGCACGACGCCGTCCGCTTCCAGCTTGGCGAGCCGTTCCGCGACCGCGCTCTCCGCGATGTTCAATTCGCGGGCGAGATCGCCCGTCGAGGTGCGGGCGTTTTGACGGAGAAGGGTAAGGAGTGGGTCCATGGGATCAATGGGACGCCGAGCATACACGGACTTGCGCTGCGGTCAGGAAAAATCGCTCGGCGTCCCGGCGGAGCACCTCAAGCACTGGATTTCTTGAAGGTGCTTTGCTGGCGTTCGGCCGGAGTTTGCAGCGGCTGGGAGAAGACTTTACACGACGGAGGCGGGTTGTGTTGCTTCAGATTATGATCCTGATCCAGCCTGCGCGACTGATGGCCTGTCCCATGGCAGCGGGTTGAATCGCGTCACAACTTTGTGGTCCGGCCGTTTACATCTCGTCCAGAAACGCCAATGCTTTGTCGTAGCTGCAGCGTTGAAGGTAGTGAGCAAGTTGCGGGTCGACGGGTGGGGGGAGTTGGGATTGGAGCACGGTGACGCGCTCGGAGACCGCCTTGAGTTTTTCGAGGTGCAGCGCCGGATCGGAGTTGTAGAGCTCACGGTCCGAGATGACGGCGAGGCGCTCACGAAGCGCGGTGGCGAGGGCTTGGTAAGGGGAGGCGGTTTCCGGCATGCGGGGAATTTAACCCTTGGTGCGCCTTCGTCCGCGAATAAATTCGTGGAATGTGGCGCGGCAGGCAAATTAGGCGGCTCTTCCCGGAGCCGCTGGTGCGCGCGCCACCGCGTTTCTGGCAGCGGCTCTCGGTTCGCAGCTACGTAGACTGCGCGCCGCGGATGCTTTCCCAAAAATCGGACGTCATGCGCCGAGTTATGGAAGACTGGAATTCGCCGGCCCGGGGCCTCAGGCTTTGACCGCCTTCTTCGGCTTCTTGCTCTCCTCGGCGAGCTGGCGTTCGGCTTCGATCCAGTCGTGATGTTCGTCACCCGGCAGACCGTGAGCCTGACGCTTTTCCGAGATGAAGTAGGCACGGAGGGCGATGTCGTCCCGGGTATAGGTGGGCACCGCCGGCTTGGCGGGCTTGGGCGCGGCCTTGGCTTTCGCAACGGGGGGTTTCTTTTTCGCCGTGGCCGTCTTGCGGGCTGGCTTGGCGATTTTCGCCAGGGCGGCAACGGCTGCGGGTTTTACGGGAGCTGCGGCATTCGCCGGGGCTGCCGGGACGGCGGGTTTGGCGGGGGCCGCAGGAGCTGAGGGGACTGCAGGCTTGCTCTTGGTCTCGTTTTTTTTGGCCATAATCTTCAATTGTTTGGAGATTGCCCTGGGACGCCCAGCCAGCCTTGTCGGCGGCGGGGGAAGAACGCGGCGGATCATAGTGATTCTCGTGGTGAGGTAAATCAAAAACTCGGATTCCATCGGGGGATCAGTGTTCAGTGTTCAGTTGACGGACTGCACTGCGCGCACTTCTCGTGGCTGAAAACTGAATACTGACTACTGAACACTGGCCCCCGCCCTTCGCGCCAAATCCTCCACCAATCCCGCCGGCAATCCCTCGCCGGCGAGGAGGATCCACTCCAGCGAGGCCTCCCGGCGAAACCAGGTGAGCTGACGCTTGGCGTAGTGCCGGGTGGCTTGCTGAATCAACTCGACGCATTTCTCGCGGGTCATCGCGCCGCTGAGATGAGCCCGTATGGGCATCCATCCCAGCGTTTCCGCGGCGGTTTCGCCGGTCTCATCGGAATGCCGAACTTCCTCCACAACTCCCGCCTCGAACATGGCTTCCGTTCTCCGATCAATCCGCGCGTACAATTCTTCCCGATCGCGGTCCAAAACCACTCCGGAAAACCTTCGAACGGGCTGCTGAATCTGCTCCCGGAAGCTGGAGAATGGCTGACCGGTGAGGATGCAGACTTCGAGGGCGCGGATGAGCCGGCGCCGGTTTTGGCGATCAATCCGGGAATGGCCTTCCGGGTCGAGTTCTGCGAGTCGCCGCGCGAGTTCCGGGGTGGCCTCGGAGTCGAGTTGGCTGCGCAGGCCGGCATCGCTGGAAGGGAGGTTCGGCAGCCCGTGCGTGAGCGCCTTCAGGTAGAATCCTGCTCCGCCAACGATGATGGGAATGCGTCCGCGTTCGCGAATGCCCGCGATCCGCTCTTCGGCGAGCTCCCGGTATTGCGCGGCGTCGAAGGATTGTTTCCGTGGGATTTCACCGATGAGGTGGTGAGGAACGCGGGCCAGCAAGGCCGGTTCTGGTTTGGCCGTGAGGATGTCGAAGCCCTCGTAGATTTGAAAAGCATCGGCGCTGACGATCTCGCCATGACAACGCTCGGCCACCTCCACCGCCAATTCCGATTTTCCCACGGCAGTGGGCCCGGCGATGATGAAGATTGGCGAGAGAGAGGACACGAAGCGTGATTGATGGCGGACTTTCTGCGGGAGTGGTGCGGCGCTTGCGAACCCTTCTTGGGACGCTCGTGCCCAAACTCCATTTGGGCACGCCATTTGGAGCGAAATTCCATTTCGCATGGAGGGGGTGTCTGCGGTCGGGCTAACCGGTCGCGCCCGCCCGCAGACACCCCCGCCTGCGAGACAGAGTCTCGCTCCCAATGACATTCCCAAATAGGAGTTTGGGAACGAGCGTCGCAGGACGGTTCTGGATGAGTACGGGAGCGTCTCGGCGTGGTGGCCAGTGGAGTGTGAAAGGCGGCCGATCGCCACAAAAAAAGGCCCGCTGTACAACAGCGGGCCTTGTCAATTCAGGATGGAGTGGCGTTTAGCCGCGGTAGTTCGGCTCGCGGTCGCTGGACTTGGCTCCGCTGACGACCAGTTTGCGGCCCATGAATGGCTTGTCGTGGAGTTCGACGACGGCGCGCTTGGCTTCGTCGATGGTCGTCATGGTCACGAACCCGAAGCCCTTGGATTTTTCGTTGTACTTGTGGGTCACGACTTCGGCGTTCTTGACGAGGCCGACGCCGTTGAACAACTCCATCAGATCGCTTTCGGTCGCGTCGTAGCTGAGGTTGCCCACGTAGAGTTTCGACGAGGTGACTTCCACCGTTTCCGGCTTGCGGCTTTGTCGCGGTTCCGGACGGTTGGCGCCATCGGCGGGACGGCGGGAGCCATTGGTGTTGGCGGGAGCGGGCGACGGCTTAAAAAAGCCGATCAGTTTTTGCCAGAAGCTCTTTTTGACGGGGGAGGAGGCGGCAGGTTGCGGGGCGCGTTGTTCGCCGCGGGAATACGAGGAGCGGCGTGGGCCGCGTCCGGAGCGGCGGCCCGAGCCCTTGGAGTCGTGAGGTCTCATGTCGATAAGGTTTCAGATTGCGAGGTGTTGCAGTGCCCGGGAAGCGCACGCGAGGTGCACGGCTCCGCCGGTGGCGAGGAAAATCCGCGGGTCGAGAAACCAGCGGACAGGCCACAGGAGAAAAACTTCGCCGGGGGGTGGTGGGGAAAGCCGTCGCGAGGCGCGTCCTTCCAGGCCGCCGATGGCAGAGCGAGATAAACCGCCGCCAAAGGACGATGCAACCGATGAGAAGGGAGGAAACAAGTCTGCTCATGGTAATCGGTTGCTGGCTGAGGGAAACACAAGCGCTCCAAGCCCTTGGCTCGCCCAACACCCGCCGATCACCTACGCGAGGTTGCTTACTTCAGCAAGTGAAACATGACGATTCCGTTACTTTCCCGCGACCGTGCCGCAAAACGCAAAAAGCGCGCCTCTGGTCGAGGCGCGCTCTTTAACGGAAGTACCCTGCGGACCGGTAGTTACCGCATGAGAAGCACGGCCCGGGCGCGCTTGATCTCACGGGTGATCTTGCGGTGGAAGTGCGCCGGCATGCCGGTGAGGCGGCGGGGCAGGATCTTGCCGCTCTCGGTGACGAACTTCTTCAGGATATCCGGATTCTTGTAGTCCAGCGCCTCAAGGGCGATGTCGATGCGCCGCCGGGGCATCGTCCGGTTGGCTTTGCGGAAATTGGTGCGGCGTTGCGGAGTCTTGGGCTGCATGGCGTCTTATTTGGTTTCGCGATGAAGCGTGTGGCGCTTCAAATTCGGGTTGTACTTCTTCTTTTCGAGCCGGTTCGGAGTGTTGGGGCTCTTTTTGTTGCGCGTGGAGATGTAGCGCGAGACAGGTTTGCCTTCGGCTTTCGCCTCCGTGCATTCGAGGATAATGAAATCGCGGGCCATAAGGTGGGTGATGGTGAATTGTGAATTAGGAATTTTGAATTTTGAATTCGATTGGGCTCGGCCCAATTCAAAATTCAAAATTTAGAACTCAAAATTACTCTTTGTTGTCGGTTGCAGGTTCTTCTTCTTCAGTTTCGCCGCCGCCTTCTTCGTCGGTCAGACCGAAGAGCGAAGTGACGGGGACGCGGGCGCGGGTGACCTTGCCCATCTTCTCAATCTGTGACTGGCACTCGACCGTGTAGCGGGCGAAGGGAAGCGCTTCGAGGCGGGCGTGGGCAATCGGCTTGCCGCTCATCTCGCAGACTCCGTAGGTGCCGAAATCGATGCGCTTGAGCGCCTCGTCGATCTCGTAGAGCGCGTCCTGCTCTTGCGAAAGGAGGCTGAGCGCGAAATCGCGGTCATAAGCGTCGCTGCCGGCGTCCGCCTGGTGCATGCCGAAAGCGCTGGCTTCGCTGCCTTCCGCGCGCTGGCGCAGGTTGTCCTTGGCCACGCCCATCATCGAATCGAGCATCGAGTCGCGGAGCTGGAGCAGCTTTTCTTTCTGCTTCTTGAGGAACGGCGTGAGGATGGCGGGCTTGAGCGGTTTGCCATTGGGCCGGCCCTGGTTGTGGTCCGGGGCGGCGTGCTTCGCCGCCGCGGGGGCGTGATGCTTGTCGGCGGCCTTCTCTGCACCGTTGACCTTGGCCGGGGCTTTCGCCGGCTTCACGGTCTTCTCCGCCTTGGCCGCAGGCTTCTTCGCGCTCTTCACCACTTTCGCGGGTGCGGGCTTCTTGGATTTTGCGGCGGATTTGGCAGGCTGGTTTTTGGCCATAAATTGAACGGGGAGATAAGTCAGTCTTTGGCTTTCAGGAAAAATGAGGGCGGATAGATAATTGCTTTCCCCCAGTCGCGCAAGGGGAAACGGTGCGTATTTTTCAGCAAGAGGCGGACCCCGCACCGGCTGGTTTTTGGCCCTTCGCAAGCCGCGAAGCTTCAGCAGCTTCCGGGAACTTTTCTTCTGAAGGCAAACGAAAGGACGCCATTGTTGCTTTCCACCATTTCACGAGCTGGCCGAAGAGTAGCGGCGAAGGGCAAAGTGCCAAAACGAGCGCGTGGCGAAGACGACGAAGGCAGAGGCCCCCATCAGTTGGGCCAGTCCGTTCCAAGGAGATTCCAGGGCGCGGGCCAGGATGCGCGCGGGCACATTGGCCACGATGATCACCGGGATGAGGTAACTGAAGATCACCTTGAAAGTCCCGTGGAAGACGACATCGGGATACCGGGCGATGTTGAACACGTTGTAGTAGCCGTAGATCAGGCCCTGCGCCCGAACGATCCAGAAGGCGACCGTGGCCAGGCCGAAGAGCACCGCATAGTGGACCGCCACTCCGAAGGCGATGGCCACCGCGTAAAGGGCGACCTGGTGGAACTGCGGGACGAGGTGCAATTTGCACAGACAGAAAATGACGATCGCCACGCCGACGAGCGCATTGACCACGTTGTCCATGCCAAACTTGCGGGTGGAGACGGCAAATTGCGCATCCACCGGGAGCAGGAGCATGAGATCGAGCCGGCCCGTGCGAATGAGGTCCGGCAATTCCGAGAGGTTGACGTAGAAGAATGCCTGGAAGAGCTGGCTGGTGATCTGGTGGGTGCCAACGAGAAGCACGCATTCCCACTTCGACCAATCGCCGATGTGGTCCACATAGCCGAAAAGGACCTCCAGGAAAATGACCTGCCCAAGGAACCACAGGAGTTCGACGACCATCCAGAGGATGAAGTTCGCCTTGAAGCTCATCTCGCGAATGAGCGAGTTGCGGATCATCAGCCAGTAAATCTCGAAATAGCGGCGCACGATTGGATCAGCCACCGAAGGCCTGGTACTTGCGGACGCCGCGAGCCCACAGCACGCGCGCACACACCCAACTCACGAACAGCCAGCCCGCCTGGATGGCCAGCCCTTGAGCGAGCGCCGCCCCCTGCACGCGCTCCATGTAGACCTGCGCCGGGTAAAACAGCTCGTAGGTAAAGGGCGACCACTGAATGAACGCCTGGAGCCAGCCCGGCATGATGTCGAGCGGGAAGACGTGGCCGCTGAGGAAATACTCGAAGGAGTAGAGGATGAAGACGATCGTGGAAATCTCCAGAACCCAAAAGGCGATCATGGCCAGCGAGTAGGCGATGAAGAATTGCAGGAATGCTGCCATCGCCGTCGAGGCGCCAAAGGCCAGCCAGGTGATCGCATGCGCGGGAAAGCGCAGATGCTCGCGGAAGACCCAGCCGAGCGCGATGATGGGCAGCAAGACCACGCTGATGTAGAGCAGGCGGTAGCTGAGGTAGAGCCCGACGCGATAGGCCAGGTAGTTGAGGGGCTTCGTGAGATAGGCGGATATCTTTCCGTCGCGGATTTCCGCCGCGATCTGCCATTCGTCCTCGGTGGGGGTCACCAGGTTGTCGAGGAAGACGGTGAGCATGAAATAGAAGATCATCGACGAATAGTCGTAGCCGCTGATCGTTCCCTGCCCGGGCCGGAAAATCGCCTGCCACAAGAAGACCGTTCCGACGAGCGGCACGATGCCGAAGACCGCCCGAAGCAGAAAATTCCACCGGTAGACGAACGTATTCTGGAGCCCGATATCGAAGACCTTCCAATACTTGCTAAAGGTGGCTGAGGTCATTTCGGAAGCTGGATCCGTGGATGCGGTTTTGACGAGAGGTCAGAGATCAGAGGTCCGAGGTCGGAAAAGGCTTCGCGGTGACCCGATCTCTGATTTCGGGAATTGATCCGTGAAGGGGGGTGAGGCCAGAAATCAGAAAAGACGTTCGCAGCGAATCTGACCTCCGACTTCCGACCTCTGATCTCTGGAAAACGCCCATGGCCTTAAAGGAAAACTCCCAAGCCACCCGCGCGTCAGTACAGCTTGATATACGCTTTCTTCCGCAGCTTCATCAGCCAATCGGCCTGCTGCTTCTGGCGCTCGGTTTGCAGGAGTGCCTTTTCGATTTCCGGCCGGACTTCCTTCAAGGGCTTCATCGTCGCCTGCTTTTTGGCCTCGACGAGGAACAAATAGTAGCTGCCCGAGAGTTCGACGATCTGGCTCATTTGACCCGGCTTGAGGGCGAAAATCACCTTGGTCAGGCTCTCATTGAAATGTTTGCGATCGACCCAGCCGACGTCGCCGTACTGTTCCTGTTCGGTGCCATCGGAATACATCCGCGCCAGATCGCCAAATTCCGCCCCACCGACGATCTTTTCCCGGATTTCCTCGACCATCTTCCGCCGTGAATTGTTCTCCGGCCCGCCGCGAATGACGATCATGCGCACCTTGGCTTCTTCCTGGCTGCTGTATTCGTCGGCGTGCTCCTTGTAGAATTCCTGGATTTTCTGGTCGGACACCCCACCCGCGCTTTTCGTGACCATCCGCCGCATCTCCTGCACGATCACCGAGTCACGCTGGAACTCGCGAAATTTTTCCAGGGTGAAGCCCTGCGCGGAGAGCGTGCGGAGAAAGGCCTGCCGGTCGCCGCCAAAGGATTCCTTCACAACCTCCGTGATCCGTTCGTCGATCAAATAGTCCGGGATGGTGTAGCCCTTGGATTTGAACTCCTGGAGGATGAGCGCGCGGTCGATGAGATCGTTGATCGCAGCCAGCCGGATCTCCTTGATCTTTTCCACGAGGGCTTCCCCTTTGTACGTTTCGCGGGCCACCTTCTCCTTGGGGCCGACCAGTTCGCGGACTTGCGAGAAGGTGACAACATCGCCGTTCACCACTGCGGCGATGCCATCGAGCACCTCCTGCGAGCGAATCGGCAGGGTCAAAAGCGCCGTACTGGCGATAGCAAATAACAAACTACGAACGGGATGGCTGAACATGGCAGGCGGCTGAAAGACGGAGGCGCAACCTAGGTACCGACCCTTTGAAGTCAAGCGGCGGGTTGCAGAGGGGAAGAGGTCAGAAGTCAGAATTCAGAGGTCAGAAAATGCTGTGGCGCGGCTGGATCCCATACGTCGCATAGGACGTATGCGGCTCCTGGTTCGTGCCTGCCGGTTCAGAACACCTTGATATATGCTTTCTTCCGCAGCTTCAGCAGCCATTCCTGTTGCTGCTTCTGGCGCTCTGTGGACAGGAGCACCTTTTCAATCTCGGGCCGCACCTCTTTCAAAGGCTTCAAATTCGCCTGCTTTTTGGCTTCACACAGGAAGAGATAGTAGCTGCCGCCCAGCTCGACGATCTGGCTCATTTCACCCGGCTTGAGGGCAAATACCACCTTGGTCAGGCTCTCGTTGAAGTGCTTGCGGTCGATCCAGCCGACGTCGCCATAGGCTTCCTGCTCGGTGCCTTGCGAATACATCCGCGCCAGATCCCCAAACTCCGCGCCGCCGGCAATTTTCTCACGGATGTCTTCGATGCTCTTCCGTGGGTCCCCGCTCTCGGACCCACCACGAAGAACAATCATGCGAACCTTCGCCTCCTCCTGGCTGCTGTATTCGTCGGCATGCTCCTTGTAGAATTCCTGGATTTTCTGGTCGGAGACGGTCGCCGTGCTCCTGGTCGCCATGCGTCGCATTTCCTGCACGATGATCGAGTCGCGCTGGTATTCGCGAAATTTCTCCGGCGTCAGGCCCTGCGCGGCCAGCGTGCGCAGGAAGGCCGTGCGATCGCCGCCGAATGAATCCTTGATGATCTGCGAAACTTGGTCGTCGATGACGTGCTCAGGAATCGTGTAACCCTTCAGTTTGAAATCCTGGAGAATGAGGGTTCGGTCGATGAGGTCGTTGATCGCCGCGAGACGGATCTCCTTGATCTTCTCCACCAGCGTTGTCCCCTGCAGGGAGTCGCGGGCCTGCTTTTCCTTGCCCTCCACCAGTTCGCGCACTTCGGAGAAGGTCACGACCCCCTTCTCGCCGCCCATGGCGACTTCGGCGGCGATGCCGTTGAGGACGCTCTGTGCGCGAGCGGAATCCACGAGTAATGAGGCACCGGCGACGGCTATAATCACGGAGAGTCGGAGCATAGGACGGCCACGAAAAGCCGGCGCAAATTAAGGAAGGGCGACGTGATGTCAAGGGGTGGGATTTGGGGAAGTGCTCAGTTCTCAGTGCCATTGCTTGGTGCTCAGATTTCCCCTCCCATACGTCTCGTGGGTCATGGGTCTCACGAGAGACGCCATGCCGGAAAACTAAGCACTGAGCACTTAACGCTGAGCGCTTCTAAACGCTGGACACCTCCCACCGCCCTTCGCATCGTGGACGGCGATGACCTTTTCCGAGCTTCGCGCCATCTACGAGCAGCCATTTTTCGACCTCATCCAGCAATCCCGCATCGCCTACCTCGACTACTGGAAAAGCGGCGAAGTGCAGCTTTGCACGCTGCTTTCGATCAAGACGGGCGGCTGCTCCGAGGATTGCGGCTATTGCGCCCAAAGTTCCCGCTATCAAACCGGCGTGAAGGCGGAGCGCCTGATGGAAACAGAGGCGGTCCTGGAGGTTGCCCGCCGCGCCCGGGAAAACGGTTCGACCCGCTTTTGTATGGGGGCGGCTTGGAAAGGCGTCCGCGATGGCGATGCCAAATTTGAGCAGGTGCTCGGGACCATCCGCGAAGTCAGCAAGCTCGGCATGGAGGTCTGCGTGACTCTCGGCCAACTCAGCCTCACCGAGGCGCGCAAGCTCAAGGAAGCGGGCGTGACCGCCTACAATCACAATATCGACACTTCGCCCGAGAAATACGCCGAGATCGTGACCACGCACACCTTCCAGGACCGCGTGAACACCATCAAAGCCGTGCAGCAGGCCGGCATGGATGTGTGCTGCGGCGGGATCATCGGCATGGGCGAGACGATCGACGACCGGCTGAAGATGCTCGAGGTGCTGACCAACTTTGATCCGGCGCCCGAGAGTGTGCCGATCAATTGTCTCATGGCCATGCCCGGGACGCCGCTGGAAGCCCAACCGCCGGTCGACGTGTTCGAACTCGTGCGCCTCATCGCCACCACCCGCATCGCCATTCCCAAGGCCAAGGTGCGCCTCAGCGCCGGGCGCACCCGGCTCTCGCGCGAAGCCCAAGCCCTTTGTTTCTTCGCGGGGGCCAATTCCATCTTTTACGGCGACAAGCTCCTGACGGCCGCCAACCCTGGCGTGGACGACGACCAGCAACTCCTCGCCGACCTCGACTTGCGCCCGCAGCAGCCGTTCGCCACCGAGGAGACCAAGGCGATGGCTTGCCTTTCCTAGGCAAGGCAAGGAGACGGGAAGACAAGGAGACAAGGAGCATGCTCCGCCGAAGCGCTCTGGCGAAGGCGAGACAAGGAGACGGGGCACGCTCAATTCTCCCCCTCTTCCCCTTCCCCGCCCGCCCTCCGCATCCGCGGTTGCCATTTGGTAAACTTGCTCCATAGTCCCCGCCCCTCCGGCACGTCGTTATACATCCATTGCCATGCCTTTTCGCGCCCTCGGTCTTGAACCCCGCCTCCTCGATGCTCTCAAAGACGCCGGTTATACCGAACCGACGCCCATTCAAAGCGCCGCCATCCCGAAGATCCTCAGCGGGTCGGACGCCATTGGCATCGCCCAGACCGGAACGGGCAAGACCGCGGCTTTCGTCCTGCCGATGCTGCAACTGCTCGCCGCCCGCCCGCCGGTCGGCAACAAGAAGATCCGCGCATTGGTCCTCGCCCCGACGCGGGAGCTTGCCGTGCAGATCCAGGAGAATGCCCAGGCCTATTCCCGGTACATCCCATTCCGGATGGCCACCGTTTTCGGTGGAGTGGGGGAGCGCCCGCAGGTCCAGGCCCTGCGTGACAACATCGAACTCATCATCGCCTGCCCAGGCCGTCTGCTCGATCTCATGCAGCAGCGCCACGGGGATTGGACCGGGCTCGAGTTCCTTGTGCTGGATGAAGCCGACCGGATGCTCGACATGGGTTTCCTGCCGGACATCCGGCGCATCGTAAAGCAGCTCCCCAAACGGCGCCAGACCCTGCTGTTTTCCGCCACGCTTTCCCCGGATATCGAGAAGCTCACCCACGAGTTTCAGAATGCGCCCGTCACCATTCAGGTCGGCCGCCGCTCGAATCCTGCCGAAACCGTCACCCAGGTCGCCTACGAAGTGCCCAAGCACCTCAAGCTCGCCCTGCTTGTGGCTCTCCTGGAGCAGCCCCACATGGATTCCGTGCTCGTTTTCAGCCGCACCAAACACGGCGCCGACCGCATCGCCCGCAAGCTCGAGAGCGTGGGCATCAAGACCGGCACCCTGCACAGCAACCGCTCGCAAAGCCAGCGTCTGCGCGCCCTTGGCGCGTTCAAGGCCGGCGAAGTCCGCGTCCTCGTCGCCACGGACATCGCCGCTCGTGGCATCGACGTCGACGGCATTTCGCACGTCGTGAACTACGACTTTCCGATGACCAACGAGGACTACGTGCACCGTATCGGCCGCACCGGACGTGCCAACGCCGTCGGAGATGCGTTGAGCTTCGTGTGCCCCGATGAGCACGGCGACCTGCGTTCGCTGGAGCGCTTCATTGGCCGCGGGCTCCCGCGTCGCCGCCTCGATGGCTTCGACTATTCCGCCGCCGCGCCCCCGGAGCCGCCCGCGCCCCCGCGCGGTCCGCGCCCGCAGCGTCCGGCAGGCGGAGGTGGAGGATTTCGTGGAGGCGGTGGTGGCGGAGGCCGCCGTGGTGGTGGCGGCGGCGGAGGCGGAGGTGGTGGTGGCCGTGGCGGGCAGCGTCGCTCGTGGGGCGGACGCTGAGTTTGGATTAAGTCGTCGCGAAGAGATCCGTCTACGTAGCGGCGAATTCATTCGCCGAACCTTGGCCGCGAGACACGTGCCGAGCCCTGAGTCGGCGTGGCATCGAAGGGAGTTCATCAATTCCGCGGCCAAGGTTCCGCGAATAAATCGCCGTCGCATCCGCTCCGCCTTTCGGGCCACCTTCGGTGGGCTATCTCGCTCCGCTCGGTTCGCGGCTACGTAGATGCGGCTTCGCCGCGCCGTTCAAGCCGTACGCGCGTAAAACGCCGCGACCTGCTCCACCACGTAATCCTGCTGTATCCCGGTGAGCTCGGGAAAAATAGGCAGGGCCAGCGTCTCGCGG
>Ga0070658_10000311_pt1 | contig 41839 bp, 35 predicted proteins | sample KBSC13metaG_FD_64664 | JGI IMG/M metagenome (GOLD analysis project Ga0070658, IMG submission 64664) | Corn rhizosphere microbial communities from Kellogg Biological Station, Michigan, USA - KBS C1-3 metaG | ecosystem: Host-associated > Plants > Roots > Rhizosphere > Soil ... | reverse complement strand
CGTATCGAGTTTCATCGCTGGAATCTGGCCGCGCCCGTGACGGCAGCCGACTTCACTTTCACCCCTCCGAAAGGCGCGGAAAAAATCGAAATGATGACTACCGCAAAGATGCAGGCAGCCCGCAAACACTAGCTACAATCATGAAAACCATCCTCTTTTCTTCATCCGCGATCCTCGCCGTCGCGACCCTCCTCGTGACCGCCTCCATTGCTGACGCCAGGGGCCGTGGCTCCTACGGGGTAAGCAGTTCTTCCGTCGGGCGTGGCACCGAATACACCACGGAGCGCGGCGGGAGCGCCTACGTGGGCCCCCGCGGCGTGGCCGCCGAGGGTGCGAACGGACGGAGCGCCGCAGTCACGGATCGCGGAGCCGCCTACTCCGGTCCGAACGGTGCGGCGGTCTCCGGGCGCCACGGCGCGGCTGCTGTGACTGACAATGGAGCTGCCTATGCCGGACGATATGGGGCCGCTGCCGTGACCACCGGCGGAGCCGCCGCCGTCGCGCCCCGACCCGTCCTTCCGGCCGGCTACTATTCCAGCATCCCGGCAGGCTACCGCGTCGTCGCCCACGGTGGATACAATTGCTACTACGCCGGCGGCGTCTACTACCGCACGGTCTTCTACGGCGGCAACACTGTCTACGTCATCGTGCCGTAAAGCAATTTCCGCCACGCAACGACCATTTCCCGCTTGCCTCTGACGCTAAATCCTCCCCACGACGCGCGCATGCACTCCACGAACCAGCCGTCTCGCCTGCGACCGCATCATCCCAGAGCTCGCCTCCCAAAATTGGCCTTCTCTATGATCATGATTACCCCCGAATTGCCATGAAAGCACTACGTCTCCCGCAATGGAGCGCGGCTTTTCTCGCGGCCGCACTCTTCCACTGCGGCAGCGCTCTCGCGGCCTCGGCCGGAGACGAGCCCGCCAACAACGGCGAAGATTTCACCAAACCGGTCAATCGTTTCGATACGCGCTTCCAGTACGAGGCGCTCCCCGACGCCACGAGTTCCGGCCGCCGTTTTGACAACCGCCACAGCGAAACGATGACGCTTCGCACGGACTTCGTCCTGTTTGCCAAGCCGGATCAACTCGCCCTGAGATTCGACCTGCCGCTGGAGTGGAGCAATAAGCTGACTTCGCAAAACCCGAACGGTGTCACCCGCTTCGGCATGGGCGATCTTCTCGCCCAGGCGCTCTACGTCCATACGTTCAATACCCGCTGGGCGGCTGCGGTCGGTGTGCAGGCGATTCTTCCCACCGCGACGGGACTGGCCTTTGGGAATGGCAAATGGCAGCTCGCGCCGAGTGCGGGTGTGCGCGCCGGATTGCCGGAGATCAGCCCCGGAAGTTATGTGGGCCTGGCCGTGCGGGACTACGTCAGCGTCGGCGGCAGCCCCACGCGCGCGGACATCAATTACCTGACCTTCGAGCCGGCGCTCAATATCAGCCTGCCCGACCAGTGGTTCCTCAACACCAATCCGAAACTGCGCTTCAACCTGGAGACGAACAAATGGTTCGTGCCGCTCGACCTCATGGTCGGCAAGAAGTTCGGCGCGCACTGGGTCGCCTCGGTCGAATATCAGTACGGCCTCGTTCGGGACGACGAACGCTACAACCAATGGCTCGAAGCCCGTGTGGGCTACTTTTTCTAATCTCCTGATCCAAAGCTCGCTGACTGCCGCGAAAACGGAACGCACCACCAACCAAGTGGACTCCCCAAATTTTATGAAATCATTAGTCCATCACGGTGCTCATCGCCCGGCTCGTCGCGCTCTGCTCCACATCGGATCCTTCCGCTTCACCCAATAAAGCAAACCCGTCCCAACCATGAAAACTTCCGTCACCTCTTTCACCCGTCGATCAGGATTTGTCTGCCTTGCCGTGCTTTGTGCCTCCGGAGTCATTGCCCGCGCCGGCGACACGCACCTCGAATCCAAGAATGCAGAATCGCCGGTATCCGAACCTTCCGACCCGTGGAAGTTTACCCTGGCATTGCCCGGGTGGTTGGCGGCCACCTCAGGGACGATCGGTTTGGACGGCATCAACTCGCACGTCTACCTGGGGGCAGATACTCTTATCAAACATATCGACATGGTCGCCTCGGTGAGCGCGGAGGTGAGAAAGGGCCGCCTCGGCTTCTACGGGGATTTTCTTTATGTGAGCGCTTCCGATGGCATCGGCAGCGATGGGCTGATCAGCAAGTTGGACGTCCGCCTCGATCAGTATCTGGTCGACCTCGAGTTGAATTATCGTTTGCTCGAAGGCCCACGTGGGTGGCTCGATCTCCGCGCCGGTGTGCGCTACACCAATGTTTACAACAAGCTTTCCACGGTACCGAACGACTACGCGATCGAACAGGCCAGCGCGAAGCTGGTCGACGATGTCGCCGACAAGGTGAAGGAGCGTCTGAGTGAACTCGACCTGAGATCCCGGCTCAAGAATGTGATCGAGGAGCGGATCCGGGGCCGCATTACCGGGCGCCTTTCCGGCTTGGGTGCAGATCGTCTCACGCTGCCCATCGCCCCGATCGGAGGTCATCAACCCGGTGTGATTGACGACGTGATACGAGCGGCCATCGATGCCAGGGTCAACGACCTGGCGGCGGCACTCCGTGCCAAAGCAGCAGCGAAGACGGAACAACTGAGAGCTGAAGCGGACTCCCGGATCAACGACCTGAAGAAGCGGATCTCGCGCCAAGTTTCCGCCACGCTCAAGGACAAGTTGAATAACACCTACAGCCTCGACGAACAGTGGTGGGATCCTTATGTGGGGGTGGGCGCTCGCTACAACCTGAGCAAGGCTTTCTACCTCACCGCCAAAGGTGACATCGGGGGCTTCGGGGTCGGGTCGGAACTCACGTGGCAGGCTTCCGGCGCGCTGGGCTGCCAGATCACGCGCTACATCTTCGTGGAGGCTGGGTATCGCTACCTCTACACCGACTACAACCACAACGGTTTTGTGTATGATGTCACTCAATCTGGCGCCCAAATCACCGCGGGTATCACCTTCTAGCGTCATGTCAGCATCAGCGCCCGTGGGCGCCGATCCCACCGCATCCGTGCAAGAGCCTACCGGGCCAGACGCGAAGTCACCGTGGTTTGACGCGGCGTGCGCGATCCTCATGGCGGTCGCGACGTTGTCAACGGCGTGGTGCTCGTACGAAAACTCGCGCTGGAGCGGGCAGACAGCTACCCTTCAGGCGCAAGCCGAAACGCTCGAGCGCGAGGCCATGGAGATGATACTGGAATCCAGGCAGTTCGAGATGGCTCATCTACACCTGGCAACCAAAGCGGCGGACGCCATCGTCGAGGGCAATGAAAAGCTCGCGCGTTTTTACACGGAACGCTTTACGGGCGAGTTAAAACCAGCCTGGGAAAAATGGGTGGCACTGAAACCTTTTGAGAATCCCACGGCACCTCCGCATCCATTTGTTGCAGGCTTCTATAAGCCGCGCTTCGCGGACGAAATTCGCGAGAAACAAGCCACATCGCTCAAAGTCAGTACGCAGGCGAAGACCACCGGCCGCTATTCCAGCGGGTACCTTAGCAATACCGTCATTCTCGCCATGGTGCTCTTTTTCGCGGGGACCGCCGGAAAGTTCGACCACCGCCGCGTGCGTCAGCCGTCGCTCGGGTTTGCGGTGGCGCTCTTCATTTTTGCAGCAGTGCGCGTGATCCTGCTTCCCGTCGCCTAGAGAGGACGTTGACATGAACCGATTGGTTTTTCTGTTGAGCATCATGGCGCTGGCTGGTTGCGCCTCCACTCATGCTCCGGTGCTCTCCCGGCGGGACACGGAGCAGCGAGCAGTGCAGGACTTGCAATCAGCGGAACGGGCGTCGTCCCAACTGGCGACGGCCGCCGGCCGGCAACTCTACAATGACTCCGTCGCCGACCTGACCGTCCTCCTCCGATCCGCGGACCATGGCGCCTTGTGGAACCACCCTCTTATCCTCGGTAACGGACGCGATGGTTACCGGCTGCGCTTTGACCCCGGCATTGGCAGAGGTTTCTGGCCGGCGGAAACATTCACCAGCTTCGTCCCGGCAATCAAGGTCCCGGAGAAAAGCGTTCGGAAGCGCGATGTGCAGGATGGAGTTGGCGCGGCGCTGGTGGGTATTCGCAAAAAAGATCCCCCGGAACCTTTCGCACCGCGGGTCGGGGTCACCGGCGCCGTGACTGCCACGGTGGAATTTCAGGGGCATAGCGCCACCCTCGCGCTGCGCGACGCGGCCGAGCAGCCGCAGGCCCGGTTGGCCGGAGCCATGCGCCCGCTCCACGCCGATTTTTCCGCCCCTCTGGCTTACTATCCAGCCGTCAATCAAACGTGGGTCGGTCTCATGGGCGCCATGCGGGTGAATGACTATCTTAGTCGGACCGGCCTGTATCAGCTCCAGCCCTACGAGAGCCACCGCATTCCGCTGGTCTTCGTCCACGGCCTCATTTCCACGCCGCAGCTTTGGCGCAATGTGATCAACGAACTGGAGATGGATCCCGAATTGCGGGGCCGTTACCAATGCTGGGTCTTCGGCTATCCTACCGGCAATCCCTACGCTTACTCCGCCTTGCGATTCCGCGAAGAACTCGAGAAGGCACGGAAGATTTATGGCTGGCCTCGCGGCATCGTCATCGTCGGCCACAGCATGGGCGGCCTGCTCACTCACATGCAGGCGGTCACCGTCACGCGGGCCGACTGGGACCGCGAAGTCGGTACGCCCGCCGAAACCATCCTGGCGCACCTGCCCTCCGGCACGCTCCTCCACCGGGCGGCGATCTTCGATGCCAATCCAGACATCCGGCGGATCGTTTTTATTTGCACACCACACCGGGGCAGCGACATGGCGCTTGGCTTTCTGGGCCGGCTCGGCATGCGCATGATCTCACTGCCCAGTTCCATTGCGGGGCAGTTGAGATCCAGCCTGGGCAGGGAGGCGTCCCTCGTCTCCGGGGATGCGCGCTTGCTGCCCAATGGTGTGAGTTGCCTTTCCCCAAAGAATCCCACCCTCAAGGTGATGAATAGCGTCCCGATCCACGCGCCGTATCATTCCATCATCGGCGATCGCGGACGGGGCGATTCCCCGGGTAGCTCTGATGGCGTGGTGAGCTACTGGAGTTCGCACATCGAGGGCGCCCAGTCCGAAAAGATTGTCCCCGGACCGCACAGCTCATGCGAGTTGCCCCAGACGATCGAGGAGCTGAAGCGCATCCTTAAACTGCACCTCAAGTCCACCGGCGTAGACGCGCCAAACCTCGGAAATACGCGCTCTCGGACGCGCTCTCGGACGAGCTCGACAAGCATTCCTCGGTGAAACCTTGAAACTTGGTTGCGGAGCAGGTTGCTGGTGTCCTGGCGGAGCGCGTTATCCTCGTCCACGCGATGGATGAAAGGTTGCGCATAGGTATTCCCGGCTCGTGGTGGGAGCCCATCGTGCACTCAACGCGCGACCGGTTGCCCGACGAGTAGGAAGGATTGCGGGCGATCATTCGGGGTGGATTCCCCAAGACTGTGCAAAAACAATTTCTGAGCGAGAAATGACAATCCATGCGGAGCGGTGGCGTCGTGGAAAGGCCAGATTGGTTGCACAAAATAGATCCCGCAATCGATACCCACACCGAGATGCCAATTCCTCTCAATGATAACATCGCCGGCCGGCTCAATGAGGTGGCAGCTATTCTGATTGAGCAAGGCGCCAATCGGTTTCGAGCCGAAGCGTATCGGCGGGCTGCCGAGACACTGCGTTCTCTTGAGCAACCGGTCTCCGAGATCTTCGAGAAGGATGGATTGGAAGGTCTTCAGAATCTCCCTGGGATTGGAATCAGCATCGCCCGGTCGATCCGTGACATCCTCCAGCACGGCAAGCTCGCGATGCTCGATCGTCTGCGAGGAGAGAGTGACCCGATCGCGCTCTTGATGACGGTGCCTGGGATCGGCAAAGTCCTCGCGACGAAGCTGCACGACGAGTTTGGGATCGAGACCTTGGAGGAACTCGAGATGGCCGCTCACGATGGCCGTCTCGAGATGTCCGCCGGCCTGGGTGTGAAGCGCGTGAACGGCATTCGGGACTCGCTCGCCCACCGCTTGAGCCGCGTGCGTCCGCCATCCCCAGGCCACGATGGTTCCGGGGAGCCGCCGGTCGCGGAGTTGCTCGATGTGGACGAGGAGTACCGGCGGGAAGGTGCCGCCGGACGGCTCCAGACGATTGCGCCGCGCCGCTTCAATCCCGCCGGGCGCGCCTGGCTCCCGGTTCTGCACAGCGGGCGTGGTGACCGTCACTACACGGCGCTGTTCTCCAATACCGCCCATGCCCACGAAAGACGCACCACGCACGACTGGGTGGTTGTATATTACGATGGCCACGACCGCGAACATCGCTCCACGATCGTGACATCCGACTTTGGCCGGCTGAAAGGGTTGCGGATCGTTCGTGGACGGGAAGCGGAGTGTGAAGAATACTATCGGAAACTCGGGAAAGTACCACCGGTGGGCGTCCATCTACTCTCTCCTTCGCGGGCTGATTGATGGAAGGCCGCCGGCGATCCCTTTACCCTTCGCCCTGACACGACTTTTGCCATGGAAAAGATTCGACGCTCCTATCTCCGCCACTCATCCGGCTGCCTCGGCGGCATTACCTACGAGCTCCGCATTCAACATCACTCCTCCGCCCGGGAGGAAAGTTGGACCCCCGCCATCAATGCCTACCGCTGCCGCGATCATCTCGTGGTCTGTGTGGAATTGGCCGGCGTGGATCGACGAGAGATCGAAATCCACGCGGAGCCACGCCGGTTGCGCATTCGCGGGGTGCGGCAGCCGCTCGAAGGATGCGCGGACGAAACCGCGCCGTTGCAGGTATTCGCCATCGAAATCGACCAGGGGATCTTTCAACGCGAGATCCCGCTGCCCCTGGAAGTCGACCCGGAAGGCGTGCGGGCCGAGCAGCGCAACGGCCTCCTTTGGATTTACCTGCCTGTGATTTTATGAACGCACCCGTCTCCCTCAAAGAATCGACTCCGGAGGACCATCGGACACAACCGACCGGCCCGATTCCGGCTGGCCCGGAATCCAACGCCGAGTCTCCGGATGCCCAGGATCCTCAGGCAATCCCCAGTACGCTTCCGATTCTGCCCGTGCGGAATACGGTCGTCTTTCCCGGGACCGTCATGCCGTTGAGCGTGGGCCGGCCGGAGTCGATCAAACTGCTCGAAGAGAGCCTGCCGCAGAGCCGGATGATCGGTGTGATCGCCCAGCGGGCGGCCGAGAAGGACCAGCCCGAGCCAGATGATCTCTATCGCGTGGGCGCCGTGTGCCAGGTGCTGAAACTGGTCCGCCAGGCCGAGGGTTCCGCCCTGCTCGTCGTGAGTGCGTTGCACCGTTTCCGGATTCGGAACGTGGTGCAAACAAAGCCCTATCTGCGCGCGGAGATCGATATCCTCCAACCGGCGCCACCACCCGCCGACAACGCGGAGTGGGAGGCGGCGGTGAAGGGCCTGCGCGACACGGCGCTACAACTGCTGGAATTGACGCCCGGCGTGGCGGAGGAAATGCGTGTCGTCCTGATGAGCATCCGCGACGCCGGCTCGCTGGCCGACTTTGTCGCCAGCAATCTCAGCGTGGAGACGCCAGAGAAGCAGGAATTGCTCGAGGAATTGGATACGGTGCGGCGCGTGCGGGCGGTTCACCACCGGGTGGGCGCGCAACTTGAGATCGCGCGCATCCAGCAGAAGCTCCAGCAAGACGTCACCTCGCAGTTCACCGATTTGCAACGCCGCGCCTATCTGCGCGAGCAGATCCGGGCCATTCAGCGGGAGCTCGGTGAAGAGGACCAGGGCGTCGAGCAGCAGGTCGAGCAACTCCGCAAGAACCTCGCGGAAGCCCAGCCGCCGGCCGCGGTGCTGGAACAGGCCGAGCGGGAACTCAAGCGTCTCAACTACATTCCAGCCGCCAGCCCCGAATACTCCGTGATCGTCAGCTACGTCGAGACCGTCGCCGAGCTCCCGTGGAACAAACTCAGCGCGGACAATCTCGACCTCGACCGGGCCCAGGCGATCCTCGATCGCGACCATTTCGACCTGGCCAAGGTGAAGCGGCGCCTCATCGAGTATCTCGCGGTGCGCAAGCTCAACCCGACAGGGCAAGGCGCGATTCTCTGCCTGCTCGGTCCCCCGGGCGTCGGCAAGACCAGCCTCGGCCAGTCAATCGCCGATGCGCTCGGCCGCAAATTCATCCGCATGAGCCTCGGCGGCATGCGCGATGAGGCGGAGATTCGCGGACATCGCCGCACCTACATCGGATCGATGCCAGGCCGGCTCATCCAGGATTTGCGTCGCTGCGGAACGCGCAATCCGGTGATCATGCTCGACGAGATCGACAAGGTCGGCAGCGATTTTCGTGGCGACCCGTCGAGCGCTCTGCTCGAGGTGCTCGATCCGCGGCAGAATCACGCCTTCGTCGACCACTATCTCGACGTGCCGTTCGACCTCTCGCAGGTCATCTTCATTGCCACGGCCAATTACATCGGCAACGTGCCGCCCCCGCTGCGCGACCGCATGGAGACGATCGAGATCCCCGGTTATACGGACCGCGAAAAACTGGAGATCGCCAAGGCCTATCTCGTCCGGCGGCAACTGGCCGAAAATGGGTTGAAAAGAACACAATGCCAATGGTCTCCGGCGGCCCTGGCCAAGGTGATTGAGGACTACACGCGCGAGGCGGGCGTCCGGGAACTCGAACGGCAGATTGGCAGCGTCTGCCGTGCGGCGGCAGCGCGGGTGGCGCGCGGCGAGCGGGAAAAAGTGAGCGTCACTCCCCAGTTCGTGGAGGAGATCCTCGGGCCGGCCAAATACATCCGCGAAGGGCGACTGACAACCAACAGCCCCGGGATGGTGACCGGGCTGGCCTACACGCCTGTCGGCGGCGAAGTACTCCACATCGAAGCGACACGTTACCCGGGGAAGGGCTCCATCACCCTCACCGGGCAGATCGGCGACGTCATGAAGGAATCCATGCAAGCCGCGCTGAGCCTCGTGCGCAGCCGCGTGGACAAGCTGGGCATTGATCCCGCGGTTTTCAAAGACACCGACATCCACGTCCACGTGCCCAGCGGCGCGGTGCCCAAGGACGGGCCGTCCGCCGGCGTGGCCATGTTCACCGCACTCGCCTCGCTCTTTACCAATACGCCGGTCCGTTCGAATGTCGCTATGACCGGGGAAATCACGCTACGCGGCCTGGTGCTTCCCATCGGTGGCTTGAAGGAGAAGACGCTGGCCGCCGTTCGTGCGGGAATCCGGGAGGTGATCATCCCCAAGCTGAATGAAAAGGACCTCGCGGACGTGCCGGACGAAGTGAAGCGCAAGCTCAAGTTTACGCTGGCCACGGATGCCGACGATGTCCTCGCCGTGGCTCTCGTTCATAAGAAGCCCGCCGCCCCGGCGGCGACTCGGGGAAAGTCACGCGGGCAACACGGCAAAGCATGAGGAAGTGGCCACTGGCTCGTCCCGGGCCGCATCCTTCTCGTCAGTGAGGGCAGCGAAGTCCATTATGGGCGCGTGATCGATCCCTAGTTTGGTTTGGGTCATGCCTTTTATCATGAAATCCGTCGTAATCCGATCGCTGATGCTTCTGGCCTTGGTCTTCAGCTCGATCCCGTTGGCGCGTGGTGCTGATCCGCTCGTGCCTCCGGCCACGCAAGACGCTTCATTTGAAGACGTCGCCGACGTGCCAGGACTGCCGCGGGTTTTGCTGATTGGCGACTCGATCTCGATGGGATACACGCTGCCGGTCCGCGAATTGTTGAAGGGCAAAGCCAACGTTCATCGAATCCCGGCCAATGCGGCGACGACGAGAAACACGTTGGATCAATTCGGCAATTGGATCCCGGCAGGGCCGTGGGATGTGATCCACTGCAACTGGGGGCTCCACGACATCAAGCGCATGCCTGATGGGAAGCGGCAAGTCAGCCTGGAGGACTATGAGCGAAACTTGAGAGCACTCGTTCAACGTCTGAAGCCGATAGGCCGGAAGCTCATCTGGTGCTCCACGACACCGGTTCCCGGGACCGAGCTCGATCCTCCGCGGTTCAACGAGGACGTCATCGCCTACAACACTGTCGCGCGACGGGTGATGGCAGAGGATGGAATCCCGGTGGATGACCTCTACTCATTCGTGCTTCCACAGGCCGATCGAATTCGCAAACCACTGAACGTGCACTTTACATCGAGGGGTTGCCTCGTCCTGGCCCAGCAAGTGGCTAGGTGCATCGAGCAGGTGATCGCGGCGGATTGACCAATGCTGGCTCTGGCTTCGGCCCGTTCGGCCGTGGATCCTGCTGACTGTCGATCAGCACACGGGGCCACTGGTTACGTTACTCAGCCGCAGCGCGCCGGACCGTGAGCACGGGGCACGGGGCGTGGCGAACGACCTGCTCCGCCGTGCTGCCGATCAACACTCGCGCCAGGCCGGTGCGTCCGTGGGTCGCAATGATGATCAGATCCGCCTTCCACTCGCGTGCGGTGGCCACGATCTGATCACCCGCGATCCCTTCGTGCAGTTGCACGGAAACCTTGACGGCGTTTGGAAACTCCTCGCAGGCCAGCTTGGTCAACTCCGCGTGCACTGTCTCGCGGAGATTTGCGGGCTCGGCCGGCGGAGCGATGAAATCCGGACCCATGACGCCATAGGTGTTCATCGGCTCGTTGACGTGGACGAGGCACACTTCGGAGCCGAAGCGGACGGCCCATTCGCGCGCAACGCGAAGAGCCCGTCGCGAAGAGGGCGAGAAATCGACCGGCACAAGAATGCGTTTCAATTGGGCTTGGAGCACCGGGTCATCTGTTTCCGTGGTTTTCATGGCGGTGGGTGTGTCCTGGGCGGAATGGGGGGTATGGGCCGCGACCTGGCTGCCCACGAGCCCGCCGGCGACTGCGCCGGCCGGGCCGGCGATGGCTCCCCCGATCGCCGCTCCGACGACGGTTTCCGCGACTTTACGTGTAGTGATACTGTTTTTCATAGGGTGTGGTTTTGCCGCGGGTGCTTGTTATGCCCCCCGGTTGTTTGAAGGTGAGATTTCCTCATCGCGTGTGAAACTATCGGCACCGCGCGAGGGCCGATACACTCCCCTTGCTTTTTGCTGGCCGCATCTTGCCCAGCCGCGATCGATGGCCTTGGGGGCTGGTTCCCATCGCCGGTCACCTTCGGCTGTTATGCCCTGGCGGGCGCCGGAAGTCCCGGGCGCACGTGCCAACTGCGGCCCTGCTTTGAACAATCCGTGCAAAGCCTCGAGGTCCATTGGGTGATTTACTCCGTCATGCGATCAACCCAAAATCCAATGCGCAAACGAGGCACGGGTCGAAGCGTCTCCTTCTCTGCCGACGGCGGGCAAGCGATGGCTGCTGAAAGGAAGGACATTCCTCTGACAAAGACACGGCGCATTCGTTGTGGTGGGACGCAGACCGCACGCCGGGCGTTGAGCAAACTCCTGGTCCTGCGCGAAGAGGTTGTGCGCATCTCCGCGGTGCTGGAGGAGCGGTGGCATCCTCTGGTGGCGAAGACTGCGTTTCTGAAAAGCGCGCAGAATCTGGCGCGCTATCTCGCGCTGCGACGGCGTGATTTGCGGGACCTCCAGGACTCCCTATATCCGCTGGGGGTAACCACGCTGGGACGCTGCGAAGGCCATGTCCTGGCCACGCTGGATGCGGCCATCGCCACCCTGGCCGCAGTCGCCGGAGTCGATGCGCCCCATCTTCCCCCGCGGCCATCGCGGAAGAATTTCGATGAAGCCGGCCGAACCCTGGCGCGCCACGCGAGCGAAGTGCTCGGGCCCACCACCGGCGGACGGGCGGTCCGAATCATGGTGACGCTCCCCACGGAAGCCGCCACCCAGCCCTCCCTGGTGCGCAAGCTCATTGCCGCCGGCACGGAGTGCGTGCGCATCAACTGCGCGCATGACGATCGTGCCACGTGGGCACGAATGATCCGCAATGTGCGGATGGCCTCCCGCGTCTGCCGTCGACCATGCCGAATCCTCATGGATCTTACGGGTCCGCGCGCCCGCACCGCCGAAGTTCTCAAGCCTGAGAGAAACAGCCGTGTCCACGCCGGCGATGGAATCCTGCTCACGCGTGCGGTTCCCACGCCCCAGCGCCGTATCCAATTCCAAGCCCGCTGCTCCCTGCCGGAGATCTTTTCGGAACTGAAGTCCGGCGATCTCGTCTCGTTCAACGAGGGGCGCATCGGCGCCCGGGTCGAGTGCCTCACGGATGATGGCGCCGAACTGCGCGTAGTGACTGCGCGGCCCAAGGGAGAGAAGTTTCGCCCGGACATGGCGCTCAATTTTCCGGCAACGAATCTCCACCTCTCGCCGCTCACTGGGAAGGATCTCACCGACCTCGATTTCATCGTCCGCCACGCCGATCTGGTCGGTTATTCGTTCGTTCAGCGTGCCGCTGATATCAGCGTGCTCCTCGGGGAACTCGACGCCCGCCGCGCCCTGGCCGGCCGGCGGGACAAGCTGGGCATCGTAGCCAAGATCGAGACCGCCCGAGCGGTGCACAATCTTCCGGAGATCATCGTACGCGCGGCAGGGCGGGGCCCTTTCGCCGTCATGATCGCGCGCGGTGACCTCGCGGTGGAGGTGGGCTACCTGCGCATCGCGGAGTTGCAGGAGGAGATCCTCTGGCTTTGCGAAGCCGCGCACGTGCCGGTGATCTGGGCGACGCAGGTCCTCGAGACGCTGGCGAAGAAGGGGACGCCGACGCGCGCTGAGATCACGGATGCCGCCATGGCCGAACGCGCCGACTGCGTGATGCTCAACAAGGGTCCATTCATCATCGAGGCCGTCGGCGTGCTCGATTCCGTGCTCACCCGCATGGCCGCTCACCACCGGAAGAAGACCGCCACTCTCCGAGCGCTGCATTCGTGGGAGCATCTCTACACCTAGGCATCGGGGAATCCGTTCGGATACGCCGGTTTTGGGCCGTGAGGGGCCACCGCCATGCCCTAGCTAGGGTGCGTTCTTCAGGTTGAAACGCGATGCCGTTCACGGCGTACGATCTCCCGCGATTCCGCTCGAAACAGCGATGTGCTATTCGCCCGCCCAGGCGTGCACGAACTCCTCACGCCATTTATCCACCGTGGAGCCGAGCCTGGCCGCCAATCCGTCCGGCTGGGTTTCACGGCGGCGGTTGGTGTGTTCGAGGACCTGCTGGATGTGGACTTCCACCTGCCGAAGGAAGGCAGGAGCGACAGCGTAGCCATCGCTTTCGTAAGTGAGGATAGGCATGCCCCTCTGGATACAAATGGGCTTGAGGATCGCTTCGGAAATGCGGAAGGGAAGGCAGTTGAACGGGCCAATGACGATGATGCCGTCGTAGCCTTCGGCGGCGGCTTCGAGGCCCTTTCCGACGGTCGGGATCGTTTCGCCATAGATCTCTGGCGAAACGTGCTCGGCGGCCTTCTCGTAAAGGGCGCCGGCGTCGTTGGGGCCGGCCACCAGAAGCCCGGTTTTCTGGAAGAGTTTGCGGTAGTTAAATTCACCCCAGCGCTCGGACTGATAGTTAATCCAGCTTTCGACGTACTGCCTGCCGTCGGGCTGGAAAATACGCGTGCAGGCCTTGGCGGCGGCCATGCCGCCCGGTTTCATACCCCATGTGCGCGCCGCTCCGGCTACGGCCTCATAGCTCCCGTAAAGGACGAGATCGCTCAGGTCCACGGGCTTGAGGATGATGCCGTGTTCCGCGTAGAGCTCCGGGACGCCTTCCATGAAGAACGAACTGAAGCGCGTGAAGAAATCCCCCGTGATGACGACGCGGGGGCAACTCAGCGGATCGCGAGTGCGCGGCAATTTGGCGAGCCGCGCAACGAACGCCGGCAGGCCCGCCTGGAATTGCTCGATGGAACCAGAGGCCGCGACAAATTCAGCCCACGCGGTGCGGAGTTCCTCCACACTTCCCACGCCGCCGACGACACGCAGCACCTGCTCAATCTCGACCAGGATGTCGGCCGCCAGAATAGCTGGTCCCATGTGATGTTCGAGCACGCCCTGGCTGAAACCACAGTACTCGTTTTCCGCGCTCGGATTCATGAGGAACAGATCGGGCAGCTGCTGCTCGGCGATGAATCGCTCGAAATAGCCCATATAGCAGTCCACGACGCAGGGTGCCCCGCCACGGAGCATGAAGAAGCCGACGACATCTCCAGGTTGGCGGCTCTCGTGGGCGTGCAGCAACTGTCCGATGCAGATGGGCAGAGGCAGGCACTCGCGGCCCGAACTATAGCGAAGACCGCGTTCAAGCTGGCTCCTGTCGAGCGGAATGAGTTCGCCCGTGTGCAATCCGAGCCAGCGCGCGGTCATGGAAATCGCTTGCGCGTGGTAGTTTGAGAAGCTCGGGAAGTGGATCTTCACCCGTGGGTCGGTGAGCGCGACCGTCTCGCCACCGGAACAGAGGACCCGGCCTTGCGCGAGGAGGCGGCACGGACTGAATGGCTCGCCGCGAACTGTCTGCACTTCACGGTAGTTCCGAACAATGTCGAGAAAGGCCTCCAGCCTCGTCTGCACCCCGGCATCTGCGGTGTGCGCATCGATCTCCAGGATGAGATAAGGCTTGGCCCCCATCTCGGACGCGAGTGCGGATTGGGTGAAGGCGTCGATGGTACAGCTAAAGTTGCTGACGCAGAGCAGGAACAGGTTGGGGTGTTGTTTGACGATGGCAACGGCATTGAGGATTTGATTCGCGAAATGCCATGACATTGGCCCCTCGCCAACCGGTGCGAGACAATCGGCGGGGATCGCCGCGATGCCCATGCTCGAGAGTTTCTTCCCGACCGATTGCGAGGCCTCCGGTGAAAAGGCGCTATAGCTGTGACCCGCGAGCAGGACCGCCGGTTTTCCGGTGGCCACGGCTTCTTCGAGGGCAGAACGCCCCAAAGCACCGAGGGTGCGCTCGGCTTCCGTCTGCGCCTGCACCGCCGCTGCCCAGGCTTCGTCCGCCAATTCGCGGGGTTTTCCCAATTCAGCCACCGCCATTTCCACGAGGCCGGAACTGGGGGCGTAACCCTTCGTGAAGTCGAGCACCGGCGATAGGAGGCGGAGATCGGGAAACGCCTTTGCCACAAAATACGGGCAAGCCTGGGTGATCGGGCAGAGGAGGCAGTTGCGACACGGGTTGGGGGACGGCATGTGCGATACGTGCGGGAGGAAGATGAGTTTTACGTCGCGTTTCGCGAGGTCGAGAACCGCCCCGTGGGCGATTTGTGCTGGAAAGCAGAAGCCCGCGTTCGACTTCAGCTCGCCGCGAGGATCGACATCGGACAAGACGACCTCGAGGCCCAAGCCCGAGAAGAAGGTGGAGTAGAGCGGGAAAAGCGAGTGTGTCGTCAACGCCTTCGGAATTCCGATACGTGGCGCTCCGGCGGGCGCCGTGCTGTCGTGACCGAAAAGGAGTTCGGTCCGTTGCTCGACGAGGTCGGGGGCGCCGGCGGTCCGAGCCTTTCGCTTCCATACATTCTCGTAAAGGCTGCAACGCCCGCCGAAGGGGAACTTGCGGCCAGCGACCTCGAAGCGGTCGATACTGCAATACATTTTGCACGCCTTGCAGACAAAGCGACTGACCAGCTTCATTTCCGGGGCGGCAAGAGTCAGAAGGAAATTCGGATCGCCCATGACCCCGAGCGAGCGTTGTTGCGCGAGCAGCGCCACGCCGAGCGCGCCGAGAAGCTCTGGGTTGGGCGGGATCACCACCTGCCGGCCCACCGTGTGGGCAAACGCGTAGCCCACCGCGCGATTCAACGCTACGCCCCCTTGCAGAAAGATTTTCTTTCCCACGGCGCGCGGGCCCTTCACGCGGTTGAGGTAGTTGTCCGCGATCGCGTAGACGAGCCCGGCGACGATGTTCTCGCGCGAGTGACCTTCCTGCTGAGCGATACGAATATCCGAGTTGATGAACGCGGCGCACGTCGCCTTGAAACGCACCGGGGAAGGGGCCGCCAGCGCCAGGTCCGCGATTTCCGCGACATCCATGCCGAGGTCGCCATGCGCACTCTCTTCGAGAAAGGAACCCGTGCCCGCCGAGCATGCGTTGTTCATTGCATAATCGATCGGCACCCCATTGCGCAGGAAGGTGTACTTGGAATCCTGGCCGCCGATCTCGAAGATCGTGTCGACCTCGTTGTCAAAGTGGTTCGCCCCTGCGGCATGGGCCGAAATCTCGTTATAGACGTGCTCCGTCCCGAGATAGGCGCCGGCGAGTTCCCGGGCCGAACCGGTGGTGCCCACCAGGCCGGCACGAAGATTGCCCACCTGCGTGACGAGCGCTTCCAGACACCGGCGAGTCGCGGCAATCGGATCGCCATTGGTGCGGGTATAGTGCGACGCGACCAGGGCGTGCGTGGCCGGATCCAGCAGCACCGCCTTGGTGGTGGTCGAGCCCGCATCGACGCCAAGCACCATCGGACAATCCGGGGCGGCCTGCAGCGCCGGCGGCGCGATGACGCGCACGAGGTTGCCCGCATGGTTCAGCGGTGGGAGCCGGGAAAGGCTCGCCTGCTGTGAAATGTTTGGCTTGGTGTAGAGCGGCTCATCGCTGGCCAGCAGCGCGCTTCCCCAGGCTTCAAACCAAGGGCTCTCCGGGACGACGACAAATTCCGTCTTCGGGAGCTTCTCGCGCAGGGCCGCCAGCATCGCCACATTGCGCGTCACTCCGCCGATGAGCAAAACCCTGTGCAGCTCGCACTGCCCTTTTTCCAGCAAGGCCTGCACTTTGTTCGCCATGCTGTCGTGCAACGTATGCAGGATATCCTCCACCGTCGCCTCGTTGCGGTTGAGTTTGTGCGTGATGTCCGACTTGCAATGGACCGAGCAGCGCGATGCCAGCGGCACCACCTTGCCATCAAAAGATCGGCGGATTGCCTCCTCCATCCCGAGCCCCATCCGGCCGATCTGCTGGACAAAGAACTCGCCGCTGCCCGCCGCGCATTTGTTGTGCGAAAGAACGTTGCTGATCCGGCCGTCCGTGATGAGGTAAACTAGGAATGATTCACCGCCCAGCGACACCATCGCATCGAATTGGCCGGGCACCTCGCGGAGCGCCCGCTGGATGGCCGCCACTTCTGAAATGTGGCCCAACCGCCCTGAGACTCCGTAGTAGTCGCCGTCGCAAAACTCCGGTTGCGCGAGCAATTCCTGGAGCGTCTCCAAAGCGCGCCCCTGGTGGGCGGCGATCTTTGCCGTTCTCACTTCGCCCCGGACGGCCGCGACTTTCACGGTCAGGGCGCCGATATTGATGCCGATGAAGTTCATTGCTGGATTGGCTTTCTTGGTTGTTCATGGACTTTGGGGCCGTCGCACTGTCCAGCACGCAAGCGAATCTTCTTCGCGCTTGGAACATAGAGGGTGGCACCACGACCGCTCTCCACTGCTTGTCCATTAGTGGCTGCAAATTGCTACGCGGATCCCGCTGAAGTCCGATGGTGGTCAACAAACCGGCCACTCGCCGCGAATCAGTCTCGCGGTGAAATTCGGGATGTCCGACAAGCCGCGCGCCATCACGGCTTCGATCGCCGGGCGCACATCTTCCAACCTGCAATCATCCTCGAGACTCAACTGCGCGGCGGCGATCGCGGGTTGGTCCACCGGTGAGCCAATCTGGCTGCCCAGCCAGACATACACTTCCCGAACGCCGGGGACGTCGGCATGGATCTCGGCCGCCAGGCGATGGGTGAGCAACGTGTAGATCTTGCCGACGTGACTCACCGGATTCTTTCCGGCCGCTGCTTCCGTCCCGATCGGGCGGTTGAGGCTGATCAGTCCGTTTACCTTGTTTCCGCGTCCCACCTGCCCGCAGTCACCGCCTTCGGCGGAGGTGCCGAGGACCGTGAGATACATTCCAGATTCCCCGCGCTCCGGATCGTCGAGAGTATTGATCGACACGTTGATCCGGTCGAGCGCCTTCAGGGCCGGAGAAATTTCCGCGGAGACAGCGGCGGCGATTTCCTGCTTGCGCGAAAAATACGTCGCGGCGTCGGGTACAAAGCGGTCGACGAAGGCCAGCGCAACCGTCAAGTCGAGGTTGCGCTCACGCCGATAGCCCATCACCTTCACGTCCTCTCCCGCCTCGGGAAAACGCGCTTTGAAACTCCGCGAGTTCAGCAGGCGCTCACATGCCAGCACATGCTTCTCGGTTTCCGTCAGCGGCGCGTAGCCGACCGCGACCGACGTGTCATTGGCCCCGATGGTCTCGCGCTCGAAGAGGCTCGTGAGCTCGGGAGAGCCTTCCTTCAATTCGTTCTGGAAGACCACGTGCCGCTCCGGATCCACAAATCGCAGGTGATCACGCAGCCACTCCTTTGCGGCCGCCTCGGCGATGGCGCCCGGATCGATCCGACGGCCGTCGCACTCCGCCGTCGCGCGATCGCCAAAGATCAGGCGCATCGGCTCCAGGACAGCGCCGCCCCCAAGGCGTGGGGCGGTCCGGCCGGCGACGAGCAGGCACTTGTCCACGTTGAAATGCAGCACGCGGCCGAAAGAGGCGAGGTACTCGCGGCAGAGGGCGACGGAGACGCTCTCCATCACCGCATCGCAGATCGAATCGGGATGACCCGTGCCTTTGCGTTCCACGAGTTCGACCCGCTGCTGCGCAACCGGCGTGTGATTCAAGACTTCGACAACGATTGGGTTCATGGGGTTGGGTGGTTGATCCGGCGCCCGGCCAGCGTTTTCAGCACGGCGGAGACGACCGCCTCCGAGGTGCGGGCCGTCCGGACGGCAAAGTATTGGCCGGGTTTCAATTCCACCGGGGATTCGAAGACGCGATCGAGGGCGGGGAAATCCTCGAGTCGTGCGTCGGAGACCTCGGCGTTCGAACGCGCACGCGCCGCAAGTCTTCGTTTGAGCGTCGACCCGGCCGCTCGGGTTTCCACGAAACAGAAAGCCGCTCCCGCACGCTGGATTATCTTGCGAAACTGCTCCCGTTGCCGCCCGCGGGCGAAGGTGGCATCGATCACGACACCGCGTCCTTCGTGGAGTTCCCCGAGCGCGTAGCGCGCGAGGGCCGCATAGGTTTTGGCCGTCATGGCCCTGGCATAGAGCCGGCGGCGCTCCGCAGGACTCCCTCGAGTGTAAAGGGAAACGCCGCCGAGTTCCTTGCGCACGCGATCGGAGGAGAAGACCGGCCAGCCGAGTTCCCGGCCGAGCGACCGCGCGAGCGTGCTCTTTCCCGAACCCACGCGTCCCATGACGATCAGCGCCATGGGCTCCGAACCACACACCGCGTAGCGCAGCGCGAGCTGGAAATACCTTTCAGCCCGAGCGCGAGTCTCGTGTCGCTCGGCGGCTGGCACACCGTCCGCGGCCGCGTGGAAGCTCTCCACCTTGCCCCGCACGAACGCCCGGTAGCATTTGTAGAAATCCAAGAGCCTTAACATCGCGGGATCATGGAGCGCGTCCGCCATGCGCGTGGCGAAATGGCGGGCGAAATCCGGGCGTCCGCGAAAATCGAAATCCATGGCCAGGAATGCCGCGTCATTGGCCACGTCAATGTAGCGGAAGCGGTCATTGAACTCGATGCAGTCGTAGATCGTGAGGCGGCCGCGGTTGAGATGGATGTGCTCGAGGTGCAAGTCACCATGGCAATCGCGGATGCGCTTCTCCCGGACACGCGCCGCGAAGAGGGACGCGTGGCGCCGGTAGAAACGATTGGTAAACAGCCGGATCGCTTCGAAGGCCGGAAACGTGATCGTCGTCCCAATGAAATCCTCCGTCTGCCGGAAGTTCTCGTCGGTGCTGACCTTCAGTTTTCCGACCCGGCCCCACGCGGTGACTTCCGGCCCTGGGTCCTCGGCTTCGTAGAAAGGTTTCAACGTCGCGACGATCGCATCCACATCAGTTTTCGAGACTTCGCCGCGAGCCAGGAGCCGAAGCATGAAATAGCGTTCCGGCAGGCGGTGCATCTCGACAGCGTACTCGACGACCTCTTCGCCCGGGCCGAAGACCAACCGGCCCCCCTTGATCGAGATCGGCAGCACGCCGAGGTGGACGCCCGGGCAGAGTCTTCGATTGAGCGCGACTTCGCGTGCGCAAAAGAAGCGGCGTTTCTCGAGTGTGGAGAAATCGAGAAACCCAAAGTTCACTGACTTCTTCACCTTGTAGGTGCGCCGCTGCGTGAGGACGACCCACGAGGCATGGGTCTGGACCAACTGAACCCGGCGGGGGTGGCCCGGATAGGACCGCGGCTCCTCCAGGAAAGCGACCAGACGGCCAGGGGAGATCGCGGTCGATTTCGTGTTCGGCATATCCAAGGATCGCTCTCCGTGCGGCGACTGGTGCGTTTGCGGCAGGAAATTCACGGGGCGAGCCGGTTTGCGACCCAGGCGCCATCCGCCTGCCGGGTGTATTCAAAGCGATCGTGCAAGCGGTTCGCGCGGCCCTGCCAGAATTCGATCGTCGTCGGCTGCACGCAATAGCCGCCCCAAAATGACGGCAGGGGAACCTGCCCGGCGCCGAATTTTGCCTTGAGATGTTCCCACTCCATCTCGAGGAGCTTGCGTGAGGATATTACCGAACTCTGGCGCGAGGCCCAGGCCGAGAGCTGGCTGTCATGCGGCCGCGTGAGAAAGTAGCGCAGGACGTCGGAGGTCGAGAGTTGCATCGCCTCGCCGGTGACGACGACCTGACGTTCCAGCGGCAGCCACGGGAAGAGCAGTGAAACATGAGGGTTCTTTGCGAGATGCCGCGCCTTGCGGCTTTCGAGATTCGTGAAGAACACGAAGCCTCGCTCATCGAGCCGTTTCAGGAGTACGGTGCGGAGCAGGGGTTGGCCATCCTCCGCGACGGTGGCCAGGCTCATTGCGGTGGGTTCGACGATACCGGCAGCGCATGCCTCCGTCATCCAGATATTGAATTGCTCGATGGGATTCGCGTGGAGGTCGGCCCGGTGCAATTTGCCGCGGTGGTAGTCCGACCGCATATTCGCGAGATTGATGGGAGACTCGTGCTTCATGCTCACAATCTAGGCATGGGACCACCGCGAAACTCTCCCGGCATTGGCCAGCATTAGCCACGGATTGCACATCCCGCGAAACGCTACGCGTGCATCCTGCGCCCCGAGCGCTGTCGAAACGATGGCCGGATTTTGACAAATGGCGGTTAGTGCCGCCCGCCCAACTCCAGCATGGTGCAGTGTAAACCATGGCCCACGACACTCTCATATCAGCGCACGGGGACCGGCCTTCGCTCGACGTTCAACCCGACCGCCAGGACCAATCGCCAAACCAGCAGTCGGCAGAGACCGGCAAAGAGAACCCAAACGGCGAACCGGAGCCCCGGCCCCCGATGGGGCTGCGATGGCATTACCTCTTCTGGTTCTTCGTGGTCGCATCGGCCTTGCAGTCTTTCCTCATATTCGGGAGCAGCCAGGCGTCGTTACACACGGTCGCCTATAGCGATTTTAAGCAGATGCTGGCCGAGCACCGCGTCATCCACGCCACGGTGGAGGAGGCCGTGATTACCGGTGAAGCCAGGGGACCCGTACCGGAGAATACGTCGGCTCCCGCAGCGCACCGGCAGGCAACCGGTGCAAGCGCGACGCCACCCTTGGAAAATGATCCAGCTAGAAAGGACGCGACTCCCACTGACTCCGGAAAGAAAGCGGATTCGGCAGGTGGGAAGGAGGCGCCTGATAAAAAGCCCGACTCCTTCGCCTTCCGCACGGTTCGCGTGGATGACCCCGATCTCGTGCGGCAGATGGAACAGGCGGGTGTGAGATTCGCCGGCGACCGTCCGGGAATGTGGTCGCAGTTCATATGGACGTGGCTGCTGCCGATCGGCGTCATGATCCTTTTGTGGCGCCTGTTGACCCGCCGGTTGGGCGGAATTGGCCAGGGGGTGATGGGCTTTGGCGCGAGCAAAGCGAAATTGATCGCCGACAAGAACACCGGGGTGAGTTTTGCCGACGTTGCCGGTTGCGAAGAGGCCAAGTTTGAACTCCAGGAAGTCGTCAATTTTCTGAAGACACCGGGTCGGTACGAGGCACTTGGGGCCAAGATCCCTAAAGGCGTCCTACTCGTGGGCCCGCCTGGCACCGGAAAGACGCTGCTCGCCCGCGCCGTGGCGGGAGAAGCCGGAGTGGCGTTCTTTTCCATCAGCGGCAGCGAATTCATCGAGATGTTCGTGGGCGTGGGCGCGGCACGGGTACGTGATCTCTTCGAGAAGGCCAAGTCGCAGGCGCCGTCCATCATCTTCATTGATGAACTTGATTCGATCGGCCGTCAGCGCAGCGTTCATCTGGGCGTTGTCAGCGATGAGCGCGAGCAGACGCTCAATCAGTTGCTCGCCGGCATGGACGGATTCGAGGCGAATGTCGGGGTCGTCGTTCTGGCGGCGACCAATCGCCCCGAAGTCCTCGATCACGCCCTTTTGCGACCGGGCCGGTTTGACCGGCAGATCGTGGTGGATGCCCCGGACCTCGACGGGCGCCTCGCGATCTTGAAGTTGCACCAGCGCGGCAAGCCGCTCGCGACGGACGCGGACTTGCGCAGGATCGCCCAGGAAACGCCCGGCTTTTCCGGCGCCGATCTGGCGAACCTGATGAACGAGGCCGCGCTCCTGGCCGCGCGTCATCGCGCGGAAGTGATCTCACAGTCTGATTTGCAGGAGGCGGTCGTCAAGGTCGTGGCCGGTCCGGAGCGCCGCAGCCGCCGGTTGAATGCGAAGGACAAGCATCTTGTCGCGGTTCACGAAGCCGGCCACGCCTTGGTGGCGGCCTACACCGGGCACGCCGACACGGTGCACAAAATCAGCATCGTTCCGCGCGGCCACGCGGCGCTTGGTTACACCATGCAACTGCCCGCTGATGATCAGTACCTGAACACCCGTGGCGAATTGCTCGACAAGATCAAGGGACTGCTCGGTGGGCGCGCCGCGGAGGAAGTGATCTTCAACGATCTCACCACCGGCGCCGAGAATGACTTGGAACATGCGACGGCGCTCGCCCGCCAGATGGTCTGCGTCTTCGGAATGGGCCAGTCCGCTGGTCTCGTCCATTGCGCGGCCAAGCATCCGCAGTTTCTTCCCCTGCCAGCGGCTGAGAACACATGGCAGCGCGATTGCAGCGAGGAAACGGCACGCGAAATCGACCAGGAAGTGAAGGGGATACTTGAGGAATCGTACGCGGCCGCGAAACGGATCCTCCAGGAACACCAGGGCGTGCTCGACAAGGTCGCGAATGAACTGCTGGAAAAGGAAACCCTGGATGCCAGGGCCTTCATTCAATTGTTGGAGAAGCACTAGCGGGCGGCTGGAGCAGTCTCCAGGGCGGATGCTATTGGCGCTTTTTTCCGGCGCGCAGGTGGTCCTGGCGTTCCCTCCAAAGCTGAAACGTTTCGCCGATAGCCTTCGCGTCCGCCGCCACCGCGAAGTGGAAAAATGCCGCCGCATCGCGACTAACGCCCTGGATCCCCATCCCTGCCAATTCGGGCTGCCCACCGTGCCGGGTCGTGAAGACCGCGCCCCCGCTATCACCGGGATAGACTATCGGCATTGATCAGAAACGCGCCGTCACCATGCGCCGCGGCCGCCGAATAGGAGGCCACCCTTCCGCTGCGAAGGACGGTGGCCCACGGCCGCGGTTAGTTGCCAATAGATCGGAGAAGCCCCTGGAACGAAACGTCGTCCCCGGCGCGCACCGCCTTGCTGCCTCCTGCGGCGAACGATTCCTGCGTGAACTGGATTCTTACTTGGGAGAAAGATCCGCGAACGGCGGGGGGGACGCCGCTTCGTGAGTCTTCACCTCCTGCCGCAAGCAATGCACGTAGTCCTGCAACTGCCGCCGCATTGCCTTGAAGGCGTCGCGGAGCGCCACGTACACATCCTTGTGCGGAGCTTCGATTTCCAGGTCCTTTCGGCGTTGCGCTTCATCGTCGTGTTTCGCGATGGCGTGCAAGGTCGGTTCATGGCCAACCACGAGTTCCTTGCCCGGCACGCCGAGTTCGATGCGGACGTGGAAAGCCTCTCCGCGCCGATGATGCCGATGCGGAGCCTCGATCATGACACGGCAACTCGTGATGCGATCGAAGTATTTGTCGAGCTTGCCGGCCTCTTCCTGGACCCGTGCGACGACGGCGTCGGAATGGTCCATGTTTCTGAATGCGGTCTGTGTTGGTATTTTCATAGGTAATGGGACGGGAGAGCGAGCGCGGGGAGCGCCGCCTGCTAAGCGGGCGAACCAAATCGATGGTGCGCCTCCACCCGGTCGACGCCGAGGGATTTGCAGATGTGGTTGGTCGCCAGGACTCCGGCGGCGGTCTTGATCAACTTGTCGAAGTCCGCTTTCGGCAGGCTCACGCCTTCGTGAAAAACGTCCTTGATCTTGAACCCGCGCTCCAACAGTTCCGTGAGGAATTCCTCGCACGCGACGGGGTCGTTGGTCAGGTGGTGGTGCGGTTGGTCGTGGCGATTGAATGGGATCGCGTATTCGATTTTGTATTTTGCGAGCATGGCTTTGATGGGGGTTGAGGTTGAGAATTTGCGGTGGGTGGGAATGAGTGAATGATTGAAAGGGATTGGGGGCCGGACAACGGGGCGGGCGGCCTGGGCCTCCCGCCCCGGTTGGTCCTTCAGGCCACCTTCACTTCGATGGCCTTGGGTTTCGCCTCCGCGGTTTTGGGCAGATGCACTTTCAGGACGCCATCCTTGTAATCGGCGACGACCTTCGTGCCATCGGCACCGTCGGGCAGCGTGAAGGCCCGCAGGAAGCTGCCGTAGCTGCGTTCGATGCGGTGATACTTCTTCGTCTTTTCTTCCTTCTCCGCCTTGCGCTCGCCGCTAATGCGCAGCGCGCCGTTTTCGACCGTCACTTTCACGTCTTCCTTCTTCATCTCGGGCAACTCGACCTTCACGAGGAATTCCTTGTCGTCCTCGGTGATGTCGGTCGCGGGCTCCCACAATTGTTCGGTGATCGGTTCGTCGCCGTTGGCGGCGATGGCGGGAACGCGGTTGAAGAATCGGTCGAGGCCGCGCTCAAATTGGGCGAGTTCCTTGAACGGATTCCACGCGGTAGGTTGGGTGAATTTGGTGAGCAGGTTCATGCTATTCTCTTTCTTCGGCTGGGTGGTTTGATTGGAATCGCGAGAACTGGGTTTGCCGGTTTTCCAGCGCCCGCGGTGGGTCTTGTTCCCGAATGCACCTTAGTTGCACGCCACGTCGGCGGCTCTCCCGTGCTTGTCGAAGAGTGGTCATGGATTGTCTTTACGCACGGGTGTCATCGCCGCACCGGAACGTCAGTGATCCGCACCTGTGCAGAGCAGTTGCGACCGGGGGGAAGTTCTCGCCACCATCGAGAAGTTGCATCGCGATGTGGTCGTCACGGATACGCCATATTCTCCACGAGACGCTCAGGTTTTTCCTGATGCTTCGTCCGCAAACGTTGTAGCAACGATGTGATTTCCAGCCGATGGCAGAGCGCGGAGCGCGTCGGTAGAATTCGCGAACGATGCACGCCGAATTCGACACTGCCGATGCCTTTCGCTCCACGCCCAATGAAATATCCACACCTCGCGTCATGACCTCTTCCCCCGATTCCAAGACTATCCTCGTCGCTGACGATTGCGCGCCCGTGGGCGAGCTTATCGAACTCCTGCTGTGCCGTGTCGGCTACCGCGTGCTCCGGGCCACCAACGGCGCCGATGCCTTGCGGCTTGCTCGCAAAACGCGGATCGATCTGCTCCTGAGCAACCTCGACATGCCGAAGATGCGTGGCGATGAGCTGGCTGTCCGCTTCGCGGCAATCCATCCCGCGGCGCCGGTCGTCTTCCTTTCAAGTTTTGATCATCCCGACGAAGTCAGCGAGCCGCTCGATGTGCTCACCAAGCCGTTCACCGTGGCGGAACTCCGCGACACCGTGAGCCACGCACTCCGCCAGCGGGCCGCGCTGCCGACCGTCGCCCAGGCAGCCTGACACTCGGAAACCTCGAAGGAGGCCAAGATCGGGCCAGCAAATGACAAGCGCGGAGTATCCTCAGGCGGCGGCGGGAGTAGGATTCGTTGCAACAGAAACTCCCATGAAAACCGCACCAAAAACCAAACGCCGCGCCAGGACCGCCAAGACGAGGACGATCCCGCCCGCCCGCATTGCCGAGACTCCCTCGGACGATATCATCGAATTGGTGCCGCGCTTGCTCCGCATCCGGCACATTCTCGTTCCGCACGATTTCTCAGACTTCGCCGAGAAGGCGCTGCGCTACGCCGTGGCGTTCGCGCGGCAATTCGAGTCGAAGATCACACTCCTCCACGTCTGCCCGATTCCTCACTATCCCGCCGAGATCGGCGGATTGCCAGCGATCGTTCCCGTGAATGAACCACCGATCGATCGGATCCAGACTCACCTCGAGGAATACTCCAAACGGCACATCCCACCGGAGATGCGGCAACACACGTCTGTCCGCATGGGCCCCGCCTACGAGGAAATCTGCGAGGCCGCGCGCGAATTGGCCGTGGACATGATCATCATCGCCACGCACGGCCGCACCGGACTCAAGCGCGCACTGATGGGCAGCACCGCGGAGCGCGTCGTCCGCCAGGCGCCGTGCCCGGTGCTGGTCGTCCGCGAGCACGAGCAGGAGTTTGCTTAGGGAGAGGTGGAAAACCGCGCCCTTCAGCGCTTGATGGGCAAGTGAAACAAACGCTGGAAAAAGCTCCCGCGCACTGGGGGAGGTGTATTCTGCGGTCCGTTAGCAATTCCGGGGACAGCGTTTTTTGCTCGAGTGGTCGAGGTGTCGGTGCCGGGATCGAGCCGGCGATTACCTTGCGAGGCCGAGGCGGCGCGGGGTTCGTCATCGTTCGAAGGCTGTCCGCGCAGGGTCGTATTGTCCTCGAGACTCACGGCCTCGATCATCCGAAACGGGTCGGCGTGCCGGGCCGGCGGCAGGGGCGCCAGCGGTGGTTCATACGTTCCCGCATCCATGGCCAGCGTCTCCTGGAGAATACGCGCGGCGATCGGGGCCGCCACCGAGCCCCCGTGCGCTCCACCCTGGACCATCACACAGACGGCGTAGCGCGGCTTGTCGAACGGCGCGAAGCACACGAACCAGGCAATTGTGTCCTTGCGGCCCTGGAGTTGCGCCTGGGCGGTCCCAGTCTTGCCGGCGAGAATGCCACCCGGCATGCGCACACGGCCGGCGGTGCCGCCATCCTCATTCACCACTTTCCAGAATCCATTGCGCACCAGCTCGATATCCGCCGGGTCCACACCAACGTCGCGGAGGCGAGCCCGCACCCGCGACCCCGTGTTGAGATCGGCCGGAGGGTCGAGGAGAGGGCTGCCGTCGTATTCCGTGATCTTCTCGACGAGACGAGGGATGTAAGCCGTACCCCCATTGGCGACCGCCGAGTAGACCATGACGAGCTGCAGGGGCGTAACGAGATCGTAGCCCTGCCCGATTGAGACATTGGCGGTTTGAGCCGAAGACCAGCGCTCTGCCGGCGAATGTAATTTCATCCAGCCGGGACCCGGCAGGATACCCGGCTGCTCGCCCGTTAGCCCGAGGTGAGCCATTTGCCCAAGCCCCAGCGCCTTGCCGATGGCATCGATCGAATCGATGCCGGCGGCGTTGCCATACTGATAGAAGAAGGCGTTGCAGGAAACCTTGATTGCGTCGCTGAGGGTCAGTCGGCCGTGGCCGCTGGGTTTCCAGCACTGGAAATAGTGGTCGCCATAGGTCACGCCGCCGCTGCAATTGAACGCAGTGAGCGCCAGGCCCTGACGCAGGCCGGCCAGGGCCGTCACGGCTTTGAACGTCGAACCCGGAGGGTAGGCGCTGATGGCGCGGTTCACGAGGGGGTTGGAGGGGTCCTTGACGAGGCGGTTCCACTCCGCGGTGGAGATGCTGGGAATAAAAGAATTGGGGTCGAAGGAGGGCACCGAGGCCATGGCAAGCACCGCCCCGTCGTTCGGATCCACGACGACAGCGCCCCCACGGCCAACGGTCCGCAGCGTCTGCTCGGCGACGAACTGGATGCGGGCGTCGAGGGTCAGGTAGACCGTGTTGCCCGGGCGGGGCGGTTCGATGGCCACTTCCTTGTCGATCACGCCCTTGATATTGCGCTGAAGCGACCGGGCTCCGGGTTTGCCGCGCAGATACTTGTCGAGGGATTGTTCGAGCTGAGCCTTGCCTTCGACATTGGGATCGTAGAACTGAAATTCGCGCGCATCCGGCAGGAGTGAGATGTCCTGCGGGTCGCCGACATAGCCGAGCACATGCGCGGCCAGGGCACCATAGAGGTAGTGCCGCACAGGTTGTATCGAGATCCTCACGCCGGGCAGGCCGATGTCGTGTTCGCTGAATTGGGCGACGGTGGTGAAATCTGCGTTTTCCACGAAGGGATAGGGGATCTCGGCATCGACGCGAAAGTGGCGCGCCAAATCTTCCCGGTCATAATGTGTCGGCAACCCGAGTTCACGGAGTCGCGGGATCACCGCGGTGTCCACGATTTTCACGATGTCCGGTTCGCGCATCAGCGTGGCCATTTCGCGGATGTGCCCGACATAGCGGATCATCGGTACGCTCCCGTAGCGCTCGCGATAGGCGCGCACCATCTCGGGAAGATAGAATTCGATATCGAGAGATTCGCGGTTTTGCGCGAGGAGCAGGCCGTTGCGGTCGCGAATGTCGCCACGTGGCGGCGGGATGCGGACATGGATCTCGTCATTGGACGGCAATCGCGCCGCGTAGAGGGCGCCATCCTTCACCTGCACCCGCCACAACTGGAGCACGATCACCCCGCACGCCACCAGCATGCACACGGCCAGGAAAAACAGGCGCAGATGGGCGTTGGCGTGCCCGGGCGCGTTGTAATATGGATCGTGATGCATGGCGTCAGCGCCGCGGCCCGGTGGCGATCTCAGATGGAGCGCCGCCTGGAGATTCCACGGTGAAACTCCAGCGCGTCTCGATCTTCCGCCCCTCCGACGTCGCCGCGAGAATGACGGTGTATTTATTCGGCATGAGGGCGCTGGCCTGGTAGGTGACCACTCCGGTTTTCGGGTTGAATTGCGCCGCGACCTGTCCCGTGCCACTCAGGCGCACGGAGACGCTTCCCGGATCGATCGGACCCAGAGCCGTGAGGTCGGCCTGGATGAGTGGCTCCGTATCGGCGATCAAGGCGTCCTCCGCAGGCAGCGGGTGAAGGCTGGTCGGGGCAATCGTGGCCGCCGCACGGGCATCGGAGTCTCCGCCCGCAAACGTAGTGGCGGTCGCAAAGAGCTTCGGTTGGTCCGCCTGAACCATGTACCGGCCGAGCGCCTCCATCGGCGTGCCGAAACAAATCTTTTGGCCGTTGACAGTGAAGAGCATCTCGTAGCCCGCCTCGATCGCCGCCTGACGGACGCGATCGTTGGCCAGGCCATAGGGTAGGGCCAGCGCCGTGACCTTGATGCCCAACCGGGTCTCGAGCATCGACTTGGAACCCTGCAGTTCATTTTGCAGCCAATCCTCGTAGCTCTGTTCGGCCGGACCGCCCTTCTTCCTCCGCAGGTCCGCGTGGGAAACGGTATGGCTTTGGATCGTAACACCGGCATCGCGCAGCTCTTCGAGTTGTTCCCACGTCAGGGAACCGCCGCCTGCCTTCGGCCCGCCACGGATGTAATCCGTGTAAACAAACAAAGTGAAGGGATAGCCGAACTTTCGCAGGATCGGCCACGCCACTTGGTAAGCGACATTGTAACCGTCATCGATGGTGAGGAGCGCGCTCCTCGGCGGGATGCTCTTCGTCTCGTGCCGCCACGCGAGGAAATCCTCCATGGAGATCACAGCGATCCCGTTGTTCTTGAGGGCCTGCATTTGCGCCTCGAATTCCGCCGTGGTGATCTCCGTGTCCGGATGCCGGACCTTGTCGACGAAGCGATGGTAACCGAGAACGATGACCTGGGCGCTATGATCGATCGCCGGAGGAGGTTGCACCTCGGGAGCGGTCGCGACTTTGCCCGGGACGTTCGTGGTCTGCGCCGGGTCGGCGTCGGGCGTGGCGAAGGGAACGAACAGGTTGTAGTACGGCACCTTGCGGCAAGCTAAAAGCGATGCCGCCAGGAGGAGCGCCACGACATATTGGCGTTTCATTGTATTGTAACTTCGGATGAGGGCGGGACATTGTTGCCGAGAGGATCCTCCCGCCGATTCTGGATCTTCGTCGAGGGGGCGGGCTCGCGTTGTGGTTTGCTCTCCCACCCAAAAAAAATATTGCACCCCCGGCCCCGCGCTGCTGTCCCGATCTTGCCAAATCCCACCCGCCCTTTGCACCGCTCCTCGCATCATTCGTCGGATTCCCTGGGCAAGGGATGTGCGGTTTTGGTCAAGCGAGGGCGAGCAGCGGTTTTCCGAACGAGCGATGCTTTCTTAAAAAAGAGCCCTTCATCCCTTCGCTATGAATACTCATCATGAAACTGACCTGGAACGGGCGGTGCGAGTGGCACTCGCCCAGGAAATCTTGCAGCATGACCGCACCGCTTCCCGAAAAGCGGATGCTACCCGCCCTGATCCACTGAGCCGAAATGGCAGCCATCCTCCGGAAGCAGCGCCCGTGGCGCCGCCTTCCCGCCGGGTCGGCTTCAAGACGATTCTCGTGCCCACCGACTTCTCCCCCTTTTCCATGCGGGCCGTTCCCTATGCACGGCGCTTCGCGGAATTGTTTGGCGCCGAGTTGATCCTGCTGCATGTGACGGATCCCGTGACCTACGTACCCGCGTATTGCCCCATAGACACCGTGGACGAGCTGCGGAACTCGCGCCTCAAAGCGGCGGAGGAGGAACTCGCGGTGCTGGCCGCGGCCGGCGCTCAAGCCACGAAATGCCGTACGATGGTTGTAGATGGCGATGCCGCCACGGAAACAGACCGCATCGCCCGCGAGTGCGGGGCGGATCTCATCGTCATCGCCAGCCATGGCTTTACAGGACTCAAGCACCTTCTTCTCGGCAGCACGGCCGACAAGATCGTGCGACGGGCACCCTGCCCTGTGATGGTGATCCGGGAAAACGCACCGGCGCCGGCGGAGACCACAAAGCCGGCGGGCGCCGGACAGGGTAGCCACGAGCCACCAGATCATTCGACGAGCAGGATCGACTCCCCGGCGCGCCAGCGCCCCATTTCTTCGTAGAACTGTGATCGATATGCAAACCCGCTACGCATCCAGCGAAAAAGTTCCGGAAGAGGCTTCGCGTCCGACATCGGCGCCGGCTAATATCCTGTGCGGCACGGACTTTTCCGATGCGTCCATGCAGGCCGTCGAAGTCGCGGCCATGTTTGCCAAGCTGGTGAAGGAACCTCTGGTCCTCGTGCACGCGGCTGACGAACCCTTGCCCGGTACTCTTCCTGGCGATTTGCGCGACTCGCTCGCCCTGTATGCACGCTCCCAATATCACCACGAACGGGAGCGGCTGCGCGAGCTGCAAATCGAATTGATCGAGGCGTTCCGCGCCGGTCCGCCCGATGCCGTGCTGCTTGCGGAAGCCGCGGCCAGCCACGCACGGTTGCTCGTGCTGGCCTCCGGGAAGCGGTCGGGACTCTCGCGGTGGCTGCCTGGTGGTGTGGTGGAGCGGGTGGCGGAAGCCGCCGATAGCCCGACACTCGTCGTGCGGGACGCGGCGCCGCTGCTCCGGTGGACGCGGGGAGAACGCCGGCTTCGTGTGCTCGTCGGCGCGGATTTTTCCGCTCCCTCGGAAGCGGCCCTTCGCTGGGCCGCCTGGCTCCGGCAACTGGGCCCCTGCGATATCGTGGTCACCTATCTCGAACCAAGTTTCATTTCCTATTCCGTCGATTTCTATCCCTCGCTGCTCACGGATGAGCTCGTCCTGGCAACGAGGCGGAAGGAGGAACGCCTCTTCCGGAAACGCGTGCGGGAGTTGCTCGGACGCTCCCGGGTGCGGGTGCGGTTCGAAGCGGGCTGGGGCTACTCCGATGCCCACATCATCGAACTGGCGGCGCAGGAGCGTGCGGATTTGATCGTCGTTGGCACCCACTCCCGGAGCGGGTGGCAGAGGTTCGGCCATCATTCCGTCTCCCGAGGGGTCCTGCACTACGCGCCGCGCAACGTCGCCTGCGTGCCCGGGCACGCCCTCCAGGATCCGCCCCTATATTCCGTGATTCAAAACAAACCCACAAACCATCAAGTCCATGAAAACCGAAATCCCCACCCCGGTCGAAATGACCCCCAATAGCAGCGGGACCATCCAGTCCCTCGACGACGCCACGGAAATGACGCCGCTCATCATCGATCTGAAGAACATCCTTGTGCCCCTGGATTTCTCGGAAACGTCCCTGAAGTCGCTGCAATACGCCGTGCCGTTCGCGAAGCAATTCGGCGCGAAGCTCACGCTGTTGCACGTCGTCGAGCCGAATGCCTACACGCCGGAGCTCCCCTCACCGGGGCCGCTCAATCCGGAACACCACAATGAGGTCCTGAGAAAGCTCGAGGAGATTCGCGCTGCGAAGATCCCGGCGGAGTTGGACGTGGACACCGCCGTGCGGCACGAGTTCGTCTTCGATGGAATCCTCGAAGTCGCACGTGAAATCCAAGCCGACCTGATCATCACCACGACCCACGGCTATACCGGCCTGAAGCACGTCTTGATGGGCAGCACGGCGGAGAATATCGTGCGGAAGGCCCCGTGCCCCGTCCTCGTGGTCCGCGAGATTGAACATGACTTCGTCTGAATGACAGCCGGAGGGGAAGCCAATCATCGGCTGCAGGGCGCACCATGATCGACCCCGAGTTTGGCAGCCCAAAAACGCGCTCTCGCGGAAGCTACTCCAAAGGAGGTCACCCCATCCCATCCATGACTGTTGAACGCATCAACGCCTTCTATGCCCCGCGGATGAGCGTTGCTTCCGCTTCGGTTCCCGCCGCGGAAGCCCAGCCGCAGGCCGCGGAAATTACCGCCGCGTGGGCGCGTGCACTGATCGACGATGCCGTGCACGCACGTGCTTCCGACATCCACTTCGATCCCCAGGAGTGCGAAATCCACATCCGCTTTCGGATCGACGGCACGGTGCATGAGATCGCCAGGCTCCCGCAAACGCGTGCCTTGCACCTGCTCCGGTATTTCAAAGTAGCGGCCAATCTCGATCCGGCACCTTCGCTCCTCCCCGAGGATTCGCACTTCCAGTTTCACGCGCACGGCAAGGCGCTGGACATCCGTGTCGCTTGCGCTCCCTGCGTCTTTGGCGACAAGCTCGCCATGCGGCTCCTGCAGAAAGCAGCCGTCAAACACCGTCTGTCCGATCTCGGATTGCGCGACGAGGGCCACGGGTCCGTTCAGCAGTGGCTGGGAGACAGCAGCGGGATGTTCCTCGTCGGCGGCCCTGTCGGCAGCGGGAAGACGACCACGCTCTACGCGTTGCTTGCGGAGTTGTGCCTGACCGAACGCAACATCGTGACCATCGAAGATCCGGTTGAATACCAGCTGGAAGGCGTCAATCAGATGGAAGTGAATTTGAAACGAGGCCTGACCTTCGAGCGTGGCTTGCGCTCCATCCTGCGCCTCGACCCCGACTACATCCTGCTCGGCGAGATTCGCGACAAAGAGTCGGCGATCATCGCGATGGAAGCCGCGAGCACGGGACGGGTCGTCCTGACGACCATGCATAGCCGCAATGTCGCCGGGGCGGTGACAGCCCTCCGTAGCCTGGGGGTCTCCAACTACGAAATCGCCGCGTCGCTGGGGTTCGTCGTCGGTCAGCGTCTGGTGCGTAAGCTTTGCACGCATTGCCGCCAGCCTGGACCTCCAACCAGCACCGAGCGCGAGTGGCTTGAGTCTCTGGGCGAGGCAGTTCCGGAACAGGCCTGGCACCCAATCGGTTGTGAGCACTGCGCGCAGACCGGCTACTCCGGGCGAACCGGCCTCTTCGAAATGCTCCCGATGGAGGAGCGTGTCTATGATATGATCATCGGCGGGCAGGACGAACACACCTTGCGCCAACATTTGCGCGCCGGGGGATTCCGTCCGCTCCTTCGGGATGGCCTGCTGAAGGCGGCGGAAGGCATCACCGACTACGCGGAGCTGACGCGCATCGGAGCGCAAAGTTATCTGGACCAGTCGAAACGAATTCGACGCCGTGGACGCCGCAGTTAACGAGGTATCGAGTGGCCAGGCCGCGCATTCCGGCAACCATCGGAGTGCGAGAACGCGGAGGACGGCGGCCTTATGCCGCGAAGTGGAAGCGATGACGGACCTCGGCGGCGTCGATGTCCAATGCGTGGCGCAGCACCTCGGAGATGAGACGTTCGCTCGCGACTTTGAGCATCCGATCAAACTGGGCCTGCGGAAGGTCCACCCCCTCGTGCTTGATGGAGAGAATGCGGGACCGCGCGAGAAGCAGCTGCATCAGATAGTCTTCGGCTTCGATGGGATCATCCGTCCGGAAATTTCCGGCGGGTTCATCGGAGCGCGGGTGACGGGTGTAGTCGATGGTGAATTTGTGGAGCATAGATGGGAATTGGGTGAAGTTTGAGATGAAGCACGGCAGGACTGTTCACCGGACCTGTCCGGGGTTGGCGCGGTTGGCAGGGGACAGCCGCTCAGCAGGTCGTGTGGCAACTTTCCGCGCCTCATCTTGAGTTCATCATCGATGTTCGGCGACTGGACCGCTCCCCCCTTATTGGCGGAAACTGGCCTCCGCTTGCCCTTGGCGTCCTTTGGCGCGGCGGAAGGAAGTGGTCGGCTTTGGACAAGGAATGGAGAGCCCTCTCAAAACGGAAAGGCGAGCCTGCATCGCGCGCCCGGCGATCCGCAAGCCGGGGGCTCAGGCCCATGAACCCCGAGAATCCTTCCAGCCTCACTGGCGATCCGGCGACCGAACCGCCCGAGAGCTTGCAGGCGTACTACGCGGAGCCAGCGGTACGGCAGCGGATCGTTGAATTTCTCGGCGCCGATTCTCTCGCCAGCGCCACCTGTGCCTATATCGCCATCGACGACACGCAGGCCTCCTATCGTCAGCCGCGAGCCGTCTCGGAATTGTGGGATGGCCTGGATCGCAACCTGGACATCAGCCGCGCACTTTGGGACCGCGACTCCCTCGTGGCCCACCTCGACATCGAGTACGTGAATTTCGATCATCCGGCGGAGGCCTACCGTAATCCGGAACGCACGTTCGATTTGCAAGAGCCCGTCGTGGAAACCGTGCGGACGCTTTTCGGCCATGCAGGCATGAAACCACTGTGGGTGCTGAGCGGGCGAGGGCACCATTTCATCTGGCGGATCGGAACGGGGTCGGAAGTTTATCGAGAGCTTGCGAAGCTCGGCCGCAGCACTCCCTCGATGGACGCGATCAACAGCCGGCCGCACCCGCCCGCCGGCGAATGCGTCCCAGCGGAAATGGGCGCGGCCTTCGCCGGGCTGGCCCTCGTCGTGGAATACTTCGCGCATTGCGTGAAAGAGCTGGCCGCGCCGCATTGCGGGGTTCCCGTCGAATTCACCGCCGTGGAAACAGGACCACGCCTGCACGACCGCGAGATGATTTCCATCGATCTCTCGGAATATGGCGATCCGCTGCACACGCGCACCCTCCGCGTGCCTTTCAGCATTTATCACAAGCCTTCTCAACAGCGCTGGCTGATCGGGGATGAGGCGCTGCGAGGTCTGCCGCTGATTCTGTTCATCCCGCTCCAGGGCATTGGCGTGCGTGAAGCGCTGGAGATTCGACGAGACGCGCGGCGCGCCGCGGCTCTCGCGGCGCGCGTGTCCACCGTCATACCGCTGGAGGAGGAGGGGACCGCATCCTTGCTGGCCGAATACGAGACGTCCTCGCTCGCCGCGTTTCATCGCTGGTTTTACTCGCAGCAACCACATCCCCCGGAAATGTGGCCGGAGACCTACGATCGCACCCCCATGGATGTGCTTCCCCAGTGCGCGCGCTCGATGCTCGAGAACCCAAACGATCAACTGCTTCACCCCTCGAGCATGCGACTGGTGACTCGTGTCTTCCTCGCACTCGGCTGGCATCCGCGGCACATCGCAGGTTTGATCTGTTCCAAATTTTCCCGCGACCACGGCTGGCGCGACCAGTGGCAGGAATGCGATCCGGCTACGCGGGCCGACTTCTACACGCGGATTTTTGCCGGCCTCTTTGTGGCGGGTCGTGACGATCTGCTCGATTTCAATTGCCAATCCTGCAAGGAGGAAAGGATCTGTCCAGTCACCGAATGCCCGCACAATCTGGAGTTGTTCCAGCAATCGGCCCTGGCGCGACGACACTATGACCAACTGGCCCATTGGCCTTTCGACAGGCTGTTTCTACCAAAATCCGATTCTTGATTGCCTCGAGCTGATCCGTGCGAGCGGCTTCAGCATGATCGAGGTTTGTTCCGCGCCGGCGCATCTCGACTTCCACGATACCCAAGCGGTGAACGCCGTCGCCGAGCGCATCTCCCAACTGGGCATGGAGGCTTATTCCTTCCACGCTCCGTTTGCGGGCTGGATCGATATCTCCGCACACGAGCCGGATCGCCGGGAGCTGGCCTTGCAGGAAATCTTCCGTGCCGTGGAAGCCGCGGCGGCGCTGGAGGTGCACTATTTTGTCATTCATCCCGGGCCGGAGCATTCGCACATCCCACCCCAGGAAGAGCGGCTCCGGCGCATGGAGAATACCGTCGCGGTGCTCAATCGCGTGGCGCGGCGTTGTTCGGAATTGGGAATCGGCTGCGTCCTCGAAAACAAGCTGCCCCACCTGCTCTTCGGCAATACGAGCGACATCCTCTGGATTCTCGATGCGCTGGACGGCGTGGAAGCCGGGGCGTGCCTCGACACCGGGCATGCATTTCTCTCCGGCGACCTGCCGAATCTGCTACGCAAGCTTGGAAGCCGTCTGCGCATGATTCATGCCCATGACAACCGGGGTGGCTTCGACGACCACCTTCCACCGGGCGACGGGTCCATAAACTGGCCTTCGCTGCTCGGCGAACTCGTCGGCATTCATTTTCACGGCGCCATCGTGCTGGAGATGGCCGGTGCATTGGAGCCGCTGGCCACCATGGCGAATGCCCGCCGGGGCCGATCCTATCTCCGCAAGATGGCGCGGTCCTTGGCATTAAAACACCCATGACAAAATAGGAGTGGCTTCCGGCAACCGTGGGCGAGCGCGCGATCCGAGGAGGCCTCATGGTGAAGGCATGAAAGCAAAACCCGCAAAGATCCCCCACAAGCTCGGCGCCAATCAAAAGGAACCCGCGGTCAAGACCCGCAAACGCGATCCCAATTTTCGGCAATCGCGCGACCTGCACGAAGATCGGGGGGAACGGCAAATGAAGACGGTGAGCGCACCGCGGACCGCTCACTAAACCGAACCACACCTCATTTGCTTTGAGACGTCCGCCATCTTTGGAGGGCTCATCGGCGCCGGTTTGATTCCCGGACTGTTTCTATGATTGCGTACTTCTCCATGGAAATCGGCATCGAGCCGCAGATGCCGACATACTCCGGCGGCCTGGGGGTCCTCGCCGCCGATGCCATTCGTTCGGCGGCTGAAATGAAGGTGCCGCTGGTCGCCGTGACGCTCCTGCACCGGCGAGGCTATTTTCGGCAAAAGCTGTCGCCAGAAGGCTGGCAGAGCGAGGAGCCCGCGGACTGGCCGGTGGAGCGCTATCTGTCCGAAATGCCGGCACGCGCCACGATTGCGATCGAAGGCCGGACCGTGACGCTCCGGGCCTGGCGCTATCGTGTGGCCGGGCCAGCCGACTCCTCGGTACCGATCTATTTCCTCGATACCGATCTTCCGGAGAACGCTCCGTGGGACCGCACGCTGACCCACTACCTTTACGGTGGAGACTCCCACTACCGGCTGTGTCAGGAGGTGGTGCTCGGGATTGGCGGTGTTCGCATGCTGCGCGCTTTGGGCTACGCAGCCATCCAACGCTTCCACATGAACGAAGGGCATTCGAGCCTGCTCACGCTGGAACTTCTGGACGAAGAAGCCGCGAAGGTCGGTGGCGGGGCGATCACAGCCGCCGAAGTGGCAGCCGTGCGGAAGAGGTGTGTCTTCACCACGCACACGCCGGTCATCGCCGGACACGACCAGTTTCCCCTGGAGATGGCGACATGGGTGCTCGGCCGCAATGAAGTGGCGGAAATGGAGGAGGTTTTCTGCTGCGACGGTGTGCTGAACATGACCTACCTGGCCTTGAACCTGAGCCATTACGTGAATGGCGTCGCCAAGCGCCACGGCGAAATCTCCCGCCACATGTTTGCGCGTTACATGATCGACTCGATCACGAACGGCGTGCACGCGGGGACATGGACGGCCCCGGCGTTTCAACGCCTTTTCGACCGGCACGTCCCCGGCTGGAAACAGGACAATTTCAGCCTGCGCTACGCGCTCGGCATCCCGCGAGATCAACTCTGGCAGGCCCATGCGGAAGTGAAGCAACACCTCATCGAACACGTGGCGGCGGCCAGCGGCGTGGCGTTGGATCCCGATGTATTCACCATCGGCTTTGCCCGCCGCGCCGCCGGCTACAAGCGAGCTGAGCTTTTCTTCACCGACCTCGATCGGTTGCGGGCGATCGCGAAAAGCGCGGGCCGCTTTCAGGCCATCTTCGCCGGCAAAGCACATCCTCAGGACCAGCCATCGAAGGAAATTATCCAGCGCATCTTCGCGCTCAAGGCGGCCTTGGGCGCCGAAGTGCCGGTCGTGTATCTGGCCGATTACGACATCGCGGCGGCGAAACTGGTTACGGCAGGCGTCGATCTTTGGCTGAACACCCCGCAGCCTCCATTGGAAGCATCGGGGACCAGTGGGATGAAAGCGGCCTTGAATGGCGTGCCGAGTCTCAGTGTCCTCGATGGGTGGTGGATCGAGGGCTGTATCGAGGGCGTGACGGGCTGGGCGATCGACGGACCATGGCGCGAGTTCGAAGCGCGGGCGCCTGATTCGTTGAATGACGCCGCGTCGCTCTACGATAAGCTGGAACACGTCATTCTGCCGCTATTCTATCGGGATCGGGACAAGTTCCTGGAAGTGATGCGGCACGCGATTGCGCTCAACGGGTCGTTCTTCAATACCCAACGCATGATGCAGCAATACGTGCTCAACGCGTATTTCGAATAGACTCGCCGGCGCGATCCTGCCACGGGCAACCGGTGTCCAGCGAATGGCAAGCGATGTGCAGCGGTATCGAGACCGGCGGGTAAGCTTTGCCCAGAAAGGCGCGCCATGCTCAACGATCAATCACTTCAAGAATCAGACCGGGTCCGTTTCGAGCCGCTCGAAACCGGCGTGCTTTGCGGCACCGACTTTTCCGAGGGTTCGAAGCGGGCCGCCGATGTCGCGGCCGTGCTGGCCAAATGCGCGGGAGAGAAGCTGGTGCTGGTGCACGCGGTCAACGAACGCAGTCAGGAGCACCTTCCCGGCGATTTGCGAGAGTCGCTGGCTCTTTACGCCCGCGCCGAACTGCGGGAGGAACGGCAGCGGGTGCAGGCCATCGGCCTGGACCAGGAGGAGGTTTTCCAACCGGGGAAGCCGGTCGAAGTCCTGCTCGATCAAGCCCGTGTGCACTCCGCGCGGCTCATCGTCCTGGCGGCTCCCGGCCAGGGACAACCGCGCCGATGGCTCCATCGGAGTGTGGCGGCACGCGTCGCCGAAGCGAGTGTCGTGCCGGTGCTCCTGGTTCGGGACGCGCGGCCTTTCCATCGCTGGGCCGGTGGCGAGCGGCGGCTGCGGGTGGTGGTCGCTTCCGATTGGTTGAATGATTCCGAGAGCACACTCGATTGGGCGCAATGGCTGAAAGGCCTGGGCGCCTGCGAGGTCATCGTTGTCTACTTCGAGCCGCGAATCCTCGCGCATCTCAGCAACGACGCGTTTTCTTCCACCCTCCGGACCGACGTGGTGAAAGGATGTGTGGTGGGTCATGCACGGCAGTTCCGGCGACGCGTGCGAGAGCTCCTGGGGAATTCCGGAGTCCGTATTCGATTTGAAAGAGGATGGGGGATTTCCGATGCGCATTTGATCCAATTGGCGAGCGAGGAACAGGCGGACTTGATCGTGGTGGGCAACGCCAAGGGATGGCCAGCGGCGCATGCTTCACTCGGCCGCGGCGTCATGCACTACGCGCCGGTCAATGTCGCGTGTATCCCCGAATCTGCGGCGCACACGCATCCAACCTCGAAGCCGAAAGGAACCGCAACATGAAAACTGGAACCAGCCCCGAAATCGATCTCGAAACTTTCGAAGTGGAAGATAGCGACGATCTCATCGCCCTCGCCAAGACGCTGGTGGATGGAAATCACCCTGGCATTCTCTGCACCGTGGACCATGAAGGAGCGCCGCGGGCGCGGTGGATGTCGACCCTCGACTTTCACAACTTCCCGGTTTTTTACAGCCTCACGGCTCCGGGCAGCCGGAAGGTGGCGCAGATCACGGAGCATCCGGCGGTGAACTGGATGTTCTTCGAGCGTGATCGCAGCTTGATCCTGAACTTGATCGGCAAGGCGCGCGTGCTGACGGATGTGCCCACGCTCAAGCGGGTTTGGCAGGAAGTGGAGGAAAAGTCCCAGACTTATTTTCTCGATCAGTTCGGAAAAGGGCCGGGCTTCGTCGTGATCGAGACGACCGTGGAGTCCATCGAGTGCGACGCGCCGCCACACGGCATTCGCTTCAAGATGCATCCCGCGGAATTCACCCGAGTCTGAACAGATCTACTTCGCCCCGCCCGCCCAGCGGATCGCCTGGTGGACCAGTTCGCCGGAACTGCCAAGGCCGAGCTTTTCCTTGATGTGCCCGCGATGGACGGCCACGGTTTTGTGGCTGAGGTGGAGGAGCGCGGCGATTTCCTTGGTCGATTTGCCCTCGCCAATCAGCTTAAACACATCGAACTCCCGGTCGGAGAGTTTTTCCACCGGCGATTCGGATCCGCGTGCCTGCGGGTTCTGGAAAAATGTCATGATCTTGGTCGCGATTCTCGGGCTGACGCTGATTTCACCACCCAGGATGCGGCGCACCGCCTCGATCATTTTCTCGCTGCCTGCGTCCTTCATCAGGTAGCCGCGGGCCCCGGCGCGGAGCGCGCGCTCGGCGTAGAATGTCTCATCGTGCATGGAGTAGACGAGGACGGGCAGGCCGGGCAGGTAGGCGACGAGGTCCTTGATGAGTTCCAGGCCGCTCCGATTGGGAAGGGTAATGTCGGTGATGACCAGATCGGCAGCAGCCTCCGGAATTCCGCTCATCGCTTCCTCCGCGCTCGCGGCCTGGCCGCAACACACGAGTCCGGGCTCGCTGTTCAAGAGGCGGCACATGCCGTCGCGCAGCATCGGGTGGTCATCGACCAGATAGATGCGCTTTTTTGCGGGCTCCGGGGCCGGACGGCGAATGGCGACCTTGGACGTGGTGGCCGATTTCTTTTTGGGGGGCGCCTTCATGGTTTCGGAAGTTTGCACGTGATCCGCACGCCTTTGTCACGCACGGATTTGATTGAGACCTGCCCGCCGATCAAGATGGCGCGATGCTGGATCACGTCCAGGCCCATGCCCCCATGCTCGGCGTGCCCGCGGGGAAGTCCCTTGCCGTCGTCCTGAATGGTCAGTTCGATGCTGTCTCCCGTGTCTTCGAGGTGAATCTGAATCAGGCTCGCTCCGGCATGCTTTAACGCGTTCGTCACAGCCTCCTGGGCGATGCGGTGCAGATGCGAGGCCACACCGGCATCCTCGACTTTCACGGCCGAAGAACATTCGAATTTGCATTCGACACCGGCCAGCGTCGTCATCCGGGCAACTTCTTGCAGTGCATTCATCAGACCCTCGCCGCCTTCGGCAACCGGCGACAGGTCGTGGGCTAGTTCGCGGGTCTGGGTGACGGCGCGGCGGATGTAATTGGTGATCTCGAA
>Ga0070658_10000309_pt1 | contig 42138 bp, 35 predicted proteins | sample KBSC13metaG_FD_64664 | JGI IMG/M metagenome (GOLD analysis project Ga0070658, IMG submission 64664) | Corn rhizosphere microbial communities from Kellogg Biological Station, Michigan, USA - KBS C1-3 metaG | ecosystem: Host-associated > Plants > Roots > Rhizosphere > Soil ... | reverse complement strand
CATCCCGTGGTGTTGCGCTGCGGAGTGCCCAAGCCGGCCGACTACTCCGAGTCCTCGGCGCAGACCGTCGTTGTCAACGGCGTCTCCTGGTTCCAGCAGGTGCAGCCGGGTCACGTCATCTGGACCGCGGTGCGTCACAACGCCAACATCGAGCTGTCCGTGCCGACGAAATATCAGGGGCAGGGAGCGTTTCTGGTCGACATCGGCCGCGCGATCTCGGCGTCGATTCCCTAGCGCAACCCCACTCCGATCAACGCAACCCCGTGCCGCGGCGCAGCGCGTCCTGCACCAGCCGGTCGACCAGCGTCGGGTAGTCGACACCGGCCGCGGCCCACATCCGCGGAAACATCGAGCTTGGCGTGAAGCCGGGCATCGTGTTGACCTCGTTGACGACGACGTGACCGCCGGATGTGAGGAAGAAGTCGACCCGGGCCAAGCCCTCGCAGCCCAAGGCGTCGAACGCCTGCACCGCCATCTCACGGATGCGTTCGACAGTCGCGTCGTCGACCTGCGGCGGGATGTCGAACTCGGTCGAGTCCTCGAGATATTTGGCCTCGAAGTCATAGAAGTCGTGGCCACCGGTGACGCGCACTTCGGCCGGCACCGACGCCTCCGGCTGTCCGTCGACACCCGCGAGCACGCCGCACTCGATCTCGCGACCGACGACCGCCTGCTCGACCAGTGCTTTCGGATCGTGCCGGTGCGCCTCGGCCAGGGCGGCGTCGAGGTCACGCATGTCGGCGACGCGCGTGATGCCGATGCTCGACCCCGCCCGCGCCGGCTTGACGAACGTAGGCAGACCGAGATCCGACACCGTCACGGGAACCGGTTCGCCCCTGCGCACCACGACGTACGACGGGACCTCGAGCCCCCCGGCCGCGAGCAACTGCTTCATCCGGTGCTTGTCCATCGCGACGGCGGAGGCCAGCACGCCTGACCCGACGTACGGAACGCCGGCAAGTTCCAACAATCCTTGCAGGGTGCCGTCCTCGCCGTACGGCCCGTGCAGCAAGGGGAATACGACGTCGACGCTGGACAACTCGGAATTGGCCAGGTCGGCCGACACTTCTGGGCCGTCGAGGACGACGAGCTCCTTCGCCGTGGGGTCACCGGGGAGCACCAGTCCGGTGCCGGTCGGGTCGACGCTCGGCAAGCGGCCGCCGGCGATCGCAAGACGGCCCGGGTCGGACGAGCTCAGCACCCAGCGGCCTTCGGTGGTGATGCCGATCGGGACGACGTCGTAGCGATCGGGGTCGAGGGCGCCCAACACGCTGCCCGCCGACACGCACGAAATCGCGTGCTCGCTGCTGCGGCCGCCGAACACGACGGCGACTCGGATTCGACGGGCCATCGCCCAGACCCTAGTGCCCGTTGCGTGTTACCGGTTGTAGAAGCGGACGGCGCCGATGAGGTCGGGTCGGAACGCGCCGCTGATGCGCACGTCGGCGCCCGTGTAGGGGGCTTCGACCATCTGACCGTTGCCGATGTACATGCCGACGTGGTGGATGGTGTCCGGGTTGCTGGTGTCCGTGGCGAAGAACACCAGGTCACCCGGCCGCAGCTGCGACAGCGGGATGTGCTCGCCTTCGTTCCACTGGTAGCCGGTCCAATGGTCGACGTGCACGCCGACCTGGGCGTAGGCCCACATGACGAGGCCGGAGCAGTCGTACGTGTCCGGTCCGGCTGCACCCCACTGGTAGGGCTTGCCGATCTGGGACTCCGCCTGCTGAACCGCGGCCTGCTCGGTCGCGGCCGACACGGTCGCGCCGCCGCCCGAGGAGACGAACACACCGGCGGACTGCTGTTGCTGGGCGCGCAACTGGGCCGCTCGCTGGGCAGCTAGGCGTCGCGCTGTCGCCGCCGCGGCCTTTGCGCGGGCGCGTGCCAATGCGGCGAGTCGGGCCTGTTCGAGCGCTGACGCATGCCGACGCGCCTGCGCCAACGTCACCGACAACCGATGCTGTGCAGCGGTGACGGCGGTCACGCCGGCGGTCGCGGTCGCCACGGCATCCTGCGCCTGCCGGCGGGCGTGGTCTGCGGTGGTGGTGGCGTTGTGCGCCTGCACCAGACGTGCCGCGGCCTGCTGGCGTACGACGCGGTCGTAAATCGTTGCTGCGCGCAGCGACTGCACAGCGTCGCGTTGCGACCGAGAGACCGCATCGAGGGCGCCCAGCCGGTAGAGCATCGCGTCCGGACCAGTCGAGGTGACGATGGCGTCCAGTGACGAGAGCGTGCCGCCCTCATAGGCCGCGACGGCGAACGTGTCCAGATGGGTCCGCGCATCGTGCACGCGGCCGTCAGCCGTCGCGACCACGAGCTGCGCCGCTGCGAGTGACTGCGCCGCGCTTGCCTCGAGCACCTGGGCCCGGTCGTAGGCCTCGGCCGCGACCTCGGCCCTCGTGCGCAGCTGGTCGAGTCGGTTCTGTGCCTTCGTGATGGCGTCCGCGGCCGCTGCGACCTGCTGCTCGAGCTGCTTGACCCTGGCCTTGCTCGCGGCGACCGCCGACGCGCTGGGCCCACTATTAGGCCCGCCGTGGTCGGCTTGTGCGGGCAGGATCGGGGCCAGGGCGAGGATCAGCCCCGCCGAGGTGGTGGCGAGCAGGCGTGCCCGCAGCATTGGCGCCACCCCTCCCGCCGCCCTGTGACGGATGTTACTCATGTGACTGTAGAGGCTGACGCAGCGTTACGCCAGTCTGGTAGCGCTGCTATGGCTATCTGGACAGACCGGACGAACTAAGCCAGGGCGTCCAGGGCTCCAGCGATGTCGGCGATGAGGTCATCGGCATCTTCCAGGCCGATGCTGACGCGCACCGCAGCCGGAGCGATGCCGGCCACCGCCAGCGCGGCATCGTCGAGTTGACGGTGAGTCGTCGACGCCACGTGGCTGACCAGTGTGTGCACGCCACCGAGGCTGGTGGCGATCCGAGCCAGCCGCAGCCGGTCGCACAAGGCCATCCCGGCCTCGCGTCCGCCACGCGGCGTGATGGTGAGGATCGCCCCGAAGCGGGTGCTGCCGTTACCGGAGTGGGCGAACAGCTTGCGGGCTAGGTCGTGCTGCGGGTGTCGGGCCAGGCCCGGGTAGTCGATCCGCTCGACGGCCGCATGGTCGGCCAACGCCTCGGCGACGGACAACGCGGTCATGCAGTGGTGCGCCATGCGCACCGGCAGCGTGGCGAGTCCGCGGTGCAGCAGGAACGCGTCGTCCGGCGACAGGCTGCCACCCAGGTCGATGCGGGTGCGGCGTACACGGGCGACCGTGTCGACGTCTCCGACGACGACGCCGCCGGTCACGTCGGAGTGACCGCCGAGATATTTCGTCGCGCTGTGCACCACGAGATCGGCGCCCCAGTGCAGCGGCCGGCAGACGGCCGGCGAGGCAAACGTGTTGTCGACGACGAACGGGACGCCGGCGCGTCGGCAGACCTCGGCGACTGCGGGCAGATCGGTGACCGCAGTGGTGGGGTTGGCGATCGTCTCCGCCCAGACCACGGAGGTGTTGTCGCGAAGAGCCGCCAGCACGGCGTCGGTGTCGGTGGCATCGACATAGGTCGCGTCCACGCCGAAGCGACTGAGGACGTGCTGCAGGACGCCGTACGTGCCGCCGTAGACGGCGGCAGGCGCGACCACGTGTGAGCCGCTCCGGCACAACGTGAGGAAGACGGTCGAGATCGCTGCCATCCCGGATGCGAACGGTTGCGCGCCGACCGGCTGCTCGACACCGTGCGCCTCGAGCGATGCCACCGCAAGCGCGAAGGCATCGGACGTCGGATTGTCGATGCGGGAGTACGTGTAGCCGGGCCGGCGATCACCGAGGACGTCTGCGTAGTCCTGCGACGTCGAGAACTCGAAGGTCGACGACCGGTAGACCGGCAGGCCGACGGGAACCTCCGCGGGTGCGGCCGGCTGCGGGGGGTGAACGGCGCGAGTGCCCTCACCCAGTCGCTGCTGATGTGACCGTTGCGGGTCGGGCCGCACGATCGGAACGTTGCGCGGCTCGTCGGTCACAGCTCGCTGTCCCGCTCGTGTTTGGGGTCGGTGGCAAGGATCGACAGCACCATTTCCTGCACGGTCATGCCTTCGTGGACGACTTTGACGACGTGTTCGGTGATGGGTACGGCGACACCGTGGTGGCGCGCCAGGTCACGGATCGAGTCGCATGACTTGACGCCTTCGGCGGTCTGCCGGGTGATGGCGATCACGTCGTTCACGCTCATGCCGCGGCCCAGGTTTTCGCCGAAGGTGCGGTTGCGCGACAGCGACGACATGCAGGTCGCCACCAGGTCACCGACACCGGCGAGACCCGCGAACGTCATCGGTTCGGCCCCCAGCGCCTCACCGAGGCGCGCCATCTCGGCCAGGCCGCGAGTGATGAGCGATGCCTGTGAGTTGTCGCCAAACCCCAGGCCCGATGCGATGCCGACGGCCAGCGCGATGACGTTCTTCATCGCACCGCCCAGCTCACAGCCGAGGACATCGTGGTTGGTGTAGGGGCGGAAGTAGCCGGAGTTGCACGCGCTTTGGACACATTCGGCCACGGAGAGATCGACGCACGCGACCACACCCGCGGCCGGCTGCCGGGCCGCGATCTCCTTGGCCAGGTTGGGCCCCGTGACGATGGCAACGCGTTCCGCCGCGCAGCCCGTCGTCTCGCAGATCACTTCACTCATGCGCTTGGACGTGCCGAGCTCGATGCCTTTCATCAGGCTCACGAGCGTTGCGTCCGGCGGGATGAGCGGGGCGAACTTCTTCAGGTTGTCCCGCGCGGTCTGCGAGGGCACGGCGAGAACCACGATGTTGGCACCCGCAAGGGCCTCTTCGGGTTGGTCGCTGGCGCGAAGCCCTGGCGACAGCTCGACATCGGGCAGGTAGTCAGGGTTGCGATGCCCGGTGTTGATCGCGGACGCGATTTCGTGCCGGCGCGACCACAGCATCGTCTCGGTGCCGGCGTCGACGAGCACCTGCGCGAACGCCGTGCCCCACGACCCGGCGCCGAGCACCGCGGCTCGCGTCATGCAGATTCCGGCAGCGAGGTCACGCGGGGGTCGTAGAACGAGGTGGGGGGCGTGCCGCCGCGTAGCTCGGCGAGCAACGTGGCGACCGAACGCATGATGGTGTCGCTGGCGTCACGCAACAGTTCAGCCGTCACGGGTTTATCGGCGAACGCCGAGAGGTCGACGGGAGGGCCGGCAAGGACGGAGATCTCGGTGCGCGGCAGGAGATGTGGACGACGCGCCTTGTACGGCAGGATCAGCTGCGGGCCCCACTGCGCGATCGGGATGACCGGGGCTCCGGACAGCAACGCCAGCCGGGCCGCACCGGTGCGCGGGCGCATCGGCCACAGCTCCGGATCGCGGGTGGCACTGCCTTCCGGGTAGACGAGGATGCACTCCCCGGCGTGCAGCGCATCGACCGCCGCCGCGAGCGACTTCGCCGCATCGGTGGTGTTGCGGTCGACGGGGATCTGTTTCGCCCCTTCCATCACCCACTTCACCGGCGCCTTGCGGAACAGCTCCTTCTTGGCCAGAAAGCGCGGCGGGCGACGGATGTCCCAGAGAAACTCGCCCACCATGAAGGGGTCGATCTCACTCACATGGTTGGCAACGACGATGATGCCGCCGGTGGCTGGGACGTTCTCCTGGCCGCGAGCGTTGCGAATGGTGAACATCCGCAGCAACGGCTTCGCCAGGACAACGACCAGGCGATACCAGAACCCGACCCGAACACGCTGACGCACGACCGCGAGGATGCCAGACATGACCAGCCGGGCACACCCGTGGGCGGCGATCGTCCCGGTCAAACGGCTGGAGTTCGCCAAGACGAGGTTGTCGCTGCCGGCCGGATTACGGGCGGAACTCGCCTTGGCGATGGCGCTCGACTCTGTGACGGCGGCTTTGTCGGCGACGCTGGTGGATGTGGTGGTCGTCGTCACGGACGACGTGGTTGCCGCGGCTGCCATGAAGGAGATCGGGGCTGAGGTCGTCGCCGACGCACCCGACGCGGGGCTCAATCCCGCTCTGCGTCACGGCGCGTCCAGTGCCACGGCGAGCCGCGATGTCGGAGGGGTCGTCGCGCTGTCGTCGGACCTGCCGGCGCTGTCCGCCGATGCCCTCGATGTCGTGCTGATGCACGTGGCTCGGTTGCAGATGGCTCGGATGCAGATGTCGGGGGGCACAACGGCGTTCGTCGCCGACGCTGTCGGCAATGGCACCTCGCTGCTCGCGGCATCGCCGTCGAGCGCCTTCGATCCCCGATTCGGACCGGATTCGGCGCGGCGGCATTCCGCCGCGGGCGCGGTGGACGTGACCGCGGCTGCCGATGCTCGGGTTCGCCGCGACGTTGACACCCTGGACGACCTCGCCGCGGCCGTGGCGTTGGGCTGCGGGCCGGAAACGACCGCTCTGCTCGGTCAACACCCGGAACTCGATTGGCCCCGGCTCTAGATTGGCCCCGGCTCTAGATTGACCCCGGCTCTAGATTGACAGGGTGCAGGCGACCGTCCGTGACTTCGACCCGCGCACCGGCGCCGGCGATCTGCTGCTCGACGACGGAAGCGCCCTGCCGTTTTCCGGCGCGGTGTTTGCGGCGTCAGGTCTTCGGCTGCTGCGTCTCGGCCAGCGGGTGCGCATCGAGACCGACGCGGCCGGCGTCGTACGACGGCTGACGATCGTGACCCTGCCGTTCCCGGACTGAACTGGCTCGACTGTTCGGGGCACGACCGTTCGGGGCACGAGAAGGGCCGCTCCGCAACGCGGAGCGGCCCAACCCGTGCGAACGAATGTCAGCGGCGAGCGGTCTTCTTCGCCGGTGCCTTCTTTGCAGTGGCCTTCTTTGCAGTGGTCTTCTTTGCCGTTGTGGTCTTCTTCGCCGCGGTGGTCTTGCGGGCGGGTGCAGCGGCCTTCTTGGCCGCACCACGAGCCGCCTTCGCGGCCTTGACCGGTGCTGCCGAGGCGCTGCGGGCAGTGGTGCGCACGCTCGCAGTTGCACTCTTGGCCGCGGCCTTGGTGGCTGCGTCGGCGACCTTTCCGAGCTTCACGGCACCGCTGACAACACCCTTGAACTGCGTGCCGGGCCGGAACTTCGGCACCGACGTCTTCTTGATCTTCACAGCCGCCCCAGTGCGGGGGTTGCGCCCTGTCCGCGCGGCCCGGTCCACCTTCTCGAAGACACCGAACCCCGTGAGAGCGACCTTCTCGCCGGCCGCCACAGCGCGCTGAATGGTGTCGAAGATGACGTCGACGGCGTCCTCCGCCGTCCTCTTGTCCACGGCCAAACGGTCGCGGATCTGGTCGATCAGCTCGGCCCTGTTCACGATGACCCTCCGATAGTCGTCGAGGCCTGCCCTCGACCCTCTGCGGAACTTAATGACATCGCGCGGGCAACACAACGACCGGAGGGGCGGATTTTTCTTGTGTCTCAGGGCCTTTCAGGCCGTGAGAGGCAGCCAACGGGGTCGATCCGCTTCGTAGGAGGTGATCGCATCGCTGTGCCGCAGGGTCAGACCGATGTCGTCGAGCCCCTCGAGCAACCGCCAGCGGGTGTAGTCGGCGATGTCGAAACCGGCCGCCACATCGCCGGCACGCACCTCGCGCTCGACCAGATCAACGGTGACCTCGACGGTCGGATCCTGCTCCGCCAGATCCTGCAGCCGCAGAACGACCGACGGCTCCAGCACGACCGGCAAGAGCCCGGCTTTTGTTGCGTTGCCACGGAAGATGTCGCCGAACCGCGGGGCGATGACGGCACGAAAGCCATAGTCCTGCAACGCCCACACCGCGTGCTCTCGGGACGAGCCGGTGCCGAAGTCCGGTCCGGCCACGAGGACACTCGCGCCCTCGTAGCGCTGGTCGTTGAGCACGAAATTCGGGTCGGATCGCCAGGCGGCGAACAACGCGTCACCGAAGCCGGTACGCGAAATGCGCTTCAAGAACTCGGCCGGGATGATCTGGTCGGTGTCGACGTTGCTGCGGCGCAGCGGCACGGCGCGGCCGGTGACGACGGTGAACGGGTTCATCACGAACTCCCTTACAAATCGGCCGGGGCCGTGAGCCGGCCGGTGACGGCAGTGGCCGCGGCGACGGCCGGCGAAACGAGATGAGTGCGGCCGCCGGGGCCTTGTCGGCCCTCGAAGTTGCGGTTGGAGGTCGATGCGCTGCGCTCGCCGGGGCGCAGTTTGTCGGCGTTCATCGCCAGACACATCGAGCAACCGGCTTTCCGCCAGTCGGCGCCGGCGGCGAGGAAGATCTCGTGCAGCCCCTCAGCTTCGGCCTGCTCGGCCACCGCGACCGACCCGGGCACGATCAGGACGCGCAGGTTGTCGGCGACCTTCCGGCCGCGCAGGACCTCGGCGGCGGTGCGGAGGTCCTCGATCCGGCCGTTGGTGCAGGAGCCGACGAAGACGGTGTCGACGGCGATGTCGCGCAAGTGTGTGCCGGGTCGCAGATCCATGTACACGAGGGCGCGCTCGGCTGCGGTGCGATCGGACTCGTCGGCGAACGACGCCGGATCGGGCACTTCGCCGGACAGCGGCGCGCCCTGGCCGGGGTTGGTGCCCCAGGTGACCCACGGAGACAACCGGGATGCGTCGATGGTGACGACCTTGTCGAAAGTCGCGTCGTCGTCCGTGACCAGCGCTCGCCAATTGGCGACGGCGCCATCCCAGTCAGCGCCTTGCGGCGCGTGCGGACGGCCTTGCAGGAATGCGAAAGTCGCGTCGTCCGGGGCGACCAAGCCCGCGCGAGCACCGGCTTCGATCGACATGTTGCAGACCGTCATGCGGCCTTCCATCGACAACCCGCGGACGGCTTCGCCGCGATATTCGATGACGTAGCCCTGGCCGCCGCCCGTGCCGATCTGGGTGATGATGCCGAGGATCAGGTCCTTGGCGGTCACGCCGGCGGGCAGTGCACCCTCGACTTCGACCGCCATCGTCTTCGGCCGCTGCAACGGCAGCGTCTGCGTCGCGAGGACGTGTTCGACCTCACTGGTGCCGATGCCGAACGCCAATGCGCCGAAAGCACCGTGGGTGCTCGTGTGACTGTCACCGCACACGACCGTCATGCCGGGTTGGGTCAACCCGAGCTGCGGCCCGATGACGTGGACGATGCCCTGGTTGGCGTCGCCCATCGGGTGCAACCGGATACCGAACTCGGCGCAGTTCTTGCGCAGCGCCTCGATCTGCGCGCGGCTGATCGGATCGGCGATCGGCCCGGCCGTGGTCGGGACGTTGTGGTCCTCTGTGGCGATGGTCAGGTCGGGGCGACGTACGACGCGACCTGCCGTTCGTAGGCCGTCGAAGGCCTGTGGGCTGGTCACCTCGTGGATCAGGTGCAGGTCGATGTAGACGAGATCCGGCTCACCTTCGGCAGCGCGCACGACGTGCGCGTCCCACACCTTCTCCGCGAGTGTCCGGCCCATGGCGTCCTCCGCTGTGCTCACTAGAAGTCTTGTGTTTCACATTTTGAGACGGCAATATCGTTCCGTGGAACAGACTAGCGGCGTTGGCGTCGTTGACAAGGTGGTTCGGGTGCTCGATGCGCTCGAACCTGGGCCAGCGACGCTGGCCGAGTTGGTGGCGCGGACCGGTCTGGCCCGGCCTACGGCGTACCGAATTGCGGTCGCACTCGAGCGGCGCCGCTTCGTCGAACGCGACGGGCAAGGGCGATTCGCTTTGGGCCCGCGGCTCGGCGAGCTGGCCGGGCGGCATCGCGGTGACGCGCTCGAAGCCGCCGCTGTGGGCGTGCTCGCGCGACTGCGAGACCAGACCAACGAGAGTGCGCAGCTCTACCGGCGGGTGGGCGACGTGCGGCGGTGCGTCGCCGCGGCCGAACGCGCGAGCGGGCTGCGCGACTCGGTGCCGGTGGGTGCCGACCTACCGATGACGGCGGGCAGTGCGGCACAGGTCCTGCTCGCCTGGGAACCGCCGGAGACGGTGCACGACCTGGCCGCCCGGGCGAGATTCACGCCGGCAGTGCTGACCACGGTCCGGCGACGGGGCTGGGCGGCGAGTGTCGCCGAACGGGAAAGCGGCGTGGCGTCGGTGTCGGCCCCGGTGTTCGGGCCGGACGGGCGGGTCGTGGCCGCGGTGTCGGTGTCGGGCCCGATCGACCGACTGACCAGGCAACCGGGGCGGTTGCACTCGGCCGATGTCGTCGCCGCCGGCCGCGCGTTGAGCCATGCGCTCGGCTGGCGTCCTCCTGCACCGTCGTAGTCGTCAACAGCGGACTAGCCACCACTAACTACAACAATCAGTGTGTTTAGGGGATACCGGACATGCCGTTCAGCTTGCATGCTGATCGACATGTCGCACCTGCGTTTGGTCGAGCCCGACGAGCGGGCTGCTGTCGATGGCCCCGTCGTCGATGACCGGCCGCGGGTCTCGCTTCGACTGCTGATGGCGGCATCAGGCCGTTGCTCCTGCGACGAGTGCCTGCTGGCCTACCGCGCGGGCAACAAGCGCGCCGGCGTCATCGAGGTGCGGCCCTCGGCGCCGCGCCTGGCTGCCGTTCGCTGACGACGACGAAGACGTCCTCGCCGTGCGGGGTCGTCGGATCGCCATCCACGACCAGGTCCGCGGCTGACCGGGGATCCTCGCCCGCAACGTAGCGGTCCTCATCGGCCATCCAGCCGTGCCAGAACTCGCGGAGCTCTTCACCGTCGCGCGCGATGCCGCGAGCGAGCCGAACATCGCGTGGCGCGTCGATCCAGATCCTCATCGCGAGCCGATCGCGCCAGGCGCGTCTCGTCGCCCCGACGCCTTCGAGGATGACGACATCGGCCGGCTCGATCGTTGTCGCTGTGCCGAACTCGCGACGCACCCAGTCGTAAGGGTGAAACGTCGCCGCGTTGTTGTTGCTCAGCGGCTCGATGACATCGCGCAGCATCCGCGGCCACCACTCGACCGGCTCGTCATGGCTGGCGAAGTCGTCGGTGTGAATCACCGGCCACTCATCGCCGTGTGCCGCCAGCCTTGCGGCGAACGTGGTCTTGCCCGCTCCCCCGCATCCGTCGATGCCAACGATGCGCACGCTGTCGTTGGTGTCGCCACGCAGCTGCTCTGCGAGCGCGGCAAATGTGCGCAACGTCGTCATCCACACAAGTGTTGCGCAGCAACACTTTCGTCGTACCTCGCCGGGATCATTGACGTCGGAGGTGCTCGTGACAAACCAGTCCTGCTCAGTCGACGACTGCGACCGACCGCGCTATGCACAACAGCCCTACTGCGAGCCGCACTACCGGCGGCTGCGCCGCACGGGAAGCCTCGACCCAGGCCGGCCGATTGGCGCAACGGTTGAAGCGAAGCCCTGCATGGTCGAGTCGTGCGACAACGTGTCAACGGAGCGTGGCCTCTGTCATGGTCACTACCTCAGGCTGCTTCGGGTAGGCGGGGTACGGCCGGAGCGACCACTCAGCCGACGCGTCAACCAGGTGTGCGTCGTTGATGACTGCGATCGTCCGGCGGAGTTGCGAGGACTCTGCCGGACACACGCCAACCGGAAGAGGAAGCACGGCGATGTCCAAGCAGACAAACCGATCCGCCGCAGTGGCGGAGGCACGATCAGCCACGGCTACCGGACAGTTGCAGTGCCCATGGAACTTCGGCACCTGACCAATGGACGCACACGCGAGGCCGAGCATCGGCTGGTCATGGCGCAGATGCTTGGCAGGCCGCTGACCGAGGACGAATCGGTGCATCACAAGAATGGCCAGAGAACTGATAACCGCGCCGAGAACCTGGAGCTGTGGTCTCGCTGGCAGCCATCTGGGCAACGGCTGTCGGATCGGCTCAAGCATGCACTTGAGCTCATGGAACGTTACCTACCGGAACTACTCGCCCGTAACGATGAGTAGTCAGCCATTACACTACGTAGCCCCGACCGGATTTGAACCGGCGCTACCGCCTTGAGAGGGCGGCGTCCTAGGCCGCTAGACGACGGGGCCGAGAGACTGGTGTCCCAGACTCGCTGGGGTACCAGGACTCGAACCTAGACTAGCGGAGCCAGAATCCGCCGGGCTGCCAATTACCCCATACCCCATGGGATCGGCCGCGTGCGGCGACCGTCGACCAGCATACCGGTCAGTGTCCGGGTCCCGGCTTCGTCGTTGGGCCGTGGTGTTTGGGTGCGGGCGACGAGCTGGGCGGTGCCTTGGGCGAGGGCTTTGGCGCCGGCCCCGTCGCCGCCGGCGAGGGGCTCGGTGTCGCGGAAGTTGACGACGTCGCGACAGCCCTGGGGGCGGGCGCGGGCGTCGGCTTGGCCGACACCGCGGGTCTGGTCGACGGCGCGGATACGTCCCCGCCGCCGGTCAACTGGCCGACGACGATCGCCGGCGCCGGCGCCGCCTGCACGGTCGGCAGCGGGGCTGCATCGGGCCGGCTCGATCGCCGAGCCGATGGCGACGCGGACGCTCCATCGGGCACCGACACCTCACCGGACACGCCGCGCAGGGTGACGACGGTTGGGCGCTGCCCGACGCCGGCCACGACACGCAGGGCGACGATCGACAGCGCCGCCAGCATCACAGCCGAGAGCGCCGCGAGCACAAGCGTGCCCGACAGCAGGGCATCCCAGCGCAACCGACTTGCCACGATCCATCCCTATTGCCCGAGTTACTTCAAATGTCGGACTCGCGCCAAGGGGGCTTGTTGCTCCGATCGGCTGAACCGGGCTATCCGGAGGCGCGCTGCACGGCCGCGGACAACCGGTCGAGCGTGCGCTCGCGGCCCAGCAACTCCAACGACTCAAACAGCGGCGGGGATACGGTCCGGCCAGTCACTGCAACCCGAACCGGACCGAAGGCGTTCTTGGGCTTGAGCCCCATGCCGTCGACGAGCGCTTCGCGCAAGGCCGCCTCGATCGATGCGGCCGCCCACTCGGCGACACCACTCAGTGCGGAGAGCGCGGCCGACAGTGTCGGCGACTGGTCCGGGCCGAGCATCTTCGCCGCCGCAGCCGGATCCACTTCGAGGTCGTCGGTGAGCAGGAACCCGAGCATCTCGCGCGCCTCGCGCAACACGCTGATCCGCTCCTGCACCAGGGGTGTCGCCCGCCGGACGAGATCCGCCGGAGCCCCCGAGACGGCGAGGTAGGAGACGATCCGGTCGGCCAGGTCGGCGACCGGCAGAGCGCGGATGTAGTGCCCGTTGAGCCAGCCGAGCTTGTCGAGGTCGAACACCGGCCCGACCGTGTTGACCCGCGACCATGCGAACGTCGCCGACATCTCGTCGAACGTGAAGATCTCTTGGCCGCCCGGCAGCGAGTAGCCGAGCAGGCCGAGGAAGTTGCGCAGCGCCTCCGGCAGGTAGCCCTCCTCGATGAACCAGGTGAGCCGCGTCGCCGGATTCTTCCGCTTGGAGATCTTCGACTTGTCGACGTTGCGCAACAGCGGCATGTGCGCGAACTCCGGCCGTTCCCACCCAAGCCAGTCGAACAGCAGCAAGTGCTTCGGCGTGGACGAGATCCACTCCTCGCCACGCACGACGTGCGTGATCTCCATCAGATGGTCGTCGACGACGACGGCGAGGTGGTATGTGGGAAACCCGTCCGCCTTGAGAATCACCTGGTCGTCCGGCCGGGGTGCATTCACCTCACCACGGATGAGGTCCCTGAACGTCAACGGCGGGTCGTCCGGGATGAGCATCCGGACCACTGGCGCCTCGCTGAAACCCGGCAGTTGCGCGCGCTCCTCGCGGGTCTTGCCCAGGCACAAGCGGTCGTAGCCGGTGGGCTGCTTCGCCTTCTGCTGCGCTGTGCGCATCTCCGCCAGCCGCTCCGGTGTGCACCAGCAGTGGTAGGCACGGCCGTCCGCGAGCAGCTTGTCGACGTGCGGCCGATAGGTGTCGAGCCGCTCCGACTGCCGGTACGGCGCGAACGGCCCGCCCTTGTCCGGACCTTCGTCCCAGTCCAAGCCGAGCCAGTGCAGCGAGCCGAAGATCTGCTGCTCGCTGTCCGCCTGGAAACGGGTCTGGTCTGTGTCCTCGATCCGCAGGATGAACTGCCCGCCCTGCTGCCGGACGAACGCGAGGTCGAACAACGACATGTACGCCGTGCCCACGTGCGGATCGCCGGTCGGAGACGGCGCGACCCGCAGTCTCGCGGGCCCGATTTCTGCGCCGGTCATCGCGCCACCACCGGGTTGACCAGCTTGCCGATGCCCTCGACCTCGACCGCCACCTCGTCCCCGACCTGCATCGGGCCGACCCCGGCCGGTGTGCCGGTGAGGATCACGTCGCCGGGCAGCAGCGTCATGCATGCACTGATGTAGGCAATGAGCGCCGGCACCTTGTGCACGATCTGCGACGTGCGGCCGTCCTGCTTCACCGCGTCGTTGAGTGTGGTCGCAATGCGGAGATCGCCCACGTCGAGGTCGGTCTCGATCCACGGGCCGAGAGGGCAGAACGAGTCGTAGCCCTTCGCCCGCGACCACTGCCCGTCGCTGCGCTGCTGGTCGCGTGCGGTCACGTCGTTGGCGCAGGTGTAGCCGAACACGACGTCCATCGCCTGGTTTTCCGGAACGTCTCGGCAGAGGCGGCCGATGACGACAGCGAGTTCGCCTTCGAAGTCCACCCGCGATGACGTTGACGGATAAGCGATCGGGTCGCCGGCTCCGACGACGGCGGTCGACGGCTTCAGGAAGATCAGCGGTTGCTCCGGCACGTCACCGCCCATCTCGTTGGCATGCTCGGCGTAGTTGCGGCCGATCGCGACGACCTTCGATGGCAGGACCGGCGCCAGCAGCCGCACGGAGGTCAGGGCATGCCGCGCGCCGGAAAAAGTGATCGGCCCGAACGGGTGTCCGGTGAGCTCCGCAACCTCGATCGCACCGTCGCCGCCGACCTCGACGACGCCGAACGCCACCTCGCCCTCGTGACTAAACCTGGCGATCCGCACCGGGCAACCCTAACCACTTGCCCTGGGCCTGCTGCCCGGCGACGAGCGGTGCGGTTCAGCCCGCGGTCAGCAAGCCGTAGGTGTAGGCGTCTTCGAGTGCCTGCCACGAGGCGGCGATCACGTTCTCGTCCACGCCGACGGTGTCCCACTCGCGCTCGCCGTCGGATGTGCGCACGAGCACACGCGTGATCGCACCGGTGCCATGAGCGCCTTCGAGGATCCGAACCTTGTAGTCGACGAGCTCGAAGGCAGCGAGCGCCGGATGCACCCGTTCGAGGGCTTGACGCAGCGCACGGTCGAGTGCGTTGACCGGGCCGTTGCCCTCACCGGTCGCGACCATCCGCTCGCCCTTGGCGTGCAGCTTGACGGTGGCCTCGGACACGTGCGCGCCGTCCGGCCGGGTCTCGGTGATGACGCGGTAGGACTCCAGCTCGAAGAACTGCGGACGGGCACGGTCGACCTCCTCGCGCAGGAGCAGCTCGAACGACGCCTCGGCAGCCTCGAAGGTGTAGCCGCGCGCCTCCATCTCCTTGACCCGTTCGATGACACGCCCCACCGTTTCGCGGTCGACGTCGATGTCGAGGGCTTTTGCCTTCAGCTCTACCGACGCGCGACCGGCCAGCTCGGACACGAGGACCCGCATGTCATTGCCGACGAGCGACGGGTCGGTGTGCTGGTAGAGGTCAGGGTCCACCTTGAGGGCGGACGCGTGCAGACCGGCCTTGTGCGTGAACGCGCTCGCGCCCACCCACGGCTGGTGCGGATCGGGTGCGATGTTGGCCAGTTCCGCAATGGCGTGGCTGACGCGAACCAGGTCGGCCACCGATCCGGTGGGGATGACTTCGCGGCCGAGCTTGAGCTGCAACGCCGCAACGACGGCGAACAGGTCAGCGTTGCCGGCGCGCTCGCCGTAGCCGTTGGCAGTGCCCTGCACATGTGTCGCACCGGCGTCGACCGCCGCGAGTGAATTGGCCACCGCACAAGAGGTGTCATTGTGCGCATGGATGCCGACGCGCAATCCGTCGCTCGCCAGTTCGTGAACGATGTCGGAGATCCGGGCTGGCAGCATGCCGCCGTTGGTGTCGCACAGGGCGACCACGTCAGCCCCTGCTTCGTACGCCGTACGAACAACAGCCAGCGCGTAGTCGCGGTCGAGCAAGTAGCCGTCGAAGAAGTGCTCCGCGTCGAGGAATACACGTCGACCTTCGGCGCATAGGAAAGCAACGGTGTCGCCGATCATCGCGAGGTTCTCCTCGCGCGTCGTACGCAGCGCGCGCTCGACATGGCCCACGTGCGACTTGGCGACCAGTGTCACGACGGGCGTCGACGCGGCGAGAAGTGCCAGCACCTGCGGATCGTCCGCAGCCGCCACGCCTGGCTTGCGTGTCGCGCCGAAGGCGGCCAGCTGCGCGTGCCGGAGCGACAGATCGCCTGCGGCGGCGCGCCGGAAGAACGCTTCGTCCTTCGGGTTCGCACCGGGCCAGCCACCCTCGATGAAGCCGACCCCGAGGTCGTCGAGGTGCGCGGCGACCGCGAGCTTGTCCTCGACCGACAGCGTCAAGCCCTCGCGCTGCGACCCGTCCCGCAGGGTGGTGTCGTAGACGTGGAACCCGTCACCCGGCGTGTGATCCGGCGTGTGGTCCGTCATTGGGGGGTGCCCTCTCACGAAAAAACCCCCGTGACCGTGTGGTCAGCAGGGGTAGCGCGTCGGCGATGCAGCTAGCCGACGCGCCTGTCGATGATGATGCTCACGAACATGACAGTGACAGGGTCGGCTACGGCGTGCCGCAACTCAAGACACCGTCTCACTGGCTGAGACGCGGACGATGTCGCGGACGGACAGCATGCCGACGACCTCGGGGCCGCGACAGACGACGAGATGCCGGAATCCGCCCGTCACCATCGCGGCGGCCGCCTTCTCCAACGGCCAGTCGGGTGCCGCGACGACGATGTCGGCGGTGAGGTGCTCGTGCACCCGCTCGACGTCGACATCCTGGCCCCGGGCGATGGCGTCAAGGATGTCCCGCTCGGTGAGGATGCCGGGTTGGTCCTGATCACCGTCCATGACGACGGCGGCGCCCACCTTGCGGGCAGACATCCGGGCGGCCGCCTCGCGCAAGGTGTGGGTCGGCCCGATCGTGAGGACATCGGAGCTCATCGCGTGGCTGACCAGCGTCTTCGCGTCCACGGCCCGAACTGTAGGCACCGAGGGCAGAAATGTCAGCGACTCGGGAGGTTTCGATTGAGCCAACCGGGCACGGCTAGGGAACCTGATGTAGCCAGCCGTGCGAGTCGGGCAACCGGCCGTGCTGGATGCCGACGAGCGTGTTTCGGATCTCCTGCGCGACAGGCGTCTCGGCCGGCAACGTCACGTCCCCGCCGTTCCAGGCCAGGCGGCCGATGCTCGACACGACGGCGGCAGTGCCGCAGGCGAACACCTCGGTGATGCGACCGCTCTCGATGCCCTTGCGGATTTCGTCGACGTCGATGCGCCGCTCCTCGACCTCGCGGCCGGCGTCGCGCGCGAGGGTCAGGACAGTGTCGCGCGTCACGCCCTCGAGGATGCTGCCGGTGAGCTCGGGAGTCGCGATGGATCCGTCGTCGTAGGCGACCCAGACGTTCATGCCACCGAGCTCCTCGACCCAGCGGCGCTCGACGGCATCGAGGAACAACACCTGGTCGCAGCCGTTGTCGATGGCTTCCTGCTGCGCGACGAGGCTTGCGGCGTAGTTGCCGGCGCACTTCGCCGCGCCGGTGCCGCCAGGTGCGGCGCGGGTGAAGTCCTCGGAGATCCAGATGCTGACCTGCTTCGCGTCAGGCCCGAAGTAGGCGCCGGCCGGCGAGGCGATCAGCAGGAACGTCACGTCACCCGAGGGGCGCACACCGAGCCCCACTTCGGTGGCCATCATGAACGGGCGAAGGTACAAGCTCGTCTCCGCCGAGCTCGGCACCCACCGCGCGTCTTGCCGCACCAACAGGTCCGACGCCGCCACGAAGTCCGCAACCGGCAGCGCAGGCAGTGCCATCCGCTTCGCGGAACGGATGAAACGCTCGCCGTTGGCGGCCGGACGGAACGTCGCGATGCTGCCGTCCGGCTGCTTGTATGCCTTGAAACCCTCGAAGATCGACTGCGCGTAGTGGAAGACGTGCGTCGCAGGGTCGAGTGACAGCGGCCCGTACGACGTCAACCGCGCGTCATGCCAGCCGTTGTCGCGGGTCCACTTCGCAAGAACCATGTGGTCGGTGAAGACGCGACCGAAGCCGGGGGCGCGGAGCACCTCCGCGACGCCCTCGTCCGATGCGGGCGCAGGGTTCGGCTCGACCGCGAATTCCAAGGCCATGAGTGCAGGGTAAGGCACGCTATGAGGACACGGCCGCGGCGAGCGCGTCACCGATCTGGCTGGTGGACCGCTCGCCGTACGACGACCGAGCGGCGAGGTCCGCCGCGACCGCGGCCTCGACCCTGCCGGCCGCCTCGGCAAGCCCGACGTGGTCGAGCAGCATGCCGACGGACAGCACGGTCGCGGTCGGGTCGGCCTTGCCCTGTCCGGCGATGTCGGGCGCGCTGCCGTGCACCGGCTCGAACATGCTCGGCGCAGTGCCGTCGACGTTGAGGTTGCCGCTTGCGGCGAGGCCGATGCCACCGGCGATCGCGGCGCCGAGGTCGGTGATGATGTCGCCGAACAGGTTGTCGGTGACGACGACGTCGAAGCGCTGCGGCTGCGAGACGAAGTAGAGGCAGGCGGCGTCGACGTGGACGTAGTCGACGGTGACCGCGGGATGTTCGGCCGCGACGGCGTCGACGGTCCGCTGCCACAACGATCCCGCGTGTGTGAGCACATTCGTCTTGTGCACCAGCGTCAGCTGGTGTCGCGGTCTGGCGGCCGCACGGGCGAACGCATCGCGAACGACACGCTCGACGCCCCATCGGGTGTTGACGCTGTTCTCGGTCGCGACTTCGTGTGAGGTGCCGAAGCGAAGCGCCCCGCCGACTCCGGCGTAGGGACCCTCGGTGCCTTCGCGGACGACGACCATGTCGATGTCGGCCGGCGTCGCGCCTGCGACGGGGGTGCGCACGCCCGGGTAGAGCTTGACCGGTCGCAGGTTGACCGCGTGCTCGAAGGCGAAGCGGAGCTTCAACAGCAACCCGCGCTCGAGCACGCCCGATGGGACGGTCGGGTCGCCGACTGCGCCGAGCAGGATCGCATCGTGATCGCGGAGCTCTGCGAGCACGCTGTCCGGCAGCGTTTCGCCGGTCCGGTGCCAGCGGGAAGCGCCGAGGTCATAGTCGGTCGTATCGACCTTGGCTGCGGTGCCGACCGCGGCCGTGAGCACCTTCAGCCCCTCGGTGACGACTTCGGTGCCGATGCCGTCGCCGGGAATGACAGCCAGCCTGAGCGTGCGATCCACGGCAGGCGAGACTAGCCGTCGCTAGACCGAGTGCGAGCGGCTGGCCGAGCTGGCGTTGAGGACGCTGTTGCCGGAGTACTTCGCCGTCAGCGTGTGCCGGCCTCCACTCAGCGTCCGTCGTACGGCGACCTTGCCGCCGGTGCTGCGTGTCGCGAACAGGTGGCCGTTGTCGTAGAAGCGCACGGTTCCGGTGATCGACGCGTGCCCCGGCGACACGACAGACGTCAACGCTGTCAACGTCACAGTGCGGGAGCCGCTCAGTGACAGCGACGTGTGCGTCGACGCCTTTGTGACAGTCAAGGTCACTGTTCGGGTCGCAGGCCCATGCGCCGCATCGCCGGAGAACGTCACCGTCAACGTGTGCCGGCCGACGCTGCGCACGGGCAGCGTCAAGGTCACGGCACCACCGTGCACCGCGCCGGCCGCGAGTTTCGTGCGGCCTTCGGTGACGGTGACCGTGCCACCAGGCACGCCAACGGTCGAGCTGACGTGCACGGTGAGCGGGTCGTGATAGCCGTACGGCGCAGTCGCATGTGCCAGTGCAGCCGTCACCGACGAGTCAAAGCGGACCACCTGTGCCCGCTGGCCCGGCAGGTTGTCGTGGTGCAGCAGGAGCAGGCCGAGCGGCCGGTCGGCGAGCAGTTCGCCGGTGCGCTGCACGGACAGCGGCGGGAAGCCGGGCTGGTCATCGAGGAACGTCGGCACCGCACAGCTCGGCATGTCGGGGGCACCCTGCGGGCACGTCACGCTCTCGGTGGCGGACAGGCCTGGTGCCACCGGGTTGATCGTCATCGGCTTGCCGCCGTCGAGCGGGTCGCCGACCGAGTCGAGCAACTGCCCGGAGTCGATGGTGCCGGAGTCGACGAAGTAGCTGATCCGGCCGGTGGGGTCAGGGAAGCTGTCGAGCTGCGATGCGTCGATCGGCGCCAGACCCTGCTTCGCGCGGCTCTCGTCGATCCCGATCCACTTCAGGGCCGCCAACGCGAAGGGCATCGTCATGACGTCGCTGTCGAACAGGCCGGTGTCGATTTCACCGTCGACACCATTGAGCAGCTCGTCGTCGTAGACAAACTGCGGGATGCCGTTCTCGTCGACCGAGGCGAGCTCGGCGACGAAGACGTCGGTGCCGGGGATGCGGGTGTTGTAGAGGACGGCGTCCGGGTTGCCGTCACCGTCGAGGTCGAACCAGACGAGGTAGACCCCGTAGTCCGGCGTCGTCCACGGCCAGTTGGTGGCGATGCCGATGTAGGCGCGTGCCGGAGCGACCGGCCCTTCCTCACCGTTGGGCTCGGGGTTGGGCGACCAGGGGTCGAGGTGAGCGTCGTCCGCGGGGTAGAGCGGTGCGTCAGTGGCATAACCGACGTAGCGCAGGTCGCCCGCGCGATCCTGAGAAGTCGGCACGCACCCGGGCGGGGTCGCCGTGCCCTTGCAGATCGGCAGCGCGCCGCTGGCGCCTTGCAGCTCGAACGCGTCGGCGATCGAGTAGCTCAACGCGTCGCTGCCGGCCGGCGAGGCGCCCTCGACACCCGTGCCGCTCAGCTGCAGCGATCCGCCGGTGGTCGGCACGCGAACGGTTGCCGGTTGCGACATCTTCGATGCCGGCCGCGGCGCTGCGTAGACCGGGACACGCAGTGTCGTGCCGCCCCCCTGTGAGGTGAGGGTGACGCGACCGCTGACGGTGCTGATGAACGACCGCTCGGCGCCCTGGAAGACGTCGTACGGCGCTGCCAGCTGCGGCTGCAGCGTCAGGGTCGGGTCCGGATGCGACGTGAGGCTCGACGGCGTGATCGACAGGCAGACCAGCACCTGCGCCGTGCCGTTCGCGGGCACGCTGACCGTTGCCGACGATCCTGCAGACGAGCACGACGTGGTCGCCACGCTGTAGCTCGCACCGGGGTTCGTGTTGGCCGCGTCGTAGCCGACGGTGTAGGTGACGGGCGACGACGACGTGTTCTGGACGGTGATGGCCCGGCTCAACGTCACCGGCGTCGCGGTCGAGACCGGTCCGAACGAAACGCTGACCGCGCCGGTGTGACCGGTCGCGTAGGCAAGCACCGAGTCGGCCACCGCCTGGTTGACCTCCACACGCCCGGCGCCGACCCGCTCCGGGGCCTCCGGCGCGTTGTGGTTGGCGGAGCCGTCGGCTGCGCGGGCGAAGACGTCCTGGTCCGCGGTGTTCATCAGCGCGGCTTTGACCTGCTCCGGCGTCCAGGACGGGTGCGCCGCGCGCACGAGCGCGGCGCTGCCGGTCACGTGCGGGGTCGCCATCGAGGTGCCGTTGTTGGACGTGCCGTCGTTGCCGCTGCCGAAGAGCGCGGAGAACACCGTGACGCCCGGCGCGGAGATGTCGGGCTTGAGCAGACCCGCTTCGCCACCACCACGAGACGTGAACGTCGCGATCGCGTCCTGAGTCTCGGGATGGACGTCGGTCACCTTGTTGTGCAGCGCGAACGTCAGCGTGGCCGTGACGTTCTTGTTGGCAAAGACGTCCTGGGCTACGGCGTTGCCGGCCGTTGCGCTGGTGATGACGGTGGGGATGTCACTCGTGCCGAGAATGCCCGCGGCGAACTCGTTCTCGTCGTCGGCGAGCACGACGCCGACGGCGCCGGCATTGAAGACGTTGGTCGTGCGCGCGGCGGACCCGCAGCGGCGGGCCGAGTCGTTGTCGGTCCAGGACAGGAGTGCGATGTTTCCCTTGACGCTGGCCGCATCGCTTGCTGAGAGCGGGTCGCACCCGTCGGAGTTGTTGCCGGTCGTCGCACTGGGACTGCGCCAGTCCGCCAGCTTGCCGTCACCGATCACCGCGAGGGACTTGGTCAACCCTGCGCCCGCGGTCACCGGGCTCGTCGCCCAGGGGAAGGCGCTGGACTCTTCGGCCGGCTGATTGCCGGTAACGTCGCTGAAGGTGACGCCGTCGACGAGGTCGGTCGTGTCGTCGCTGGCCGCGACCGAGATCGCGCGAACCGCGTTGCCCGGTGCGCCGGCCGCGTCGAACTCGTCGCCCGCGTTGCCGGCGGCTGCGACGACGGTGACGCCGGCGAGGGAGGCGTTGTTGGCGGCAACCGCGTCCGGGTCGTCCGCGGTGGTGAAGTCGGCGCCGAGCGACATGTTCACGACGTCGAGGCGCGGCTTGCCGTTGGACTGGATTGCCGCGGCCCAGTCGAGAGCCTGGGAGATCAGGTCACTGCTCGTGCCGGTCTCCTCGCCGCAACCGAAGATCTTCAGCGCGTAGAGGGTTGCGCCCGGCGCCACGCCTGGCCCGATCTTGAACGTGGCCTGGTATTGCGCCGGCGTGAGCGAGGCAAGGCTCGAGTAGTCGCCGGTAAAGGTCGAGCCGTCGGCGTTGACGCCGAGGCCGGCCGCAGTGCCGGCGACATGCGTGCCGTGGCCGCTGCAGTCGAGCGGGTTCGGGTCCGGCTGTGGAATCGCGTCATTGGCGTTGTTGTCGCTGTCGAACCCGGTGCCGGCGTCGGGGTCATACGCCTCGCCGGCGAAGTCGAAGCCGCCCGCGACCTTGGCCGGGTCGGGATAGGTCGGCGTCGTCGTGTCGTTGGCCTTAGCGGTGTCATAGGCCAGCTTCGTGCCCGGGCCGCCGAAGTCGGCATGGGTGTAGTCGATGCCGGTGTCGATGATGCCGATCTTGATTCCGGTGCCGGTGTCACCGCTGGCGCCCTGCCACGCCTGCGGGGCGCCGATCAACGGCACCGTGACGGAGTTCAGCAGGTGCTTCGGCACGAGTTCGTGCACCGCGACCACGCCGGGCAGGTTCGACAGTGCCGACAAGCGCGATGCGTCGGTGCGCACCGCGACCCCGTCGTACAGGTTCTGGACCGAGAACAGATGCTGCGCCCTGGTGGCCGGTTGGTGCAGCCGGTCAGTGACGGCACTCTGGGCCGAGCGGATCCGGCCTTGCTGGGCGCGGAACACCGAGACCCGGTGCGACGCAGGGGTGTGCGCTGCCGCCGCATACGGCACGACCGCAGCGGCCGGCGAGAGCTGGAGCATCACGTCGACCGCGCCGCGCTTGCCGAGCAGCGCCGGGTCGATCCTGGCCTTGACGTTCGCCCGGGCCGGGATCCCGGAGCGGGCAAGTCCACGTGCGACCGGCGTGTGCCCACGCTGGGCGGCTGCGGTCGCAATCGGTGTGACTAGACCGAATGCGGTAGTGGTGACGGCAGTGACGACAACGACCGCACGAGCCTTGCGCAACCTGGGGCTCCCAAAGTCAAGGGGATGTGCCAGGCACGCTACTGGGTGCGGCCCCTTTCGGGTGGTGTTTTCGCCCGTTTCAGCGGTTGACGGCGCTTACCAGTGCCTGCAGCGACGCGGTCGTGATGCTCGGGTGAATGCCACAGCCCCAGACGACGCGGCCGTCGATGGCGACCTCGATGTAGGAGGCGGCCTGCGCCTCCTCGCCGGCACTGGTCGCGTGCTCGTGGTAGTCCAGCACCCGGGCATCGACGTCGACGGCTGCGAGCGCGTGCACGAGTGCCGCAATCGGACCGTTGCCTTCGCCGGTCACGGTGTGGGCGACGCCGTCGAAGACGATGTCGGCAGTGATCCGGTCGACGTCGCCTCCCGATCCGACAACAGCGTCGACGGCGTAGTGGTCGAGACGCAGCCGGCCGGGTGCGAGGTAGGACTGCTGGTAGAGCTCCCAGATCCGCTTGGGCGCGATCTCACCACCGAACTCGTCCGCCTCCTCCTGGACGATGCGGGAGAACTCGATCTGCATCCGCCGCGGCACGTCGAGGCGGTAGTCGTTCTTCAGCACATAGGCCACGCCGCCCTTGCCGGACTGCGAGTTGACCCTGATCACGGCTTCGTAGGACCGTCCGACGTCCTTGGGGTCGATCGGCAGGTAGGGCACACCCCAGACGTGTTGGTCGACGGGCACGCCGGCCGCGGCCGCGTCGCGCTCGAGCGCCTCCAACCCCTTCTTGATGGCGTCCTGGTGGCTGCCGGAGAACGCCGTGTAGACGAGGTCCCCGCCGTACGGATGACGGGGGTGGACCGGCAGCTGGTTGCAGTGCTCGACCGTACGACGGACCTCGTCGATGTCGGTGAAGTCGATGCCGGGATCGATGCCCTGGCCGAATAGGTTGAGCGCGAGCGTGACGAGGCAGACGTTGCCGGTGCGCTCACCGTTGCCGAACAGGCAGCCCTCGACGCGATCGGCACCGGCCTGCACGCCGAGCTCGGCGGCAGCGACCGCGGTGCCCCGGTCGTTGTGCGGGTGCAGGCTCAGGATCACGCTGTCGCGCCGGCTGATGTTGCGGTGGAACCATTCGATCTGGTCGGCGTAGATGTTGGGCGTCGCCATCTCGACGGTCGCGGGCAGGTTGAGGACGACCTTGTTGTCCGGCGTCGGTTGCCAGACGTCCATCACCGCGTCGCAGACCTCGACCGCGTAGTCGAGCTCGGTGCCCGTGAAGGACTCGGGGCTGTACTGCCAGCGCACGGTCGTCTCCGGGCCGAGCAGCTCCTGCGCAAACTTGGCGCACCAGCGCGCGCCTTGCACGGCGATGTCCTTGATGCCGTCCTTGTCGAGACCGAACACCACGCGCCGCTGAAGAGTCGACGTGGAGTTGTAGAGATGGATCAGCGCGGTGCCGCGGAAGCCGACGAGGCTCTCGACGGTGCGCTCGATCAGCTCCTCACGCGCCTGCGTCAGCACCTGGATGGTCACGTCGTCGGGGACGACGTCTTCCTCGACCAGAGTCCGGATGAAGTCGAAGTCGGTCTGGCTCGCGGCCGGGAACCCAACCTCGATCTCCTTGTAGCCGATGCGCACGAGCAGGTCGAACATCCGCCGCTTGCGCGCGGCGTCCATCGGGTCGATGAGCGCCTGGTTGCCGTCGCGCAGGTCGACGCTGCACCACTGCGGCGGCGCGGTGATGACCTGGTTCGGCCAGGTACGGTCCGGAAGATCGATCGGCGCGAACGGGACGTACCGATGTGCCTGGGGCATGCCACTCATTGGTCTGCTGCTCCTGATGAGATGTGGACGGATCACCGGCATCAGCAAGCCCCGCAGCGGGGGGCCGGTCCGTCAGGCCCCGCTACGGGCGGCTAAGGAGCAGCGAGCGGAACATCACCGACGAGCGTAGCGGATCCACGTCACCGATCGGCGAGGAACGTCCCGACGGCGGTGCTGAACGCCTCGGGCTGGTCCACCCAGGGGAAGTGACCGGCGCCGTCGATGCACGCCACCTGCAGCTTCGGGATCACGTCGGCGAATTGGTCCGCGACGCTCACGCCGGTCATCGCGTCGACCGACCCGACGACGACGAGCACCTCGGCAGTGATCTGCCGCAACGACTCCAGCGCCTCACGGGGGTCGTAGCCCGACATCGGCACATAGCCGGCCGCGGCCCGAAGCGACACCTGGTCGTCGGCGCCTGCCGCGTGCTCCTGGGCCCGCTCGTCCCACCGGCCGTACCACAACGGCCGCATCACCCGGTCGAGCTCGCGGCGGAGCGAGGGGTTGGCGCGCGGCGCGATCTCGGCCGCCTCGTTGGCCTCGTCGAACCATGGCTCACCAGAGCGGCTGCCCCGGATCGCGTCGATGTCGTCAGCCGCCCACCCGAACGGGCGCCCGGAGGGCGTGACCAGCACGAGCTTCCGTACGGCGTCCGGGTAGCGCGCCGCGTGCAGGAGCACCACCGGGCAGCCGGCCGAGTGACCGAGCACATCCGCCGGCGACAGTTCGAGGCCGAGCCGCACGTCCTCGACGTCGTCGGCGAGCCGTGGGAAGGCGAGCGAGTCGCGGTCGGCGGGAAGCTGCGATTCGCCGCTGCCACGGTTGTCCAGCAGGTGCAGTGTGTGCGTCGTCGTCAGGCCGCCGAGGTCCTCGAGATAGACCGAGGCACGCCCCGGACCGCCGGGCACGCACACGACACCAGGGCCGGTGCCGACGGAGTGGACGGCGAGCACTGTGCCGTCGCGCGCAGTGATCCTCACTGGGTTGCCAGGTCCACGGGACGGGCCGACGTGGCGCCGATGCGCTGCGCGATCTCCTCCAGCGCATGGGCGGGCACAGCCGAGTCGACGGTCAGCACCATCAGTGCTTCGCCGCCGGCCGCCCGTCGGCTCACCTGCATGCCGGCAATGTTCACCGCGGCTTCGCCGAGCACCTGCCCGACGACGCCGACGACGCCGGGCCGGTCCTCGTAACGGAACAGCACCAGGTGGTCGGTCGGCACGACATCGACGTCGAAGCCGTCGACATCGGTGAGCTTCTCGATGTGGCGGGGCCCGGACAACGTGCCGCTGACCGACACCTCGTCACCGGTCGCGAGCGTGCCGCGCACCGTGATCAGGTTGCGGTGGTCGGGACTGTCGGACGAGGTCTCCAGTGCGAGCTCGACGCCGCGCTCCGCCGCATGCAAGGGGGCGTTGACGAAGGTCACCGGGTCCTCCACGACGTCGGCGAAGACGCCCTTGAGGGCGGACAGCTGCAACACCGACACGTCGTACGCCGCGATCTCACCGCGCACCTCGACGGTGAGCCGCGTGGCCACACCGCCGGCCAGTGCGGTGAACACCCGCCCGAGCTTTTCGGCCAGCGGCAGCCCGGGCCGCACCTCCTCGGCGACAACGCCACCGGCCTGCACGTTGACGGCGTCAGGAACGAACTCGCCCTGCAGTGCCAGTCGCACGCTGCGGGCGACCGCGAGGCCCGCCTTGTCCTGTGCCTCGATGGTGGACGCGCCGAGGTGCGGTGTCGCGACGACGTTGTCGTGGCCGAACAACGGCGAGTCGGTGCAGGGCTCGCTGGCGTAGACGTCGAGCCCCGCGCCGCCGATGCGGCCCTCCTTCAACGCCTGCGCGAGCGCGTGCTCATCGAGCAGGCCGCCACGCGCCGCGTTGATGATGATCGCGCCGGGCTTGCACAGCGCAAGCTCGCGTTCGCCGATGAGCCCAACCGTCTCCGGCGTCTTCGGCAGGTGGATCGAGATGAAGTCGCTTTCCCGCAGCAGTTCGTCGAGCGGCACCAGCCGCACGCCGATCTGCGCGGCGCGCGCGGCCGGCACGTAGGGGTCGTAGGCAAGCAGCCGGGTTCCGAACGACGACATGCGCTGCGCGAACAACACGCCGATGCGGCCCAGACCGACGACGCCGACGGTCTTGTCGGTGACCTCGACGCCGGTGAACTTCGACCGCTTCCACTCCCCCGCGCGCAGGCTCGAAGCGGCCTGTGGCACGCGCCGCGAGACCGCGAGCAACAGAGCAACCGCGTGCTCCGCGGCGGACACGATGTTGGACGTCGGTGCGTTGACGACGAGCACACCGCGAGCAGTCGCCGCCGGCACGTCGACGTTGTCGAGGCCGACGCCGGCGCGAGCGACCACCTTCAGGCGTGGAGCGGCAGCCAGGGCTTCGGCGTCGATCTGCGTGGCGCTGCGGACGATGACGGCGTCGACGTCGGCAAGGGCGGGAAGCAGAGCCGCGCGGTCGGCGCCGTCGACGCTGCGCACGTCGAAGTCGGAGGCGAGCACGTCGAGAGCGCTCGGGGCCAGCTCTTCGGCGACGAGGACGACCGGGCGGGACACACGCAGACCCTACCGGCCGCCGCCGTCGCCTACCTTCGCCGACGGAGCCTGCGGTCACCGATGAAGATGCTGACGACGAGGTAGAGCCCGCCGAGCGCGGCGACCAGGAAGAACACGAACGCGATGGCGGGATAGCCGGCTATCCGCACCGAGGTCTTGACGTTGGACATCAGCGCCGCGCCCACGATCAACGCGGCGAGCACCAGCCCGGTCGCGACCCGGTTGGCCATCCGATGCAGGCCGCGGAGGAAGGCCGTCTCATCGAAGGCGTCGACCTTCAGCTCGAACCGGCCGCTGGCGAGCGCGTCCATCGCCCGGTTGACCCGGCCGGGCAGCTGTTCGGCGAAGTCGCGCGCCTCCATCGCCGCCGTGAGCAGGCCGGACATCGACGGCGCGAGGCCGCCGCGGACCAACTGCAGCGCGCGGTCGCGGACCACCTGCACCGGCTGCACCTGCGGGTCGAGGATGCGCGCGACCATGTCCAGGTTGAGCAGGGCCTTGCCGACCATCGACAGCTCGGGCGGTGGACGCAGCCCCGCGCCGGCACAGGTGCGGGTGAGATCGAGCACCAGCCGGCCGGCGTCCAGCTGGTCGAGCGACATCGGGCCGGCGCGGTCGACCAGCTCGGCGACGTCAGTGGTGAACCGTCGGGTGTCACAGTCCGGCGTCTGCTCCGACATGTCGATCGCGACTCTGGCGACCTCCGCGCTGCGTTGCTCACCGAGCGCGAGCAGGAGCTGCACCAATCGGTCGCGCAGCTCCGGCGCGACCCGCGCCACCATGCCCAGGTCGATGAGTCCGAGCCGCCCGTCCGGGGTCAGCAGGACGTTGCCGGGATGCGGATCGGCGTGGAAGAAGCCTTCGAGCAGGATCTGGTCGAGATAGGCGTCGAAGAGCGTGCGCGCCAGCGCCGGCCCATCCACCTCCAGCCGCGCCAGCGGCGAGATCTCGGTGACCTTGCGCCCGGGGATCCGGTCCATCGTGATCACGCGGCTGGTGGTGAAGTCGTCGTACGGCGAGGGAACGACGAGCAGCGGTCGGTCGGCGACGATGTCCTGCAGGCGCACCAGGTTGGCCGCCTCTTTGCGATAGTCGAGCTCGTCCAGCATCGACCGGCGGAACTGCGCGACCAGGTCACCGACGCCCAGCAGACGGCCCTGCTCCGAGTGCGCCTCGAGCCGTTCGGCGATGTCCTCGAGGACCTCGAGGTCGTCGAAGACCTCGCGCCGGATGCCCGGCCGCTGCACCTTGACGACCACTTCGCGGTCGCCGCCCTCGCCGTGTTTGCGCAGCACGGCCGCATGCACCTGGCCGAGCGACGCGGCGGCCAGCGGAGTTTCGTCGATGTGGTCGAAGATCCGCGACAGCCGCACTCCGAGCTCGTCCTCGAGCGTCGTGCGGACCAGGTCGAACGGGAACGGCTCCAGCCGGTCTTGCAGCCGCGACAACGACTCGAGGTAGGGCGCTGGGAGCAGGTCGGCGCGGGTGGACAGGAGCTGACCCAGCTTGATGAACGTCGGCCCGAGCCGCTCGAGGTCGGCGGCCAGCTCGTCGCCCTCGGCTCGTGCCCCGGCCGGCTCCACGTCCTCGGTCAGCGCCGCGTCCAGGCCGGCGGAGCGCACGAGATCGGACCGGCCGTACTTCAGCAGCAGGCGACCGATGTCGCGGTAACGGCCGAGATGGCGGGTGGCGGAAAGGAGGCTCATCGGCTCGGTGTGTTCCCCGGCCAGGCGCGCGTTAGGCCGTTCGGGGTCCACCGATCGGACGCTCGCAGTAGTCCGTTGTGCTCAGATCGACGCTTCCGGCTTCATCAGATACGTCCGACTTGCCGACCTCGTCCACATGTGGGTGGGCTTGCAAGCAGCCGCGGCGACAACCGTCGTCGGCGCCGGGCTGGTGGTCGCGGGCCTGCACGGCGCCGGAGTCAGCGCGGCCGAGGTTGCCCGGCCTGTCGTCGTCGTGGTGCCCACGCAGAGCGACTACCGGCCGCCCGCGGTGCGCCTGCCGGACACCACGCACGTCCACGCCCGGGTCGTCGCCCCGACACCCCAGCCGACGGCCACCCGCCGGGCGCAGGCCCGGGCCAAGGCCGCGGTGTCCGCTGCGCGACCAAGCCACCGCACAACGGCCGCGCGCACGTCTCCCAAACCCAAACCGGCGGCACGGCCGGTGTCGTTCGCGGTCGCGCTCGCGGAGGCGGTCGCCCGGATCCCGACCTACAGGCCCGGTGCCGCGCGCTGGGTGGTGAGCACGAAGTACGACTTCTGGGGCACCGCGGACTGGTACCACGACGTGCTCTACGTCTCCCCCGACGTGCCGCGGGACAAGCTCTACGACGTCGCCGTGCACGAGTGGAGCCACGAGCTGTCCGTGCTCGACTACGGCGGCGACGTTGACGCAGCGACCAAGGCGATGAACGCGTGGTTCGGCGGCTCAGACCTGGTCGGCGCCGAGCGCGCCGCCGACTGCATGGCGATCCTGCAAGGCGCCACCTGGACCCACTACACGACCTGCACAAACGCCAAGTGGCGCCAAGGCGCAGCAAAGTTGGTGGCAGGGAACCAGCTGTAGCGGAGCGCGGCGGACGTGTGGAGGAGCACTAGCGGCTTCCCGCGCAGCGAGCGAAGCGAGCGAGCAGGACGCCGCGTGGCGACGCGACACGTCCGCCGCGCGACCACCTACTGCTGGATCCAGCTCATCAGGCCGCGCAACTTCGCGCCGACCTTCTCGACCTGGTGCTGCTCGCCCTCGGCGCGATACTTCGTGAACTGCGGCCGGCCGGCGTCGTCCTCGGCGATCCACTCCTTGGCGAACGTGCCGTCCTGGATCTCGCCCAGGATGCGCTTCATCTCCTGCTTCGTCGTGTCGGTGACGACCCGCGGGCCGCGGGTGTAGTCGCCGTACTCCGCCGTGTCCGAGATCGACCAGCGCATCTTCGACAGGCCGCCCTCGTACATCAGGTCGACGATGAGCTTGAGCTCGTGCAGGCACTCGAAGTAGGCCGCCTCCGGCTGGTAACCGGCCTCGACGAGGGTCTCGAAGCCCGCCTGGACCAAAGCGGAGATGCCGCCGCAGAGCACGGCCTGCTCGCCGAACAGGTCGGTCTCGGTCTCCTCGGTGAACGTTGTCTTCAGAGTGCCGGCACGGGTTCCACCGATGCCCTTGGCGTAGGACAACGCGAGCGCGAATGCGTTACCGGTGGCGTCCTGCTCGACCGCGACGAGACAGGGCACCCCGCGGCCCTCCTGGTATTGGCGACGCACCAGGTGACCCGGGCCTTTCGGCGCGACCATGCAGATGTCGACGCCCTCGGGCGGCGTGATGTAGCCGAACCGGATGTTGAACCCGTGCGCGAAGAAGACGGCGTCGCCGTCCTTGAGGTTCGGTGCGATCGACTCGGCGTAGATGCTCCGCTGAGCCGTGTCCGGTGCGAGCACCATCACGAGGTCGGCTTCAGCGCACGCGTCGTACGGCGTGAGCACGCGCAGGCCTTCGGCCTCCGCGGCCGCGCGCGACTTCGACGACTCCGGTAGGCCGATGCGCACGTCGACACCGGAGTCACGCAGCGACAACGCGTGCGCGTGTCCCTGCGACCCGTAGCCGATGACGGCGACCTTGCGGCTCTGGACGAGCGACAGGTCGGCGTCATCGTCGTAGTAGATATCTGGCACTTCAGGCGGTCCTTTCCACGGTTCGCAAGGTGTTGCGTTCGGTTATCGAGCGGGAGCCGCGCGCCAGCGCGACCATCCCGGACTGCACGAGCTCCTTGATGCCGAACGGCTCGAGCACGCGCAACAGTGCGTCGAGCTTGTCGGCATTGCCGGTGGCCTCGATCGTCACCGCGTCAGGTGCGACGTCGACGACCTTGGCACGAAACAATTGCACGGTCTCCAGGACCGAGGAGCGGGTGGCCTGGTCGGCCTTGACCTTGACGAGCAGCAGCTCGCGCTGCACGGACTGGTCCGGGTCCAGCTCGACGATCTTGATGACGTTGACGAGCTTGTTCAGCTGCTTGGTCACCTGCTCGAGCGGCAGCTCGTCGACGTTGACGACGATCGTCATCCGAGAGATCTCCGGGTGCTCCGTCGGTCCGACCGCGAGCGAGTCGATGTTGAAGCCGCGGCGCGAGAACAGGCTGGCAACTCGCGCCAGCACACCTGGCTTGTTCTCGACCAAGACTGACAGGGTGTGGCGGCTCATCAGTGCTCACCTCCTTCGGAGACGATTTCGCCCATCTCGTAGTCGAAGTCCGGCGCGGTGTCGCGGGCGACCTTGATGTCGTCGTTGGACGTGCCGGCGGCGACCATTGGCCACACCATCGCGTCCTTGCCGACGACGAAATCGACGACGACGGGTGCGTCCGTGACGCTCATCGCCTTTTCGATCGTGGCGTCAACGTCGGCTTCGCTCTCGCAGCGCAGACCGACGCAGCCCATCGCATCGGCGAGCTTGACGAAGTCGGGCAGGTAGGTCTTCCCAGGCTTGAGGTCGGTGTTGGAGTAACGCGACCCGTAGAAGAGCGTCTGCCACTGCCGCACCATGCCGAGCGAGCCGTTGTTGATGACAGCGACCTTGATCGGGATGCCTTCGATCGCGCAGGTGGTCAGCTCCTGGTTGGTCATCTGGAAGCAGCCGTCACCGTCGATCGCCCACACCAGCTTGTCGGGGCAGCCGACCTTGGCACCCATGGCGGCCGGCACGGCGAAGCCCATCGTGCCGAGACCGCCGGAGTTGATCCAGCTGTAGGGGTTCTCGTAGGAGATGAACTGGCTCGCCCACATCTGGTGCTGACCCACACCAGCGACGTAGATCGCGTCCGGTCCGGCAAGCGCACCCAGGCGGGAGATGACGTGCTGCGGCGCCACCGATCCGTCGCTCTCCGGCTCCCAGCCGAGCGGATAGCGGCTTCGCCAGTCCGCGCACTGCCGCCACCACGACGAGTAGTCGGGTGTGCGACCGTCTGCGATCTCGTCACGGACGGCCGCCGTGAGCTCGTTGAGCACGTCACGCGCGTCGCCGACGATGGGCACGTCCGCCGTCTTGTTCTTCGAGATCTCGGCGGGGTCGATGTCGGCGTGGATGACGGTGGCGTTGGGCGCGAACGTCGCCAGCTTGCCGGTCACCCGGTCGTCGAAGCGGGTGCCGATCGCGATGATGAGGTCGCACTTCTGCAGGGCCGTGACCGCCGCGACCGCGCCGTGCATGCCGGGCATGCCGAGGTGTTGCTGGTGCGAGTCGGGGAACGCGCCGCGAGCCATCAGCGTCGTCACGACAGGTGCGCCGACGAGCTCGGCGAGCATGCGCAGCTCTGCCGCGGCACGCGCCTTGAGCACCCCGCCGCCGACGTAGAGCACCGGCTTCTTCGCCTCGACGATCAGCCGCGCCGCCTCGCGCACTTGCTTGCCGTGCGGACGGGTGAAGGGCCGGTAGCCGGGCAGCTGCATCTGCACCGGCCAGCTGAACTCGGTCTTCGCCTGCAGCGCGTCCTTCGCGATGTCGACAAGCACCGGGCCCGGCCGGCCGGAGGCCGCCAGGTGAAACGCCTCGGCCAGGACCCGCGGGATCTCCGCGGCGTCCTGGACCAGGAAGTTGTGCTTCGTGATCGGCATGGTGATGCCGCAGATGTCGGCTTCCTGGAAGGCGTCCGTCCCGATCGCTCCGGAGGGCACCTGCCCGGTGATGGCCACGATCGGCACCGAGTCCATGTAGGCGTCGGCGATGGGCGTGACGAGGTTGGTCGCTCCCGGCCCGCTGGTGGCCATGCAGACACCGACCCGGCCGGTCGCCTGCGCGTAGCCGGTCGCCGCGTGGCCGGCGCCCTGCTCGTGCCGGACGAGGATGTGCCGGACGCGCGCCGAGTCGAACAGCGGGTCGTACGCCGGCAGGATCGCGCCGCCGGGAATGCCGAAGACGACGTCGACGGCGAGCTCTTCGAGTGCGCGCACGAGCGACTGGGCTCCGGTGACGGTTTCGGCGGTGGTCACGGCTTCGTCCTTCGCATCAGGTTGGGCAGGTCAGGGTTGGCGGGCAACAAAAAACCCCTCGTGCAGAGCACGGAGGGGCGAGCGCGCGGCGTTGACGGGTCGTCAGGCCACGCGCCCAGGAATTACTACGACGAAAAGCACGCAGACACGGTGGCAAACGTCGTCAACCGGTGTCAAGCAGGAGAGACGCTCGTCTCGACATCCGAGACGGGCGGAACGCAAGGCGCTCGCTCGCGTTAAGCGTGTTAAATACCGTTTGATGACCTGTCATCCGGATTCTGCCGACGCCAGGAGTTGAGGCGCAGTGCCACTTCTCGAGGTCGGCGATGGCGAGTCCGTTCTGGACCGCGCCGCTGATGTCGCGCACCGTCACCTCGCTCTCGACTGCGTGTTCATCGCCGAGCTCTCTGTCGACGAGCTCGTCTTCCGCGCCGTCGCCGGCGACGCGGTAAGTTTCGGCGTCGCCCACGGCCAACGCCGCTCCCGGACCGCCACGCTCTCGCACCGGTTGGTCGTCGGCGACATCCCCCGCTTCATCAACGACACACACGCAGACCCTCGGATTGCCGCGTTGCCGGGAACCGGCGCTGTCGGCGCCTACGTCGGCGCACCGCTGCGCCATTCGGACGGAACGGTCTACGGAGCCATCTTCGGGTTGGCCAGCAAGCCGGACACCACCCTCGACGAGCGGGACGTTCGGTTCCTGGAGATGCTCTCCGAGCTGCTGGCCGGCTACCTCGACGGCGCGCGCGAGACCGACCTGTTGCAGAGCGAGATGTCGGACCTGATCGCCCGGGAGCGGCTCGACATCGCCGCTCAACCTGTCATCAGCCTGCGCGACGGCGCCTGCCTCGGCCTGGAAGCGCTGTCCCGCTTCCCGTCCGGCACCACGACACCGGCGGAAACCTTTGCCGCCGCCGGACGGGTCGGTCTCGACTTCGAGCTCGAGCGGCTCGCCGTACGACGTGCATGGCCGTTGCTTGCGCTGCTCGGCCCGCGTCAGTTCCTCACCGTCAACCTCAGCCCCGGCGCCACCGCGGCACTCAGCCGCCGCGCCAGCCGGCTTGCCGACCTGCCGCTGTCGCAGCTCGTCGTCGAGATCACCGAGCACTCGATGATCGCCGGATACGACGACCTGCGCGACGTTTTGCGCCCGCTGCGGAAGGCCGGGCTCCGGGTTGCAATCGATGACGCCGGAGCCGGGTATGCCTCACTACGACATGTCGTCGAGTTGCGACCGGACTTCATCAAGGTCGACCGGGAGCTCGTACACGGGCTCGCGGACGATCACGCCCGCCGCGTGGCGATCAGCGCATTCGTCCTGCTGGCCCTTGACCTCGACGCGACGGTTATCGCCGAAGGTCTCGAACGTCCGGCCGATCTCGCCGCGCTGTATGACCTCGGCGTCGACGCCGCCCAGGGTTTCCTGCTGGGCAGGCCCACGACGAACCATGACGAGATCCATTCGATGCTCGGCTCGCGCCTGCGCATGTCATAGCGAATGTCATAGCAAGTCCGGCGACACGCGGCGTACCCCCCGGTGCTTTAGCAGGCTAAACGGCTCGGATAGCGTGCGCGAAGCCCTCGCCGGTGCCCCCGTGCCGGCGAGGGCCCAACTCTTCTCGCACACAGCTTTCACAAACGCCGGACGAGCCGGTGAGGCGGCCTCGATACTGAAACCCGACACGGGGGTCAGATGATGCCGCGGGAGACCAAACCACAACTGCAGGACCTCGCCGGTGTGTGCCGGCGTTTGCAAGAAGCCCGGCGACGGGTTGCCGATCTGGAAGCAGCACGCGACGCGCTGATTCGCCAACTCCGCGAACAGGGCATGGCCGGGGCGGAACTGGCCGAGCGCACGGGACTTTCCCCCGGACGAGTTGCCCAGATCTCGAACAACCACCACTAACGACGACGGAAGCTACCGGCGGCGGGCGTCGAGGGTGAATCCCTGGGCGCGCAACCGCTCCACCAGGCGCATGCCGATGCCGGTCGCCGGGGTCAGCACGCCGGCGCGCGGCGGCAACTTGTCGGTGTCGAGCGCCAGCGCCAGCACCGATTCGCCGAGCATGACCGCGGTCGCGGCGTAGCCAGGGTCGCCCTGGGCGGCGACGTCGGCGACATAGCGCGCGCCGCTCGACGTGCGCGTCGAGACCTCGATCCGGAACATGCCGTTCTCACGCGTCCGTTCCGAGGGCCCCTCACCGGGTTCCGGCAACACCCGGTCGAGGAGCGAACGGGTGGCCGGAAACGCCATCGCGCCCGCGAAGGCGGCGAGGCCGCCGGCGACGGCAGCCGCGGCCAGCGGCGCGGTCGGACCGCGGAACCCCATCACCTCCCGGTAGCGGAAACGGTGCCCGTAGGCCCAGTCGAGCAAGGCATTGCTCCGGCGTACGACCCTCGTGTTGGTGGCAGCCATCACGAACGGCGCCAGCCACATGTCGAGGTCTGCGTCGCGCACGACACCGCGCAGGTCGCGTTCGCTTGCCCAGTCGTTGTTGACCACATCGGGTTCTTTGTCGCGCGCCGGGCTGAGCGCGTAGGCGTCGTTGACGACGCCGGCCACGGCTGGGTTCTCAGCCATCTCCGCGATCTGCGTGCGCATCGACGCGACCGTGCCGCCGGACACGCCGCCCCGCACCGCCGTCACGGCAAAGGTGGTGTCGGTCAGCCCGTCGGCGCCGTCTCTCGTCACCTGGTCATGGAGCACCAGCACGCCGAGGTCGGACGGGATCGAGTCGAAACCGCACGCATGCACAATGCGCGCGCCGGACGCAGCCGCTCGCGCATGCAGCTCGTCGGCCGTGCGCCGCATGAACAAGACCTCGCCGGTCAGGTCGGCGTAGTGCGTGCCGGCATCCGCGCACGCTGCCGCGAGAGGGAACCCGTACGACGAGTAGGGGCCGACCGTGGTTGCGATCGCTGTGCCTTGGGCGGCGAGCGCACCCACCGCGTCCGCGTCGGCCGCGTCAGCGGTGATGACTCCCCACGCGTCGGCGCGTGGTCCGAGTTCGGCGCGCACTCGCTCCAGCTTTGGTTCGGATCGTCCGGCCAGCGCGATCCGGGTGTCGACCGGTGCCTTGCGGGCCAGGTAGTCGGCGGTCAGCCGACCGACGAACCCGGTGGCTCCGTAGAGGACGATGTCGAACGGACGCGCAGCAGCCATAGCAGCACGGTAGTGCTGCCGCGCATCACCTTCGCCGGCCGGCCAGACGACGACGCGCCATCCAGACGAATGCAGCAGCGAGCGCGGCGGCGGCGTAGGGCCAGGAGTGCCGGCTACGCGATGGCGCCGACACTGCAGCCGCCGGCGTGGCGCGGAGCGTGGCAGCCGGAGCAGCCGCGGCCATTGCGCTCGGCCGCTGCCGCGATGCGGCGTGAGCACTGTGCTGCGCCTGCGCCGGGCCGGGTGGGATCGCGGTCAGGGTCATGGAAGCCGACTGCGTTGTGGTCGGTGCGGGATTCGAGATGGTGACGGGCTTCGACACCGACGGCACGAGCTTCGCCGCGCCATTGACCTGCTTCGTCGTCTCGATGAACAGCATGTAGGGACCCGGCGGCGCCACGTTGCTGTTCGGGATGCGCACCGTCACCGAGTCGTCGTCCTTCTTGCTGATGACGAGTTGGACATTGCGCTGGTCGCCGTCGGTCAGGTGCGTCATCGACGGGTCACGGACGAGCACGACCTTGGTCACCTGCTTCGCCTGCGAGGTCTCGATCGTCAACGACTTGTTGTTCGCGGTCCGCGACGGCACCTGGTCGATGACCGGACGCGAGCCGTAGCTGAGATACGGCGGAGAGTAGATCTGGAACGTCGAGTCGGACTCGGCCGCGGAGAACCCGAGCGCCGTGTGCGCGGTGTCGTTCTGGAACGCATAGCCGGTCGCGATCGGCGCGTGCCCGCCGATGAGCACACGGCCATCCGGCAGCAATATCGCCGTGTTGTGGTAGGTCCGGCCGTGGTTGGAGTCGAGCGACGGCCCAGCGGTGACACTGCCGGCGTTGGGATCGATGAGCTCGGTCTGGTAGACCGGCGTCCCGCTGCCCGGCGCGTCGACCTCGTCCCTGTCGGCGCCGTTGGTGACGAACACCTCGCCGTCCGGCAGCACCACGGCCGAGCCGTACCAGCGGCGGTTGAGCAGCGTCGGTCCGGACTTCGACGTCAACGTGTCGGCGCCGTTGGTCGTGGTGATCGTGTTGATGGTCGTGGAGTTGTCACCGATGTAGGTGCCGGGCGTCGGGCCGACCACGCCGCCGCCGTTGAAGACGCTGGCCTGGGTGTAGTTGCCGTTGCTGTCCGGCACGAGCGGCAGCAGCACATCGAAGCCGGAGCCGCGGAAGCCGAGCGGAAGCCCGTCGACCAGGGGCACCCCGAAGGGATTGTCCGCGGCGAGGTCGCTCCAGGCCTGCGTGGCCGGGTTGTAGACCTTGGCGTGCACCCAGGTCGCCTCGTCGTAGCCCTGGCCGTCCGGGTTGAACGTCTGGCCGGCGGCGTCATAGTAGACCTTGCCGTCAGGCAGCAGGTGCAGCCGGGCGAACAACGGCAGCGACTGCTGCGACGAGTCGCTCAGGGTGGGGTCACTGCTCGGGCCGCCGTGGTTGACGGTCCAGGTCTTGCTCGCGAGGTCGAACGTCTCGGTCTCGACGACGTTGCGGCCGGAGTCGGTCATCTGCCGGCCGTCGTCGTAGACCGGCTTGATCAGCTTGGTCACGCCACTCGCGACGAACACGTTGCCGGTCGGCAGGGTGACGAGCGTCGGGTACCACCGGCCGTAGTGCATGTCGCTGCTGCCGGGGAGGTTCTCCCAGGTGTTCTGCTTCGGGTCGAAGATGCGGGTCGCCTTGAGTCCCTGCAGCTCGCTGACGCCGTAGCTCTTGCCGGTGGTTGGATCCGTGACGCCGGGTTCGAGGTAGTACTTGGTGCCGCCGGCCGCGAGCACGGTCCCATCGGCCAGTTGCACGAGCGGCGAGCAGAACAGGTCGTAGTCGTTGCCCGAGCTGTCCACCGCGCCGGGAAGCGGGCTGTCGATCGGCTCGGCCAGGGAGCCGTTGCCATCGGCGGACTGATTGCCCGGCGTGGCGAAGGTCGGTGTCTTGCCGGACAGGTCGAGGACGCGGCTCTGGTCGTTCTGCGCGACGTCACCGAACTCGGCGACGACATTGAGCTGCACCTTGTTCATGCCTTCGAGGCCGTCCCAGAACAGCACCTTGCCGTTGGAGAGAACGGCGGCGGCCATCGCGGCCGGTGGGCAGCGGTAGCCGTCCGGCGGGTTGTACTGCGCGGTAAAGCAGCCGGGTTTCGCGTTCTGGCCGAAGACCGCGGACAGCGAACCCGCATCGCCGGCAGCGCCGGCGGACGAACCCGAGAGCGGCATCACGCCGGCGACGGACAACGCGGCGGTGGCAACAACAACGGTACGGCGCACAGCGACCTCCGGGGGCGGGTAGGCGCTCCCTTGTTCAACGGGGGTTGCCGCGATTCCTCCCGGCTGGGGAGCGAAAGTTCTCAGGCGGGAAAGGCAGGCTCAGCCGGACAAGCGCTCCAGCAGCAGCTCGCGAACCCGCTTCGCGTCCGCCGACCCGCCGGTGGCCTTCATGACCGCACCGATCAGCGGGCCGAGCGCCCCTTGGTTGCCGCCCCGCACCTTGTCGGCGGCGGCCGCGTCGCCGGCGATGGCGGCGTCGAGCGCGGCGATCAACTCGTCCTCACCGGCCACCTTCCAGCCGTGCGCCGAGATGACGCCGTCGACGGACGCGGGCGACCCGTCACCTTCGCCGTTGACCAGGGCATCCGCAACCTGACGCGCCAGCTTGTTGGTCAAGCTGCCGTCGTCCTCCAAGGCAGCGATGCGGGCCACCTGCGCCGGCGTGATCGCGAGATCGCCGGGCTCCTTCCCGGCCTCGTTCGCGACGCCGACCAGATAGCCGAGCCACCAGCCGCGCGCCTTGGCTGCGGGCGCACCCGCGTCGATGGTCTCCGCGACGAGCTCGAGCACGCCCGCGTTGGCCATCTGCTGCAGGTCGATCGGCGCGAAACCGTTGGCCTCGGCGAACCGGCGCCGGCTCATGCTCGGCGGCTCCGGCAGCGAGGACTGCAGCTCCGCCACCCACTCGCGTCCCGGCGCCAATGGCACCAGGTCGGGCTCGGGGAAGTAGCGGTAGTCCTGCGCCTCTTCCTTGCTGCGCCCCGAGCTCGTCGTGCCGGTGTCCTCGTGGAAGTGACGGGTCTCCTGCACGATGCGCGTGCCGGCATCGAGCAACGATCCCTGCCGTTCCACCTCGAAGCGCACCGCCCGTTCGACGCTGCGCAGCGAGTTGACGTTCTTCGTCTCCGTGCGGGTGCCGAACTCGGCCGCCTGCTTGGGCATGAGTGACACGTTCACGTCACAGCGGAGGCTGCCTTGCTCCATCCGTACGTCGGAGACCTCGAGCCCCCGCAGCAGGTCACGCAGCTCGGTGACGTAGGCACGCGCGACCTGCGCTGCGCGCTGCCCAGTGCCGGCGATCGGCTTCGTGACGATCTCGACCAGCGGGATGCCGGCGCGGTTGTAGTCGACGAGTGAGTGCGTGGCGCCGTGGATGCGGCCGGTCGCGCCGCCGACGTGCAGCGTCTTGCCGGTGTCCTCCTCGAGATGCACCCGCTCGATCTCGACCCGGAACGTCTCGACCGCGCCGGACTCGTCGGCGACGTCGACGTCGAGGTAGCCGTCGATGCACAACGGCTCGTCGTACTGCGAGACCTGGTAGTTCTTCGGCATGTCCGGGTAGAAGTAGTTCTTGCGCGCGAACCGGCACCACTCGGCGATCCTGCAGTTGAGCGCAAGGCCGATCTGGATGGTGTAGTCGATCGCCCGCTCGTTGGTCACCGGCAGGCTGCCGGGGAGGCCGAGACACACCGGGCAGACCTGGGAGTTAGGCGCGGCGCCGAAGGCCGTGGAGCAGCCGCAGAACAACTTGGTTCGCGTGCCGAGCTCGACGTGGGTCTCCAAGCCGAGCACCGGGTCGTAGCGGTCCAGGACCTGCTCGTATGCCTCCAGCACTCTCTCTCCGGCCAACGGGACCCCTGTCACAGCAGCAACCCTAACCGCGCCACGTCGGTCCCGACCGCTGCGTTACCTATGACAGGCTTGGGTCGTTATGGCGGTGTTTGCCGCTATCAGGGAAGGTGCCATGCGAACCCGACTCGTTGTCGCCGGCCTCGCTGCCGGCCTCGCCGCCGCCGCCATCCTCCCCGCCGCGGCCTCCGGCCCGGCAACCCACACTGCTCAGAAGCCGGCTGCCACGTCGGTAGGCGTGGTGCAACCACTGGCCCGAGCGCTGCACGCGAGGTTCGCGATGAACCAGTCGAACAACTGGTCGGGCTACAACAAGGGCGCCCTGGAGTCGGGTGGCACGACGTTCCACTCGGTCAGCGGAGAGTGGGTGGTGCCGACGGCCACGGCGGCCCGGCACGGTGAGGATGAGTACTCGTCGAGCTGGGTCGGCATCGGTGGCGGCTGCATCGACGCCAACTGCGTCGCGAGCGACAACACACTGATCCAGGCCGGCACAGAGCAGGACGTGTCCGCCGCCGGCAAGGCCAGCTACTCGACCTGGTACGAGCTGATCCCGGCCCCGTCGTTCACGACGCCGCTCGCGGTCAAGCCGGGCAACACCGTCTCGGTGACGATCGCCGAATCGGTGCCGGAGCTCTGGAGCATCACCTTGAAAAACGTCTCCACCGGACAGAGCTGGTCGACATCGGTTCCTTACCCGTCTGACTACTCCACCGCCGAGTGGATCGAGGAGACACCGCTCGTGATCGGCAGCACCGGCTTCGCGCCGATGCCCAAGCTCGGCACGGTGCACTTCGACAAGGCGACCGTGAACGGCGCCAACGCCGGACTGACCGCCGCTGAGGGCATGCAGCTCGTCGATCCGAACAGCAACAAGGCGCTCGCCACTCCGTCGGCGCCCGATGCCCAGCATGACGGCTTCAACGACTGCACCTACGCGACCACCTGCAAGGCGTCGTCGCGCTAGCTCCGCATCACAAGACCCCGAAGTGCTGCGGCGACGGCGCGGCGTTCCGCGTCGCGCCATTCCGACCTGTCACTGAAGTCCGGTCGGGTGCGCTCGGTGGCCGCACGGCCGTACGCCGCGGAAGCGGCCAGGAGTCCCAGTGGCACGACGAAGGCCAGCCACAGCTGCGGCGAGCGCACCACTGCACACGCAATCGCGACGGCGACCAGACTGACGAACGCAGTCACAGACAAGCCAACGGCCCGCCAGAAGCTCGCGTCGTCGCGAAAGGGCGCCTCGACC
>Ga0070658_10000306_pt1 | contig 42420 bp, 34 predicted proteins | sample KBSC13metaG_FD_64664 | JGI IMG/M metagenome (GOLD analysis project Ga0070658, IMG submission 64664) | Corn rhizosphere microbial communities from Kellogg Biological Station, Michigan, USA - KBS C1-3 metaG | ecosystem: Host-associated > Plants > Roots > Rhizosphere > Soil ... | reverse complement strand
TTTCTTTCCGTGACCACGCTCGTCGCCGAACGCGAACGCGAGATCGGCGTGCTCCGGGCCCTGGGGGCGTCGCGTGGACAGGTGCAGGAAGTGCTCATGACCGAGGCGGGAATGATCGGTGCGGTGGCCACCATTGTCGGGGTGTCCTCCGGTCTGGTCCTCGCTCTCGCACTCACCTGGGTGGTCAATCCCGCCTTCTTTGGATGGACGATCACGCTGCGTATTCCGTGGATGGGCGTGCTCGCGACTCCGCTGTGGATTATTCCCGCCGCGCTCGCCGCCGCCTGGTATCCCGCCTGGCGGGCCAGCCATAACCCGATCGCAAAAGCGGTCCGCGAAGAATGAGGTTCGAGACGGAGATGAACAATTTCGATATTCGAAGCGTGCCAGTGAGGCCAGTGATTTGGGATGGGACGCTTGCGTTCTTGGAGTGCGCCGCTGCTGCGGCGCTTTCGGATGGCGGGTGCAGGCGGGACGTGCTGGTTACTCAAACCGCGGGTGCCGTAGGCGAAGGCGGCCGCCTGGACACAACGCGGACATTCCAACCCGCGAACAGGCGACAAGACAGACGGCGGATAGGATCGTCTACGTTACGCCAAAACGCTTTGGTTGCGGTGTCTGCGACATAATATGAAAGTTCACCTTGCTGCGAAAGCGCCGCGGCAGCGGCGCACTCCAAAACGCAAGCGCCACGCAAAGTCGTCGCGAATTGCGACGATCTCGAAAATGGTTTTGACCACGGATTTAACGGATGGATCGGATTCAACGGACGACGGTCGAAACCCATGCGCTCCTGCGCCATTCTCCATCCGTGCCATCCGCGAAATCCGCGGTCCTTCCTGCACGACAGGTTGGATGTGTCATCGAAGTGAAGAGCCCTTTTTTCGCCTTTTGTGCCTTTTTGCGGCCGATCTCTTTTGCCGAATGGTCCTGAGCTCGTCGAAGGGGTTGCGGCTGCGCCGCGCCGGCCCTCTGCAGTTGTTCCTAAATGCCGCTCCGTTAATCGCGATGTTGTTGTTGGCGTTGGGTTCACTACACGCCGCCGATTGGCGCGCGGCCTTGCCCGGCTGGCGTTACGAGTTCCCGCGCGACCACCGTATCCATCCCGATTTCAAGACCGAGTGGTGGTATTTCACCGGCCGGCTGACGGACGAAAAAGGCGGCGTCTATGGCTACCAGCTCACCTTCTTCCGCCAGGGGCTGCTGACACCTTCATTGCGAGGGCAAGCGACCTCGCGTTTCGTGGTGGACGATTTGAAATTCGCGCATTTCGCGGTGAGCGATATCGGGGGGCAACGCTTCCACTTCGAGCAGAAGGTCGCCCGTGGGGCCTTTGGTGAAGCGGGTTTCGGGGACGAGCGGCTGGCCTGGATCGATGACTGGTCCCTCGAACTTCTCGCCAGCGGCGGGTTCAAGTTGCGCGCCCGCACCGGGGAGGCCGCCCTGGAACTGGAACTTGCCAACACCAAACCGTGGGTGATCCATGGCGAGAACGGCGTGAGCCAGAAGGCCACCGGAGAGGGGCGGGCCTCGCACTATTTTTCCGCCACGCGACTCTCCGGTTCGGGAAAGCTGACGCTGGGCGGAAAGACGCGGACCGTCACCGGAGAGAGCTGGCTTGATCGGGAATGGGCGAGCAATCAACTCACGCCGGAGCAGATCGGCTGGAATTGGTTCAGCCTCCAGTTTGACGACGGGACGGAACTCATGCTCTACCAGATGCGGACCCGCGACGGCGGCGTTGACCCAAACTCCAGCGCGACCTTCATCGATCGCGACGGCGTCGCGCAGCATCTGCGTCGGGAAGATTATCAACTCACGCCGCTCAGGGAATGGACGAGCAGGGAAACGGGCGGGCGATATCCGATCGCGTGGACGCTCACGGCGCCGAAACTGAACCTCGAGGCGCGCATCACCACGCCGCTGGATTCCCAGGAACTCGTGCTGCGACCGGTGGCGTACTGGGAGGGGTTGGTGGATGTCGAGGGCGGGCGCGGTGGGACGAAAGTGCATGGGCACGGGTACATGGAACTCACGGGCTACGCGGGGGCTTTGGTCGGGCTGGCGGAGAAGGTAGGGGAGCAGTGAGTCCCGTCGGATGTGGAGCGAGGAGATTTGGACGATGAGATGGTGCAGAACCTCGTCAGCCAGACGACGCGCCTGCAAAATTGCGGGCGACCCGTACCCGTCATTCTGAGGAACGAAGAACCTGTGATCTCTGCCTTTCCTCACCAGCATGGCGTCAAATGTCGGAAGAGATCACAGGTTGTTCGCAAGCTCAGAATGACGGGTACGGGGAAACGCGCCAAATAGCACAAGCGCACCGTGGCTGACCGGTTCGCTGTGAATTCTTCTCCCTCTGCGCCTCCGCGTCTTTGCGTTCAAGTCCTTTCCGGCGCGGCCCTGCCGCCCCGCTTCAGATCAGCCCCAGCTTCATCTTCCCAGCCTCGCTGATCATCGCCTGGTTCCATGGCGGGTCCCAGACGAGTTCCACATCCGCGTCGCCGACTCCGGCTACGCCCAGCACCTTTGATTTCGCCTCGGCGGCGATCGTCGGGCCCATGCCGCAACCCGGTGCGGTCAGCGTCATCTTCACGTCCACCTTCGCGCCATTCGCCTCGCGGGGCGTGATGACACAATCATAGACGAGGCCGAGGTCGACGATGTTGACCGGAATTTCCGGGTCGTAGCAGGTGCGCAGTTGATCCCAGACAGCCTTTTCGTCCACGGGACCTTCTGCGGCCACGGGCGGCGCTTTGGCGGCGGCGCGTTCCAGTCCGAGCGCTTCCGCATCTTCATCGGCGATGCGGGCCAGGCCGAAATCGGTGGCCACCGTATAGCTGCCGCCGAGTGCCTGGGTGATGAAAACGGTGGTGCCTTTTTCGAGCGTGATGACCTCGCCGCTCGGAATGCGCGTGGCGGCGCAATCACGGATGAGAGTTTTTTCGGTATTTTCGTGCATGGTATGGAAAGCGGAATCTTGGGCGGGATGATGAGGTGCGGAGATACTCAGGCCTGAGGAGCCTTCAGCACCACCTTCACCTTCTTCTCCGGAGCGGTGGCGGCGTGGAGTTGATCGAACAGCGTGGTGGCCTGGGCCGCCGGCTTGGGCGCCGGGACAGGCGCCGTTGCGGTGGCTGGGGGCTGTGGCGTGAGGGCGGACCGGAGCGCGCCTTCCACGAGTTGGGCGCAGTGGATCTTCATAGGAGGCAGCGCGCCGAGCGGCGCGGACAGATCGGCGCCCGACATGGAAAGCGCTTCTTCCACCGTTTTCCCGGCGATCAGCTCGGTGGCGACGCTGGCCACGGCAATGGCCGTTTCGCAGCCGAAGGTTTGAAACGTGGCGCGGTCAATGACCTTTTTCCCGTCCTGCTCCTTGAATTTCACCCACATCCGCAGCATGTCGCCGCAATCGGGGCTGCCGACCGTCCCCACGGAATCGGCGTTTTCCATCTCCCCAAGGTTTTTGGGATTGGCGATGGCGTCGTGGATGCGTTGTTGAAGATCGTCGCTCATGAAAGTGGGTTGTTGATGAAGCTATTCCAGCTCATAGCGGGGGAGATTCGGGTCGATCTCCAGGCTCCAGGCATCGATGCCGCCGCGCACGGCCCGCACGTTTTCGAAGCCATGTCCGGCAAAATACGCCGCGGCATCCATGCTCCGCGCGCCCTGGTGGTCGATGATCGCCAGCAGCGCCCGGCGGTCCCATTTCATCAGAATCTCCTGCATCAGCTCCTGGGTAAAAAAGATCGCGCCATCGATGTGCACGGCGTCGTATTCCTCGCGCGTGCGGATGTCCACGAGCTTCGCTTCGGAGTCGCTCTTCAGCGCGGCGGCCAGGTCCGCGGGCGAAAGTTGCGTCTTCAGGTCCGCCTCATGGCTCGCCAGGATGTGCTCCACTACTTCCCCGACCGGCAGGGAATTGTTCCGCGCGCAGACACCCTCCAGGGTCTCGTCCGGCTGAAACCCGCAACTGGAGCAGCCGCCGATGTGATACCGGCGGAAAAGCGCCCGCTGGGCACCGGGATAATGCTGCAGCAGCTCGCGCATGGTCATGCTGGGGTCGAATGTCGTAGTTGTGGACATGGGGGCAACGTAGCGGGGTCGGACGCGCCTGACAAACGCCTCTTTACCCCTTTCGACACCCCGGCTACGGTCCCGCCTCTCATGCGATTTCAGACACTTCACGAAGGCCGGTGGATTTTCTTCGTCGTAGCCCTCCTGGGCTGGGCGGGGCTCTTCTTCAACCAGACCTGGCTGGTCATCCTTGCCACTCTGCTCCTCCTCTTTTGCCTCAATTTCTTCCGCGACCCGAATCGCGAGGTTCCGCCCGGGGACGACGTGGTGGTCGCGGCCGCCGATGGCGTGGTGGCCGACATCATCGAGATCGAGGAAAACGAGGTTCTTAAGACCAAGTGCCGCCGGGTCGGTATTTTCCTCAATGTCTTCGACGTGCACGTGAACAAGGCGCCGATCGCCGGCAAGATCATCTATCGCCAGCACCATCCCGGCCTGTTCCTGGATGCGCGGGACCCGGCTTGTTCCGAGAAGAACGAAGCGCTGACCTGGGCCTTTGAGGGCGCGAAGGCGACGCTCGTCGTGCGCCTGCTCACCGGAGCCATTGCCCGGCGCATCGTGCCGTGGTCGCAAGTCGGCGACAGCGTGCCGAAGGGATTCCGGTTCGGAATGATTCGCTTTGGTTCGCGTACCGAGGTCTATTTACCCATGGACGCCGAAATCACCGTCAAGATAGGCGACCGCGTCAAGGGCGCCTCCAGTGTGATTGCCAAACTCGCCTGATCCCATGAGCGACGACGGAATGCCGAAGATCTATCTCCTGCCGAACTTGATGACGGCGGGGAACCTCTTCTGCGGATTCGCGGCCACGCTCAAGATCCTGGAGGGTGCGTTGATCCTGGAAAAGGCGGCGGTATCTCCCACCGCGGAACTCATCGCCCGCGCGCACTATCTGGCGGGCAAAAACTTCCATTTTGCCATCTGGTGTATTCTGGCGTCGTGTCTTTTCGATGCGCTCGACGGGCGCCTGGCGCGGTTGGGCGGCCATGAGAGCCCGTTTGGCCGTGAGTTCGATTCGCTGGCGGACATCGTATCCTTTGGAGTGGCTCCAGCGCTCATGGTCTACCGCATCGTCCTGCACGAATTCCCGAATGCCGGGTGGATCATTGCCTCGGTGTATCTCATCTGCGGCGCGTTGCGCCTGGCGCGGTTCAATTGCCTGGCGGCGGCGAATTCCGAAGCAGCCAACAAGGAGTTCCGCGGGTTCCCGATCCCGGCGGCGGCGGGCGTGATCGCCTCGGTCACGCTCTTCATGTTGTGGTGGGGTCCGGAGATCGGCAACGGGAAATGGGTCCTGCCGCCGCTCATGCTTTTCCTATCCTGGATGATGTTCAGCGGATTCAAGTACCCGAGCTTCAAGTCGCTCAATTTGCGGACGACGCGCTCGCTCCCGAAATTCCTGACCATCGTCGTCGTCATGATCATCACTGTCCTGAATTACCAATGGGCGCCCATGGTGATCTTCCTGGTGTATCTCCTCTACGGTTTCCTGCGCCCCTTCCTGTCGCGCAAGATGAAAAAGGAGATCGAGGAGGAAGAGGATGAGGATGAGGAAGAGAAACAGGAGCCCCTGGAGAGCCCGTAGGCCGAGCGGCGCGCGACTGTAGATGAGTGATTTCGCGCAGATCGGGCTTATCTGTACGCTCCAGCGGTTGAACGACACGCACCTGCCGCGGATCGAGGCAGAGTTGGGCGAAATCGCTTCCTCACGGCCCATTGCGCTCGTCCTGCCCTGCCACGGGCGCGATCTCCAGCAGCCCGCGTTTGAGCATTTGATCGGGGAACTCCGAGGTGCCGCCTTCCTCCGCGAGATCGTCTTTAGTGTCAACGAAGTCCCAATCTCGACTCTTCTCGAATTACCTTCGGTGATTCAGACCCTGCCGCAGAAGACAACGCTGCTGAACAATGAGCCACAGCCCGGCAAGCCCGTGGGCAAGGGGACCAATGTGCGCGCCGCCTTTCGCCGTCTGGCGGCGGCGGGAGAATGCGATATCTTTGTCACCCAGGATTGCGACGTGGCCAGTTTCCGTCGCGCGGATCTGGCGCGGTTATGCTTCGCCGTGGCTCATCCGCAGCTCCATCATCGTTTTGCGAAGATGTACTACAGCCGGGTGACCGACCGGCTTTACGGGCGGGTTTCGCGGCTCTTTCTCGCACCTTTGCTGCACGCCCTCGTCCGGGTGGCTGGGCATCAGCCGCTGCTCGATTTCCTCCTGAGCTTCCGCTACCCGCTCGCTGGCGAAGTGGCGATGACGCGCGAACTGGCTGAGGCCCTTCCCACGAGTACGGGCTGGGGATTGGAGATCGGCCAGCTCTGTGAGGTGTTCCGGCGGGTCGACCCGCGCGAAGTGTGCCAGGTGGATGGAGGGGCAGGCTACGACCACAAGCATCAGCCCGCCGCCACGGCCCTCGCCGGGATGTCCGAGGAGATCGCGCGTGAACTCTTCTCCCAACTGGCCGCCGAAGGGCTGCCCGCGGATGACGTCTTCCGCGAGGCCGTGACCACCGCCTACCGACGCGAAGCCGCGCACGCCCTGCGCCGCAGCGCCGCCTTGGCGCTGATTAATGCGCTGCCCTTCGACGAGGCGGCGGAGCGGGAGATCGTGGAGACATTCGCCAGCCGCCTTGGCAGAATTTGAGAAAACTCCATGCTTGGTTCGCAGGCGCACCGATGCTTTCCTGCCCATCCATGTCGAAGAAACCTGTTGTTCTGATCATTCGCGATGGCTGGGGGATCAATCCCGGCGGCCGCGCCCAGGCCGTGGCCAACGGCGACGCTACGCTTCTCGCCAAAACGCCTTTTCACGATTACCTCTACGCCACGTATCCCCAGTCCACGCTCAGCGCGAGTGGCATGGATGTGGGCCTGCCCCCCGGGCAGATGGGCAACAGCGAAGTCGGCCACCTCAATCTCGGCGCGGGACGCATCGTGTATCAGGACCTGACCCGGATCAACAAAGCCATCGCCGATGGCGAACTGGCGAAGAATCCCGTGCTCGTCGAGGCCTTCTCCAAGGCGAAAGGGCATCGCTTGCATTTCCTGGGACTGCTTTCGGATGGGGGCGTCCACTCGCACCAGGATCATCTCATCGCCCTGGCGAAAGCGGCGAAGGACTCCGGGGTGGATGACATCTTGGTCCACGCCATCACCGATGGGCGCGATACCTCGCCCACGGGCGGCGCGGATTACCTCGCGGCCGTGGAAGCGGGTTTGAAACCCAGCGGGGCGAAGATCGCAACGGTCATCGGCCGCTATTACGCGATGGATCGCGACAAGCGCTGGGAGCGCAACAAGCTCGCCTGGGATGCCATCGTGCTTGGGCGCGGGCCCGTCTCGAACGCGTTGCCTAGCGAGGCGGTGCGCGCGGCCTATGCGCAGGAGCCGCGGGGCGACGAATTCCTCCAGCCGATCATCTTTTCCCACGCCAATGAGCAGCGGATGCGCGACGGCGATGTGCTGCTGTGGTTTAACTTCCGCGCCGATCGGGCCCGGCAGCTTACCGAGGCCTTTATGGATCCGGCCTTCGCGAACTTTCCGACCGAAGGCAAACCGCGCTTCGGCGGCTACTACACGCTCACCGAGTACAAGGAGACCTACGGGGCTCTGGGGGTAAAGGCGATCCTGGCGCCCGCCAGCATGGAGAATCTGCTCGGCGAAGTCGTGGCCGCCGCCGGTCTCAAGCAACTCCGCGCCGCCGAGACCGAGAAATTTCCGCACGTCACCTTCTTTTTCAACGGAGGCAGCGACATCCCGTTTCCCGGCGAGGACCGTTACCTCACGCTCAGCCCGAAGAACTACAGCAAGGAGGGCAAGGAGGCGCCGCTGCCCACCTACGATCTCATGCCGCAGATGAGCGCGCCCGACCTCGCCTTCGAGGTCGCCAGACGGCTGCCGCAATACGACCTGGTGATCGTGAACTTCGCGAACCCCGACATGGTCGGCCACACCGGGGTGGTCGAGTCCGGCATCCACGCCGTGGAAACGATCGACCTCGCGGTGAGACTGCTCGTCGAACGCACGCTCGAACTCGGCGGGCAGCTCCTGCTCACCGCCGATCACGGCAACTGCGAAACGATGCGCAACCCGGATGGCAGCCCCAACACCGCGCATACGACGAACCTCGTGCATTTCATCTATGTCGCCGAGAAGGCGCCCGGAACGAAGCTGGCGAGCGGCATCCTGGCGGATGTCGCCCCGACGTTGCTCCACCTCCTCGGCGTCCCGCAGCCCGCCGAGATGACGGGGAAGAGCCTGGTCGCGGCTGGGGCGTGACTGGCTCGACTTGTCGCAGCGGCGGAGATCTTGCTGGGCGCTTGCGCTCTTGTAGTGCGCCGGTGCTCTCTAAGCATTACCCATATGTTTTGGGCCTCGAAACGAGCGTCCGTCCATCCCGGAGGGATGAGAGAGATTAGCCCGGGTCGAGCGAGGAACGAGCGAATACCCGGGGTTAACCACCCCAATTGGGATGCGCCCCGGAGGTGCGCGAGAAGTTCTCGCGCCGCCTGCGGGGCGCATCTGTTGGTGGGGCGTGAGCCCGGTGGTTGCGCTCGTGCCTCGCTTCACCACCGGCTAGTTTCTCTCATCCCTCCGGGATGGAAGCAGCGTAACGTCATCCCCCGTATTCATGACCACGAGTTTTCCTCTATGCACCTTCGGAATGGCGTTGGTCTCGTGGACCAAAAGATATGGGTAATGCTTAGGGTGCTCTCGCGCTTTCGGAGGGGGGCGAAGGTGGTGGATGGTTGTAACGGAGATCGATGCAGGCCTCGCCGCTGTCGAGACGGACGCCCATCGAACTTCGTTGCGACTCAGCCGCCTTCCACCACCTTCGCCCCCTTCCGAGAGCGCCAGAGCACCGGCGCACTACAGGAACGCAAGCGCCAAGCCGTATCGCTTCCCCGAAGCACCGGCTTTTTCGCATTGCGCATCGTCCGCGGATTCGTAGCTTTCCACGCTCCGCGATTTACCCCGTGGTGTAACGGTAGCACAAGGGTCTTTGAAGCCCTTTGTCATGGTTCGAATCCATGCGGGGTAGCGGTGGGATGACACGAGGTCTTGTCGAGCGGGCTGGTAGATATTACGGTGATGGTCTTCGTTCCTCATGAAAATCTCCAAACGCGGCGAATACGCCCTCCGCGCCCTCATCGACTTTGGCATCGCTCACGAACTCGGCCGGCCCCTGATGAAAATCGGCGAGCTCGTCGAGAAAGAGCGTCTGCCGGTGAAGTTCCTGGAGCAGATTCTCACCCAGCTCCGCGGCGCCGGTTATATCGAGACCAAGCGGGGCAAGGCGGGTGGCTATTTTCTCGCCAAGCCGCCTCGCGAGATCAGCCTCGGCCAGGTCATCCGGCTCATCGACGGACCGCTCGCCCCAATTTCCTGCGTGAGCGTCACCGCCTACGAGCCCTGCACCTGTCCGGATGAGGCCCACTGCGGGCTGCGCATGCTGATGCTCGACGTGCGCAACGCGATTGCCCGTATTCTCGACCGGTACGTCCTCGGTGATGTGGTCGATATCACGCTGCGGAAAATGCGCCGCGACGGCGTGCCGATCCCTTTCATGGTCGAGCAATTGCTCCATCCAAAACCCGTCGCGCAGGGGGTGCCCGCGTTTGAGATCGAGAACCCGCTCGGAGGCTTTTTGGCGGAATTGGAGGGCAAAACAGCGACTGGCAAGGCCGAGGGGCCGGGCGGGACGAAGCCCAAGCGGAAGGTCGCCAAGGTGGCGAAATAGCACGTCATGAGATCGAAGAGCTGATCTGGTTCTCTGGATGGTGTTCGCATGAATAGCTTCATGCGGAGGCATAACGTTATGTCGGGGAAATTCGTCCGCTGGCACGCGCCATCGGAGATGCCGTCGGCTGGCAGATTCTTCCTGCACCGATCAACCCAGCCACGTTTACGTTTGACGACTACGGCCGTCGTAATAACCTCACCGCCCGTGAAAGACCTTCGCCGCGAAATCCTGCTTAGTTTTTGGAAGGTTCACATCCTGCACCATGCGGCGAAGGGCCCCGTGCACGGGCAATGGATGCTCGAAGAATTGCGGCATCACGGCTACGAGATCAGCCCCGGCACCCTGTATCCGTTGTTGCGTCGATTGGAACGGCTGGGCTGGTTGCGCAGCACGTCGGACCCGGACGGGGGACAGAAGGCCCGCCGGGATTACCGTCTTACGCCCGCCGGGCGCAAGATCCTCGCCCAAGTCCGTGAAGCACTGGGTGAGCTGAAAGGGGAAGTCGGATTCACCAAACGGAGCCCCGGCAAGTGAACATCGTTTCCGGTTCCCTCCGCCGGCCCATCACCGTGGTGGTGCTCGTCATTGCGGCCTGCCTCGCCGGATTCCTCGGCATCCAGAAGATGTCGCGCGACATTTTTCCGCCGTTGGGAATTCCCACGATCTATGTCGCCCAGCCGTATGGCGGCATGGACCCGGCGCAAATGGAGGGCTACCTGACCTACTACTACGAGTATCACTTCCTCTACATCACCGGCATCGAGCACGTGGAGTCGAAGAATATCCAGGGCGCTTCATTGATGAAGCTGCAATTTCATCCCGGCACCGACATGGCGGCGGCGATGGCGGAGACGGTGCAATACGTGAACCGGGCCCGCGCTTTCATGCCGCCTGGTACCGTGCCGCCTTTTGTCATGCGCTTCGATGCCGGCAGCGTGGCGGTCGGGCAACTCGTCTTCTCCACGGAAAATCCGGCGCGCACCGTGGGCCAGATGCAGGATGCGGCGCTGAATATGGTGCGGCCGCTCTTTGCCACTCTGCCAGGCGTCTCCGCGCCGCCTCCCTTCGGCGGGAGTGCGCGCACGATCGTGGTGAATGTGAAGCCGGATCGCATGCGCGCGCTGGGCCTCTCGCCGGACCAGATCGTGCAGGCCGTGGCGCAGGCGGATGTGATCAGCCCCAGCGGCAACATGAATCTCGGCGACCAATATCCGATCGTGCCGGTGAACGCGGTGGCCAAAAATATCAAGGACCTTGAAGGTGTACCGCTGCGGGTCACCCCGGCGGGCGCGGTCTATGTGCGCGACGTGGCCACGGTGGACGACCAGGCGGACATCATCACCAGCTACGCGCTGGTCAATGGCCGGCGCACGGTTTACATGCCGGTGACCAAGCGGGCCGACGCCTCCACCCTGACAGTGGTGGATCTGGTGAAGAAGAACCTGCCGAAATTCCAGCAGGCGGTGCCGGAAGACGTGAAAGTCACCTTCGAGTTTGACCAGACTCCCGTGGTCTTGCGCGCCATTGATGACCTCGTGAAGGAGGGTACGATTGGCGCCGTGCTCACCGGCTTGATGGTGCTGCTCTTCCTGCGGGATTGGCGCAGCGCGTTGATCGTCGTCCTGAATATCCCCATCTCGCTGCTGGCCTCGTGTTTTGCCCTGTGGGTGAGCGGACAGAGCATCCACCTCATGACGCTGGGGGGCCTTGCGCTGTCGGTGGGGGTCTTGGTGGACGAGGCGACCGTGGCCATCGAAAATATCCATGCCCATCTCGCGCGCGGCGTGCCGCTGGCGCACGCGGCGCGGGACGCCACGACGGAAACGACCGGTCCGCGCTTGCTCGCGATGCTTTGCATCCTGGCTGTGTTCACGCCGGCGCTCTTCATGACGGGGGCCGCCAAGGCGCTGTTCGCGCCGCTCGCCCTGGCGGTGGGTTTCGCGATGATTGCATCCTACTTTCTGTCCAGCACGCTCGTGCCGATTCTCAGCATCTGGCTGCTGGGGAAGTCGCAGACGAGGCACGCGCGACCGGAGAGGTTGCGGGGGGTGTATGAGCGGCTGGTGCGCGTCTCCACGGCGATGCGGTGGGTGCTCGTCCCGGTCTATCTCGCGGTGGCGGGGCTTGTGCTCTGGGTGATTGGCACGCACCTGGGGGTCGAGATCTTTCCGCAGGCCGATGCCGGCCAGATGGCGCTGCGGGTGAAAGCGCCGACGGGGACAAAGGTGGAGATTACCGAGCAACTGGCCTTGCGCGTGCTCGATGTCATCAAGCGCGAGGCGGGCCAGGATACTGTGTCCATCACCATGGGATTGGTCGGCGTCCACGCGTCGAACTATCCGGTCAATTTCATTCACCTGTGGAACGGCGGGCCGGAGGAGGCGTGGCTGGCCGTGCAATTCAAAAAGGGATCGCGGGTGAATATCCAGGCATTGCAGGAAAAGCTGCGCGGGATCTTTCCCAAGGAGTTTCCGAGTGCGCGCGTTTCGTTCGAACCGGGCGACATCGTGTCGCGAGTGATGAGCTTTGGCTCCAGCACGCCGATCGAAGTGGCCGTCAGCGGTCCCGATCTCGCGGTCAGCCGCGAATACGCGGAGAAGATCTACGCGAAGCTCAAGGACTTGCCGGAACTGCGCGACGTGCAATTTGCCCAGGCGCTCGACTACCCGAGTGTGAATGTGGACGTGAACCGCGAGCGCGCGGGCCTGCTGGGCGTGAAAGTCAACGATGTGACCCGCGCCCTGGTGGCGGCTACGACTTCCAGCCGGTTTACGCAGCAGCTTTATTGGAACGATCCGAAGACCGGCGTGAGTTACAGCCTCCAAATCCAGATTCCGCAGGCGCTGACGAAAACGCTGGAGGATGTGCGGAACGTGCCGGTCGATGCCGGCGGAAAACCCGTGCTCCTCCGCAATGTCGCCAGCGTTTCGCCGGGAACCGTGGTCGGCGAGTATGAGCGCTACAATATGTCGCGCGTAGTGAGCCTCACCGCGAATCTCTACCGGGCGGATCTCGGTTCCGTCGCGCACAAGATCGAGAAGGTGCTCGCGGAAGTGGGCGCGCCGCCGCCCAAGACGAACGTCGCCCTGCGCGGGCAGATCATCCCGCTGCGCGAACTCCTGGATGGCTTCCGCAGCGGCCTATTCGTGGCGGTGGTCGTCGTGTTCCTTTTGCTGAGCGCGAATTTTCAATCATTCCGCCTGGCGCTCGCCGTTGTTTCCACGGTTCCCGCGGTCCTCGCGGGGGTGGTGCTGCTCCTGGGCGTCACCGGCACGACTTTGAATATTCAATCCGCTATCGGGACGATCATGGCCGTTGGCGTCGCGGTGGCGAATGCGATCCTGCTCGTGACCTTTGCCGAGCGCGCGCATTCGGAAGGCCAGCACGAAGTTGAGGCGGCGATCACCGGCGCCGTGAGCCGCCTCCGTCCGATCCTGATGACGAGCTGCGCGATGATCGCGGGTATGGTGCCGATGGCGCTGGGCCTCGGCGAAGGCGGAGCGCAAACCGCACCCCTGGGCCGGGCGGTCATCGGTGGGCTGGCGGCCGCCACGTTGGCCACGCTCTTTATTCTGCCAGCCGTTTTTGCTCTCGTCCGGCACCGTTCCAGCCGGCTCTCTGTCTCCCTCGATCCGGATGATCCGCAGAGCGCGCAAGCCGTCCCGCCGCAGGCAGTCACCTGATTCCCTCCTATGAAATTCACGCCTTTCATCTGTGCCGCACTGGTTCTCGCGGGAAATGTCCGGGCCGCGGAGGCGCCGGCGCTCAAAGTCACGCATCCCAAGCGTGGGGAGATCACGCGGTTTGTGACATTGCCGGGCACGGTCCGCGCCAACCAGCAAGCCACGCTTTACGCCAAGGTGCCGGGCTACCTGAAATCGATTGCGGTCGACAAGGGGGACAGTGTGAACGAGGACCAGGCGCTCGGGGAAATCGAGGTGCCCGAACTCGTGGCCGACATTGCCAAGTATGATGCCGAACTGAAGGTGGCGGAGATCGACTTCGAGCGCGTGACCAGCGCCGCGAAAAAGGCGCCCGACCTCGTGACCGCGCAATCGCTCAGCGAAGCGGAGGGCAAACGCAAGGTGGCCCGGGCGCGGCTCGACCAGGCGGCGACGTTGCTGAAATACAGTCACATCGCGGCCCCGTTCGGCGGCGTGATCACGCAGCGGTTCGTCGATCCCGGGGCATTCATCGCCGTGCCCACCGGCGGCGGCGCCACGACGGCTGCGGCGATTGTCACGATTGCGGACTTTCGAACGGTCCGCGTCCAGGTGGCCATCCCGGAACTCGAAGCTTCCTTGGTGACCAAGGGGCAGCCGGTAAAATTCAGCGTCGAGGGGCTGCCGGGAAAATCTTTCGAGGCGAAAGTCAGCCGGTTCAGCTACGCGCTCGATGAGGCCACGCGCACGATGCTCGTGGAGGCGGACATGGCGAATCCAGACCTCACGCTGCGGCCCGGCATGTATGCGATGGTAAAAGTGGGAGTGGAGAAGAAGGACGACGCGCTCCTGGTCCCGGCGGAGGCCATCGTCATGGAGAAGACGAACGCCTTCGTTTTCACGTTTGCCGACGGGAAGGCGAAGAAGACAGCCGTGAAGCTGGGCTTCAACGATGGCATGAATGCCGAAATCGCCAGCGGCGCCTCGGAGCAGGATCGCGTGCTCGTCGTCGGCAAGACCACTCTCGCCGACGGGCAAGCCGTCAACTCGAAGGAAACCCCATGAACACCCGCACACTCGCGCTCTGCGTTCTGGCCGTTGCCATCTCCGCAGCGGCCGATGCTGAAAATCCTCCGAAGGCCGCCAAAGGGCCCGATCGTGGCCGCGCGCAGCCGATCGATCTCGCCACCGCGTTGCGGCTGGCCGGCGCGCAGAACCTCGATGTCCGCCTGGTCGCGGAAAAGGCGACGCTGGCGCAGGCCGAGCATACGCTGGCCAGGGAGCAATTCTTTCCGTGGATGACCCTGGGCACGTCGTATCATGGCCACCAGGAGAATATCCAGGCGGTGGACGGCCCGATCCTGGACGCGGAGAAGTCCTCCTTCGATCTTGGCGCCGCCGTGAAGGCGCAGATCGATCTCGGCGAGGCCTATTTCAAGACGCTCTCCACGCAACAACTGGTCAAGGCCGCGACCTACGCTTCCGAGGCGCAGGCCCGGGATGCGGCGCTCGCCGCGGCGCTCGGCTATTTCGATCTCGTCCGGGCGCAGGCCGATGTCGGGGTGGCCTCCGAGGCGGTGAGAATTTCGACGGACTACGAAGACCAGGTCCGCCGCGCGGTCGATGCCGGGATCGCGTTTGCCGGCGACGCCTACCGCATCCAGACGGAATTGGAGCGCAATCGGGTAGCCTACCGGCAGGCCCTGGAGACGCGCCGTATCGCGGCCGCCCGGTTGGCGCAGGTGCTGCAACTCGATCCCGCGGTGAATCTCCTGCCCGAGGAAAACACGCTGGCCCCGCTCAAGCTCATCGCCTATGGAGATCCGCTCGACAGCTTCGTCCAGCGCGCCCTGGTCGACCGGCCCGAATTGCACATGAGCGCGGCGCAGCGCGAAGCCGCGCGACGCTCGCGTGACGCGGCGAAGTTCGGCCCGCTGGTGCCCACGGTGGGCGCGCAGTACTCCTATGGTGGCCTAGCGGGAGGGCGGGGCACCGAGATCGCGAGCTTCAATGAATCATCGGACTACGGCGTCGGCCTGTGGTGGCGCGTCGGCCCGGGGGGGCTTTTCGATCGCGGCCGCATCGCCGCCGGCGAATCGCGGTATCGCACGAGCGACCTGGAGGACCAGAAGCTGCGCGAAGCAATCGTGCTCGAGGTGGTCGAGAGCCACACCCGCGTGCGATCGCTCGGCGATCAAATGACCTCCGCCCAGCGCGCGCTCCAGGCCGCGCAGAAGACCCTGGATCTCTCGCGGGAGCGCAAGGATTTCGGCGTGGGCATTGTCGCGGAAACCATCCTGGCGGAGCAGGACCTGACGCGCACCCGGCGCGAATATCTGGGCATGGTGGCCGAGTACAACAAGGCGCAGTTTGCCTTGCGGCGGGCCGCCGGAGCGAAAGCCGGTTCTCCCTAGCCGGATTTCAGTAGTTAGAATTTCAGGAGAAAATCCGCGAAGAAGAATTGGGAGTCGCGGAGCGAGGTGCCGCCGCCCACGAGGCTGCCATAGCCGGCGGTGCCGAGATCGCGGTCGATTTGTTCGCCGCGCGAATAGATCAGGGTCAGCGAAGCTGCGTCCGTGAAGGCGTAGCCGAGGCTGATGACGTACCCTTCGGTATTCAAGCGGCCGTCGAAGACGTTGTTGTCGACGAGGTTGGGATCGAGTGAAAACTGCTCGCTGTGCTGCCAATAGGATCTGAGTTCCCAGTCGCCCTTGCGCTTGAGTTTGCCAACGCTGGCGCCGACTTGGTAGGCGATGCCTTCGCTGCCCTTGTCGGGATGTCCGGCCCGCGCGGCCCGTGAGCCCGCGTTGAGGTTGTCGGCAAAGTCGCCGAAAATCGTAAAGGGCACATTGCCGATTTTCCAGCCGAACTCGACGGGAATATCGAGGACGTTCAAGTTGTTGACCCCGGTCTGATTGAAAGTGACGAGCGCCGGTTTGGCATTCTTCGCAAGAATGATCGCCGGCGAGTCACCGTTGAAGATCGTGGCGGAAGTCTGTCCGCCGCCCGTGTAGTTATACAGGGTCGGCGCGACTTGCAGGTAAACATCCTTGGTGAAATGGGCCCGTGCGCCGATTTGCCAGCCGAGCATCCAGTTGTCCACCTTGTTGGAAACTTGGGTGAAGGGAGTCGTGCTCGTGTTGTTGAAACTGTTCTCGAATCCGGCCTCGTCGTAGACGAATTGGCCAAAATTGGCGAACAGATCGAGGGACAGGCCGTGCGGCACTGCCGCCGATTTCCCATCGTTGCCGGAGGGGCCGCGGCTGCCGGAGGGGCCGATCGTATATTGGAACTGTTCCGCCAGCCCTTCCGGGTTCAGGTCCGGGTCCCACACCATGGGCGTGGTGACAAATGGATTCGCGATCTTGCCGCCTTCCAGCGACAGCCAATCTGTGGGATTATAGCGGAGAAAGAGCTTGGAAACGAACAGCGTGTCCCCAAAATTCACGCTCGAAACCACGGTTCCTTTGGTGGACGAGACCCCGGTGAGGGCTTTGCCGGAGATGGGCTTGCCGGTTTTGGTATCGATCCCGGTGACGACCGATCCCGACGTGGAACTGAGGGAAGAAAGGGCGCTCGTGCTGCTCACCGTTCCCTTGCCGAAAAACGGATTGTCTCCCGCGGTGACTTGCGTCGAGCGGCCGTCGTTGCTGGTCTCCACCTGGACGCCGAGCAGCCAATGGTCGACAAGCTTTACCTCTGCGCCGAGGTGTAGCCGGTACCGCAGCCGGTCGCGTTGTCCGTGGTCGCCGGTATCGAGTCCGGCGGCTTCGCCTTCCTGGATGCCGTAGCGCAACTGCGCATCGCCGTAGAGACGGAGTTCCGTCACCGGTTTGGAAATCTGGAATTTGCTCGCCGAGGTGGTGGCGTATTCCTGTTCGAGTTGTCCGCGAACGTCCTGTGCTTCCTGCTCGGTGAGCAGCTTTTTCTTCACGAGCAGGTTGAGCAGAGCGCTGTTATCCTGTGCGTGGACGGCATTGCCCGCCAGCGCGGCGGCGGCGAGGAACAAGGTTGGGAGAGTTTTCATGGTCTGCGAAAAGCCTCGATCCGGTCGACCGGTGAGCGAGATTGATGATCCTGGCTGGGTAGATCCTCCAGATGGCTGGTCGGATGAAGTGCTTCGGCAGTGGGTGACCCGGAGGGGCATCCATCGATTCGGCGTTTGTTGTCCCCCTACTTAATGGGTAGACAAATAACGTCAAATAAAATCCGCATTCCTCTTCTTGGCAGCAAAGGCACATCCCCAACTCACGCGTTCCACCGGTGTTCCGTCCGGGTGGCGATCCTTCAATCCCGCCGTCCCTCGCACCCCGCTAGCGACGTTGAGGAGGCGGACTCAGGTATTTTGGCGCCCCCACCTGGAAGTCGAGCACCAGCCGATTGATCTGATATTCGTAGGTCGCCGTCGTGTGGTCGATCTGCGCTTGCAGTTTGGCAAGCTGCGCCTGGCTGAATTCGACCAGTGACGTGACCCCGGAGTTGTATTTGGCCTCGGCCAGGTCGTAGGCCTGCTCAGCGTTGGCCAGCAGGCTGGCGGTGACGGTGATCTTGTCGGCGGTATTCGTGGTATTGAGCAAGGCAACTTGCACATCCTGGGCGATGAAATTCTCCATTTCGCGCAGCGTTTGTTCCGCGGATTGGGCCTGCAATTCCGCTTCTTTCGTCCGCGCGCTCAGGCGGAAGCCGGTAAAGACGGGCAGTTCGACATTCACGCCCGCCGCCGCGTAATCGCCCTCGACGCGCGGGTCGCCGGCGGTGGTGCGCCCGGCGGCCCCGATGAGGCTGATTTTGGGATAATGGGCGGCGCGTTCGGCACTGGTGGTGCGCCGGGCCGCGTCCCGCTGATGGCGAAGGGAAAGAGCCTCAGGCCGCGACTCCAGTGCTTGCGCGATGAGGGAGGCCAGGTTGCCTTGGGGGGCAGGGAACCGTGGAATATTAAGGAGCGCAAATTTGCGTGGTTCCGGGTAGCCGAGCGCAGCGGAGAGATCGGCAAAGGCCGCATCCATGCGATTCCGCGCCTCGAGCTGGAGGAGTCTTGCTTCGTCTAGGCTGACGCGCGCGAAGCTGGCGTCGAGTTCGGACTTGATCTGGCTCTGCGCGAGCGCGCTCACCTGATCCGCGATCAACTGGCGTGCCATGACCGTTTCATCGGCGACCCGCAGGACCGCTTGGGCCTGCTGCGCCTTGAAGTAGGTTTGATCCACAAGGAGCAGGACCTTGGCCCGCGCCAGAGCGCTTTTGTCCGCCTCGGAAAGCGCCAGGCTCTTGGCCGCCTCGGTCAAATTCCAGGTGCGGCCGAAATCCGTGATGAGCTGGCTGAAAAGGATGCCGTTTGATTCCCGGCTGAGGATGGTTGGGTTGTTCAAACCACCCGATGCACCGATGCGAGTATCTTGATTGGTGATGGTGTGCCAGCCGAACTCTTTGGCGATGTCATCGCCGGTGGCCACGCCGCTGAACTCCGCCGTGATTTGCGGAAAGAATGCAGACCGAACCTGGCGGACCACCTGCTTCGCGGCCAGCGCCTTGAACTGTGCCGTGCTGATCGTCGGCGATTGGCGGAGCGCGATCTCTTCCGCGGTCTTCAGATCGAGTTGGACCGGCGGGGGAACGCGTGGCGCGGACGGCTTGGGAGGAGCGGCAAATGCGCAGGCGGCGCCGGCCAGAATGAAGACGAGGCAGTGTTTCATGAAGCGTGCAGGAGTTCCGGTTTCGGCGCCGGGCGGGTCGGGGCGGGGGGCGCTTGATGACCACCCAGCCGCCGACGATAAACGATATAGAAGGCGGCGGGAACGATGAAGACGGTCATGACCAGCGATGCGAGCAGCCCGCCGATGATCGCCCGCGCGAGGGGCGCGTAAGCCTCACTTCCCGTGCCCAGTTTCAAGGCCATCGGAATCAGGCCGAAGATCGTCGCGAGCGAGGTCATCAGGATCGGGCGCAGGCGCACGCGGCAGGCCGTTTGCACCGCCTCACGCAAGGGCAGGCCGTCCTCGATCAGCCGGTGCGTGAATTCGACGATCAGAATGCTGTTGGAGACGACGATGCCCGCCATCATCACGATGCCCATGAGCGACATGACGTTGAGTGTTGTGCCCGTGAGCGGGAGAACGATAAGAACGCCGACGATCCCCGGCGGCACGGCAAGCAGGATGAGAAGGGGATCGATGAACGATTTGAACTGGGCGACCAGGATCAAATAGACGAGCACGACGGCGAGGATCAGACCGAGGCCAAAGGAGAGAAACGAAGTGTTCATCGCCTGCACCGAGCCCCGCACTGTGACCCGGATCCCCTCGGGCTTTTGGGTGTTCTTCACGATGCGATCAACCGCTCGCGCGACCGCGCCGAGTTCTTCGCCGTGGGGCGCCACGTAGATGTCGATGACGCGTCGAAGCTGATAGTGGTCGACCTCCGTCGGCGCCTGGATCGGCTTGAGACTCGTCACGGCATCGAGCCTTGCGGAATCCGGCTGGCCCGCCGCGCGAATCGGGATGCTGCGCAGATCGGTGAGCGTTTTCACGGCATTCTCCGGATACTGAACGGTGAGCAGGTAGTCGTTGCCCGTCTTTGGATCGACCCAGAAACTCGGGGCGATCATCTGGTTGGAGGTGAGTGCGGTGATTACGTTGCTGACGACTTCCTTTTCGCTGAGCCCCAGTTCGCTGGCATGTTCGCGATCAATGGAGAGCTGGAAAGCCGGCGCGTCGATGTCTTGCGGAATAAGGATGTCGCTGACCCCGGGTATCCCGCGGACTTCGCGGGCGATTTGCGAGGCAGTCTCATAGGCCTTTTCGATGTTCGAGCCGCTGACTTGAATATCGATGGGCGCCGGCAGCCCGAGATTGAGCACCGCATCGACGAGGCCGCCGGACTGGAAATAGGCATTCAACTCCGGCAATTCTTCCCGCATCGCCTTGCGTACCCGGTCCATGTACTCATAGCTGCCGATCTTGTGTTCGTCGTGGAGGCTGACCTGGATGAACGCGGTGTGCGACGCGGAATTGCTGGTATAGATGGCGGAGAAGTCGGGCGTCGCTCCAATGTTGGAAGCGATGAGCCGCAGATCCTCCGGGCGGACGATCCGCCGCACGAGGTCTTCGACCTTTTTTACCTCCTGTTCCGTGGACTCCAGTCGCGTGCCGGTTGCGGCCTTCATGTTGATGACGAACTGGCCTGGGTCGGTCCGCGGGAAGTAGGCGAGGCCGAGAGCCGGAATGAGGCATAGGCTGACGAGAAACACCCCGCCGATGGCGAGCACCGTCGCGAGAGGCCGGGCAAGGGCTAGCGATTGGGTGCGATCGAATCCGTCGAGGAACTTATGAAAACGCCCATTGAACCACGTATTGAAGCGGCCCATGAGGGTGCGCGGTTGGTCATGGGAATCACCGTCGTGTCCCGCGTGGGCCTTAATGAGTTTCGCGCAAAAGAGTGGCACCACGGTCATGGCGACGACGTAGGACGCGAAAAGTGAGAGCACGACCGAAAGCGCCAGGGCGCTGAAGAGAAAGCGGCTCACTCCATACAGGAAGGTAACCGGAAAGAAAACGACGGCGGTCGTGAGGGTCGCCGCGAGCACCGGCAGTGCGACTTCGCGCCCGCCTTTCTCGGCGGCCACCTCGGGGCTTTCGCCGAGTTCCAGATGCCGGAAAATATTCTCCAGCACGACGACGGAGTTATCGATCAGCCGGGAAAAGGCGAGCGCGAGACCGCCCAGGATCATCGAATTGATCGAACTGTCTCCAAAGGACAGGCCGATGAACGTGGCGAGCGCTGAGAGCGGAATGGAAAGAAAAACGGCGAGCGTTGCCCGGAAGTTGCCGAGGAATACGAGAATCATGATTCCGGTCAGAACGAGACCGATGGCCCCTTCGTGAAGGAGGTTTTCAATCGCTGTCTTCACGAAAACAGATTGGTCGAAAACGACCTTGGAGATGAGGGACTTCGGTGTATCGAGGAGCGAAGCGACGGCCTTCTTGATGCCGTCGACGACGGCAATCGTATTGGCGTCGCCGCCTTGTTTCAGCACCGGCAGATAGACGGATCGTTGTCCGTCGACGCGAACGATATTGGTCTGGATCTGTGCACCGTCCGCCGCCTTGCCGACATCGCCGACGAGCACCGAGGTCCCGTCGACGGTCTTCAGCGGCAGCGTATTGATTTCGTCGATTCCTTTGAACTGACTGTTGGTATAGAGGCTGTAATCGAAGGGGCCGATCTTCACGTCTCCCGCCGGAAGAATGAGGTTCGATTCATTGACGGAGCGCACCACGTCCATGACGCTCAGTTGATGAGCCTCCAGCTTGAGGGGATCGACGTAGACCATGATCTGCCGGTACTTGCCGCCGAAAGGCTGCGGCACCGAGGCGCCCGGGACGTTGGCGACCTGGTTGCGAACAGTGAACTGTCCGAGGTCGCGCAATTGCGTTTCGTTCAAGCCTTCTCCCTTCAGCGTGATGAGGCAGACCGGGAGGCTCGAGGCATCGAATTTCAAAACGACTGGCGGCAACGTTCCTGGTGGCAACCGCCGAAGTTGGGCCATGGCGAGATTGGAGATCGTCGTCACGGCGGAGTCGGCATTGGTGCCCGGCTGAAAGTAAACCTTGATCAGACTGACTCCCGGCAGTGACCGGGATTCGATGTGGTCGATGCCGCTGCCGAGCGTGAAGAAGCGCTCGAAACGGCCGGTGATATCGTTTTCGATTTGCTCGGGAGGCATCCCGTTGAAAAACGTGGCGACGACCACGACCGGGATCTTGATGGATGGAAACAAATCCACCGGCATGCGAATGACGCTCATCCCGCCGACGACGCAAACCATGAGGCAGATGACGATGATGAGATAGGGGTAGCGGATCGAAAAGCGGGACATGATGGGAAGCTGGCGGGTTGTGAATCGGGTGGTGGCTCGCTTAGCAGGGTTCGCCCAGGATTTTCCGCAGACCGGCCTTGGAAAAATTCGCCGACCGGCAAAACTCAAGGATCTCGCGTTCCTTGGCGCGCACTCGGGCTACGACTTCAGGTAATTCCGGTGCGATCTGGCGCGGAATGCGGACGATGCCGTGCTGGTCCCCGTGAATCAGGTCACCGGCGTGAATGCGCAGGCCGGCGACTTCGACCGGCGTGTTGACCTCCACCACATGCATATAGGCGTGCGATACGGAAAGACTCCCCGAGAAGAGCGGAAAACCCAGAGGCTTTATTTCCGGAACATCGCGAACCGCGCCGTTCGTGACGACGCCGATGCATCCCAAGGCCTGCAGAATGGCCGCGTGGACTTCGCCAACGAACGCGCCAATTCCCGGCCGGCGGTCGGCATCCTGGATAACGACGACGTGCGGCCCGGGCACCGTGTCCAGTTGATCCCACCATTCGGTCCGCTGGGCATACGTGCCCCCTTGCATCGGGGGATTGCCGCTATGGACGCGCAACGTCACGGCATATCCGACCATCGGAGGCAGTTCCGGGAAGTGGCACTGGAGGGTATTATTGGTGAAGCCCTCGTTGCGCAGCCGCACGTCGAAGCACTCGATCGCGTTTGCCACCTCGCACGTATTGAAAGTGGCGAGCGCCTTGAGTGCGGAGTCTGGAATGGACGGATTCATGGGCGGATTTATTCTACGGGGGTAATTTCGATGAGCTTTGCCGTGACCTTTTGTCCGGGTTGGATGCCGGAGCGGCTGCCGACGATCACCATGTCCCCCGGGGCGAGCCCAGCGGTCACTTCGTCCTTCGATGGCGTCTCCAGGCCGAGCGTCACCGTGCGCTCTTCCACCGTCCCACCAGGGGTGACGACGAATACTTTTGGCTTCTCACCGACCGCGATGGCTTGCACCGGCACGGTGATTGCATTTTTGCACTCGCGCAGTTCCAGCTCGACGCTGGCGTACATCCCGGGCGTCAGCCGGCCGTCGGAATTGTCGATCTCCGCCTCGGTGGACATCGTCCGCGTGGCGCGGTCGACTTTCCCAGCATAGCGCCAGACCTTGGCCTCCATGGTCGAATTCAGTGAACTCACCGTGACCCGCAGCGGGGCGCCGACTTTGACCAGCGGCACGGCGGATTCCGGGACGGGGAAAACGAGGCGCAAGTGCTTGTCTTCGGCGATGTCCACGACAGGAGCCTGCGCGCTCGACGAAGTTCCTGCCTGGATCAGCGCCCCTGGGTCCGCATAGCGCTTGGTGATCACCCCGTCGAATGGCGCGGCGATCGTCGTGTAAGCAATCATCGAACGCACTTTGCTCAGCTCCGCTGTGCACTCCCCGACGCGCTGCTTCGCGACGGCCAGCGTGCCGGCTGCGGTCGCGTCTTTCGCCTGAACGGCATCCAGGTCTTGTGCCGCCACCAGCTTCGGATGCTCTTTCGCGACGTCCTGAAGGCGGCGGCATATCGCGTGCGCTTCATTGTAATTTGCCTCGGCGCGGATGACCTCCTGCTCGCTGGCGTGCAAGGAGGAGGTGGCCTTCTCCATGTCGTCCTTCAATTCCGGCACATCGAGTTGCGCCAGGGTCTGCCCTTCTTTCACATGGTCGCCCACATCCACCGTGATGGATTGCAAATAGCCGGCGATCTTCGCGTGCAATGCGACTTGCTGGAACGGGCGGAATTCCGCGGCGATCGTCACGATCTGTCGCAGGTCTTCACGCGTGACTTTGGTCACGGCCACGATGGGCAAGCGTCCCGACGATCCTTCCCCGTGTCCGCCGAGTCCGCCGCGCCATAGTAGAAGGCCCACAATGGTCGCGGCCGCGATCGCCCCAATGAGGTAAATGTTTTTGCGGGTGGGGCGGCTGGTGTTGGCCGGTTCGTGTGCCACGGATGGACTATCTTCCAAGGCCTTGTTTTCGGTCGACGGAGCGATGGGTGGTTCGAGCGGGGTCATGGTTATTTGGCTTTGGGGAGTCCCACGGTCACATGGCAGCCGGTGGGGGAGATATTCTTCACGCTGACGGAGCCGCCGTGAGCGGTGCAGATCGCATGGACGATGGAAAGACCGAGCCCAGCGCCGCCCGCTTCTTGGGAACGTGCTTCTTCCGAGCGATAGAAGCGCTCAAACAAATGAGGCAGTGCTTCGCTCGAAACCCCGGGGCCGGAATCGGTGACTTCCAGGAGAGCCGTGCCATTTTGCGAACCCACCGTCAGGAATACTTTGCCATTCTCCGGGGTGTATTTGATCGCGTTGTCGAGCAGGTTCACGACAACTTGCTTGAGCCGCGCCCGATCGCCCTCGACTTCCACGGATTCGCGCGTTTGGCACCGGAGGTCGATGTGTTTCTCTTCAGCAAGGAGACACATTTGCTCAGCTGTCGTTTCGGCCAATTTCGCAAGATCGAGCCGGACCCTCTCGGTTTGAGCTTCGCCGGTGTCGAGGCGCGAAAGTGCGAAGAGACCCTCGACAATCCGGACCAACCGCTCGACCTCGTCGAGCAAGCTGGCGAGCGCTTCCCGCAGATCCGGTTCGAGCTTGCGCCGGAGCAGCATCGCTTCCAGTTCTCCGTGGATGATGGTCAGCGGCGTGCGCAACTCGTGCGAGGCGTCGCCAGTGAAGCGGCTGGTATGCTGGAACGATTCGTCGATCCGGGCGATCATCTGGTTGAGCGCGATGGACATGCCGGCGATTTCGTCACCGCTTTCGGACACCGGTAAACGGCGGCCGAGATGGTGGAGCGTGATCTCCTGCGCGGCCCTCATGATGTTCTGCACGGGGGTGAGCGCGCGCTTCATTAGGAAGTAGCCGCCAATGATGGCCGCGCCGATGACGATGGGCACACCGGCGGCGAGCGTGAGCAGGAGCGCCTGGAGGACGCGGTCGCTGTTGGCGAGGGACATGCCTACCTCGACGGTATATTCATGGTAGCCGGCGCGCGTGGACAGCGCCGCGATGAGCATGTCACTACCCTTCGCGAGAGGTTGCTCGCGCGTGAGAGTCTGTCCGATGTAGGGAGGGACGTCTTCCGGTTCGAAACTGCGGTCGTTGGGCTCGCGAGAAACGTAAAGGACCAAGCCGTCCTCCCTCGTGACTCGGACGAATTTGTCATTCAGGGCCGGCGCGAAGCGGCCCTCAATCGCCGCGGAGACGTATGCGGCGGCTTCGTAATTTTCGCCTTTCGCCGGAATTCCCGGCAGGATTCCCTGGGCAATCTGCTGGGCGCGATGTTCCAGCGAGCCGCCCAGGACCTCGCGGAGAAAATGCTGAAGGCGTTTGTAGGTGTAGGCGTCGAAGCCCAGCATCACCACCGCGAGCAGGGTCGCGTAGAGGCCGATCAACCGGAAGCGAATCGAGCGCGTATTCATTCGTGTCCGGAATCACTCACGACGTAACCGGCGCCCCGCACGGTATGGATGAGTTTTTGATCGAAAGGCTCGTCGATCTTCGCTCGCAACATCCGCACGTAGACGTCGACGATATTTGTCAGGCTCTCAAAGCTCTCATCCCAAACGTGTTCCATGATCATCGTCCGCGAGAGCACCCGCCCGGCATTGGCCACGAGGTATTCGAGGAGCGCGTATTCCTTGGAGGTGAGCTTTATCGAGACGCCGCGGCGGTGGACCTGGTGCGAAACCCGGTTGATTTCCAGGTCCGCGATCTGGAGGACGTTCGAGCGATTGACGGAGCCGCGTCGGAGAAGCGATTTAACTCGCACGAGCAATTCCGCGAAGGCGAAGGGCTTGGTGAGGTAGTCGTCGGCGCCCGCCTCGAAGTTCACCACCTTGTCCGCCACGGCATCGCGCGCCGTCAGCACGATAATGGGAATGTCGGCGTTCGACTTGCGGACCCGCCGGATGAGTTCGGTTCCGTTCAGCGCCGGTAGCATCAGGTCCACGATGAGCAGGTCGTAGGGGGTGTCTGTCGCCAGCTCGAGGCCCGCCTGCCCGTCCTGGGCGTTGTCAACCGCGAAACGCTCCGCCCGCAAGCCGAGCGTGATGAAACGCGCGACTTTTTCTTCATCTTCTACAAGGAGGATTCGCATGGGCGTGCTGCCTGTCTACATGACCCCGATTAGAGGCCGATTAACTGAAAATTAAAAATTCCTAATCACCCGGCCTGAAGCATAGCCGGGAGCGGGCCTACCGCTAGCAAGTGCTTGTCATCCAATCGCCACGTCAAATTCACCAGACCGTCACATTGGCGTCACATGATTGTAACAATCCCTTCTGAGGATGCCGACGCCGCATGACCCGCGGATGTCCATGCGACGGGAGTCCGACGCCGGACGTGCAAGCACCCCAACCACCCAACCAAAACCCATGAAGAAACTGAAATATCTGTTGTTGGCCCCCGCCTTCGCGCTGGCCGCACAGGTCGCTCACGCCCAGGACAGCGCCGCGCTGCTGGATCTGCTCGTGAAAAAGAAGCTGATCTCCAGTCAGGAAGCTGAAGGAGTCCGAACCGAATTGAACAAGGAATACGAGACTACTGGTGCGAGTAAAATTAATATCTCCCAACCGGTCTCACAGATCCGCCTTTATGGAGAAGGGCGCGTCCGCTATTTCATGAATGAAGGTGTGGCTGCCGGTTTGGATGGCGGCGATAGCGGCCAACGGGAGCGGTTGCGCTATCGCCTGCGGCTGGGCGCGGATATCAACATGAAAGATAACTGGATGCTCGGGGTCCTCCTTGAGACCAGCACCAGCGCCCGTTCTGCGAACGTGACGCTGGGCGAAAATCCCTTTTTTGCCAAGGGGACGGTTTCGACCGCCAACGTGGTAACGGGGACAGGTACGACATCGGGCAAATTCGTGACCGGTATCGATGCAAAGACGGGGAAGCCGGTCAGTGGGACAGCGATCACGGGTGTGAGCGCTACGAAGGGCGCAGTCGTGTCCAACGTGAACTTCGGTGACACCTTGTTCGTGGGCCGCGCGTTCCTCAAGTACAGCCCGTTCGACTGGGCTGTCGTCGAGGGTGGGAAGATTCCGAACCCGTTCGTGTCCACCCGTATGCTGTGGGATCCGGACATCAATCCGGAAGGCTTTGCGGAGCAGTTCAAGTTCACCTTCGGCGGCGGTTCGCACGGCCCGTCGGGTGTGGACGCCAAGGACACAAAAATGGTCACACCGCCCGCTCCGGGCATGACAGTGGACGTGTTCGCGAATTTCGGCCAGTTCATCTATCAGGACGTCGGGTTTGAAAATACCTTCAACTCCGGCACCGGGCCCTTCACGAGCACGCCAAACTCGACGGATCGCTGGATGCTTGGTTTCCAGGTCGGCACGAAGGTCAACTTCGACACTAGGACGTATTTCCAGATTGCGCCTGCCCTTTACTCCTATACCGGCGGTGGCAACACTTCCGCCGGACCGTTCAACGGTGATAACGCGCTCGTCATCCTCAACAAAAATGCCGATCCGACGCTCGTGACCTTCAACCAAACGGGGGTTAATGACCTCCTGGTGTTCGATGTCCCGGTTGAGTTCACCTGGAACATGTGGGGCCAGCGGTTCTCGATCTTCGGCGACTACGCCCACAATTTTGAAGCAGCTACGCGTGCCGAGAAGGCAGGTCATGGCGACAAGTCGGAAGGCAGCGCCTGGCAGCTGGGCGCGAGCGTTGGCCAGACAAAAAAGAAGGGCGATTGGGAACTTCGCGGCTGGTATCAGCACAGCCAGCAGTTTGCCTTGGATCCAAACCTCATCGACGACGATATCTTCGACGGTCGCCTGAATATGCAGGGCTTCTTTGTCCAGGGGACCTACATGTTCACGGATGCCGCCTCGGTGATCCTGCAGTATTCGCACGGCTCGCGGATCGACAACAGCCTCGGCACAGCCGGGTTTGGCGCCCTCGGAACAGCGCCGGGCTTCCCGCTACAGAGCACGAACCTGGTCTACATCGACTTCAACTTGAAGTTCTAAACCTGGCAAACACGCGCCAGACTGCGGTCACGAATATGTTCGCCAGCGGTCGAACACGGTGCCTGATTAAATGACCTGATCCCCGATCGCGAACTGCGGTCGGGGATCTCGTCGTTTAGAGGCAAGTCGCTGACATCGAAACCCTTAGGTGCGGCGACCTGGCCGCCCCGAATCTGAACAAAGCATCATTTCTTTCTGGCGAAAGGAGTGAAAACCAACTAAACCGCGACCGCCAAATCAGCTTACTCCTGCCATGTTCGCCCCAATCAACCATCGAAACCCTATCGAAACGAGAACACTTGCCGGGCGGCGGCATCCCATGCGCCCCGGCGCCAGCCTCTGGTCGATCGCCTGTCTGGCAATCAGTCTGGCCCCTGCATTTGCGGGAGAAAGCGTCCAAAAATCGGACGACGGCAAGGCGCCCATCGTTGAGACGCCGGAAACGAACCCGCTGAGCTTTGCGGATGGGAAGGTGGTCTTCGATTTGCAGGAGCGCCTCCGCTGGGAAAACCGCAACAACAACTACGACTTCAACAGCGGCGCCCGTGCGCTCACCGATGGCAACTGGTTCGAGCAACGGTTCCGGATCGGTATCGCGCTCAAGCCGGTGAGCTGGCTGAAAATCTACGCCCAGGCACAGGACATCCGCGAGTTCAACGCCCGGCGGCCCAATATTCCCGGCACCTCCGGGGCGGAAGGGGATGATTCGTTCGATCTTCGGCAGGGCTATGTGGAGATTGGGGATTACGACCGCTGCCCGTTCAGCATGAAGATCGGCCGGCAGGAACTCTCCTACGGGGATGAACGGCTCGTGGGTGTGTCGGACTGGACCAATTACGCGCGCACCTTCGATGCGGCCAAGATCGTCTACAAAGGACAGAGCTTCTCGGTCGAGGCCTTCACCTCCACTCCGGCGGTCATCACGCGCGGGATGTACGATCAATCCGATTTGTTCAATGGAGATGAACTCCATCGCGAGTTGGTCTTCAGCGGGCTTTACCTGACGCTCAATGCGCTGCCCTTCGGGACCTGGGATTTCTACTCGTTCGTGCTCGATCAGGCGCGGGGAAATGCTTCCTACGTGGAGGGTTCGTTGAATACGCCCGTGACCCAGGGTTCGCTTTTGGACCGGAGCGATTTCGTCACGCTCGGCACGCGCATCAAGGGCGACCCGACCAAGCTGCACGGATTCGAGTTTTCCGGCGAGTTTGCCTATCAGGCCGGAACCGTGCGGGGTCTCGATCTCAACGCCTGCGCGGTGAATGCCGGTGTCGGTTACAACTTCCTCGATGCCGCATGGCGCCCGCGCGTGTTCCTCGAATATAACTATGCCTCCGGCGACAAGAACCCGGCCGACGGCGAGATCGAGACCTTCCAAAATCTGTTCCCGACGAACCACAAATTCTACGGAATCATGGACCTGTTCTCGTGGCAGAACATGCACGATGCGCACGTGAGCTTCAGCGTGAAGCCCGCGAAGACCCTCACCGCCCAGATCGACTACTACGCCCACTGGATCGCCAACAACAACGACGTCTGGTATCGTTCCAACGGTCTCACCGCCGTGCGCCCGCTGGACGCGTCGGCGCGCAGTGCCCGCAGCTATCAGGGCTCGGAATTGGATTTCATCCTGACGTGGGACGTGATGAAGAACATCCAACTCCAGGGAGGCTACGCGCATTTCTTCGCGGGGAGCTACCTGGAAGACACCGGCGCGCATGACGACGCCAATTTTGGCTACGTGATGGCGACGTTGAAGTTTTAAGGGGCGATCGCGGAGTTCGTGCGGCGGTGCGGCACACGCTTTGGCCCGGTACGACCGTAGGCAGTTGAGACCGTCCGGCGTTTGGCGCGAGCGCCGCCCCTTTCTCTTTGGCGCGGCGGTGGCCCGCGCGATAAACCGCCGGAAGTTCCTCGCCGGAAAGACACCAGGAGCCGCCTGAGCCTCAGTCGCAGCCTGCAATCAGTCCGCGATGATTTGCGCAGTCAGCCATTCGTTGGTTACCTGTCTGAAAATGAAACTCTCCGAGACCTTGCAGGGACAATCGAAGGTTGTCTTGATTGTCGAGGCGTTGGTTCTCGTCACAATTATCGGGGTGCTCGATTCGATCAGCGGTTGGGACATCAGTTTATTCCTGTTTTATGCCATTCCGATTTTGCTCGTCGCGTGGTTTGGCGACCGCCGCCTCGCTGTGTTCTGCGCGGTTGCCTGCGGATCGGCCTGGTTATGGGCCAATCGAAACACGCATCCCTACGCCACGACCTATGGTTATCTGTGGGCGGGGGTCAATCGCATCACGTATTTCGTGCTTGTGGCCTTCGGCGGCGCCGCCATGAAGCGACAACGCGAAGATTTCCGGGGGCGAATGGAGGCCCTGGATCGGGCGCGTGAATTGGAGCGGGAGATCGTGCGGGTCAGCGAGCACGAACAGATGCGGATCGGTCAGGATTTGCACGACGGTCTTTGCCAGACGCTCCTTGGGATCGATTGCGTCGCCGCGTGCTTGAAAGCCGATCTGGAGGCCGGGCTCCGTCCGGAAGCAAAAACGGCGGGCATCATCCAGGAGTTGCTTCAGGAGGCCGCCACCGAAGCTCGCGATTTGGCGCGTGGCATTTTTCCGGTGCAGATGGATACCCACGGCTTGGCGGTAGCGCTTGATGATCTCGTCACGACGACGAACCGGACTTCCAACGTTACCGTCACTTTCGAGTCCCACGGCGACGTGGCCGTTGAAGAGCCACAACAGGCGATGCACCTCTATCGGATTGCTCAGCAGGCTTTGAACAACGCTCTCAGCCACGCCAATGCGAAACGCATCACCATCGCCCTCGACCGCCACGCCGCCGATTTGATCATGACAATCTCCGATGACGGCCGCGGACTCCCGGAATCCCAAATCTCATCGCGGGGCATAGGCCTGCGGACCATGCAGTACCGCGCCCGCTTGATCGATGCGCATTTGTTCTTGGAAAGCGCTCCCAACGGGGGTACACGGGTGCGTTGCATCGTTCCAATTCCGCCATGCCGCGAACGTCCACAACCGAGCCCGTGAAAGTGGTCCTCGTTGAGGACCACAGGATGTTTCGTGAGCGATTGGCACAATTGATCTCAAGAGACGAGACTTTCTCCGTCTGCGGAGAAGCGGACAATATTCAAAGCGCGATGAAGATTATTCAGACGCAGCGCCCCGACATCGTCATTGTCGACATTACGCTGCGTGGCGCAAGCGGGCTGGAGTTGATCAAGAACTTGAAGGCGCAGGAATTGGGCATTCCGGTACTTGTCCTGTCCATGCACGCGGAGGCGCTCTACGCGGAGCGTGTCCTTCGCGCGGGGGCCAAGGGGTACATCACCAAACGCGCGGCCTCTTCGACGTTGCTGAAAGCCATTCGCCATGTCGTGGACGGCAAGGTCTACCTCAGCGAGGATATGACGGCCGCCGTCCTCGCCAAAGCGAGCGGTCAAGATAGCGGCGCGGCGGCAGGAAGCTTGGAATCGTTGGCCGATCGGGAACTTGAAGTATTTCAACTTGTGGGCAAAGGCTTGAATACGCGCGAAATTGCCGAGCAGATCCATCTGGGGGAAACGACGGTGGATACCTATCGCGCGCGCATCAAGGACAAGCTCCACCTGCGCAACGCTTCAGAACTCTACAGTCGGGCGGCGCAGTGGGTGCAGGAACAAGGCCTGTAATTCGGTCCGTGCCGGCTCGCCTTTCCTTCAGCGAGCCTCCGCAGTGTCTTTTCCCTCGTTCCATTGCCGCGGTCCGCAGTCCATAGTCGTGCGAGCGCGAAGATGCTGCGCCTCGCAGATCCTGCGGGTTCGCGCCAATCGGTGCGCGATCGTTGACACAGTCCTGGTGGCTAGGGCCACGAACTACCGCCGGGGACAACACCGACCAGAGGATGCGCGCCACCCGGATTCGCGGCAGACGGTGGGAGCGCCACGCCCGTGGGGGGCAGGTTCCGAGTGCTCGATTCAGGGAATCGGGGGAGAACCGCGGTCGAAGAGAGTGCGGGGCTGTTGCGCAGATCTGCTGTTGACCCGCTGCGAGCGAGAACCGCACCGCCCGAGGGCGCGGTAAGAAGTGAGGCGTGCTGCGGGCGCGAGGCGCACTGCGGTGTTTCAGGCCGCGTCGCACATGCCGCGAGTACTCCTGCCATCGCGCAGGCGGTCAGAAACGAGGGGTTTTTCACGCTCCAAGTTACTCGGGAAAGGGGCTGGGCGCAAAGTGGCATCGTTCGTATTGCTGCCCGGCTTCCGTGGAGGTGCGGGCGCACCCGTCCGGCTAGTTGATGTGGGAATTTGAGAAGACAGGAGCACAGCCTCGCGCGTTCGCGATGTGGCCGTTGCCACGCAACGCCAATCCATCATTTTTCCACCCAATGACTTCCCGCAATCGGAGTTTCGCCGGCGAGGAGAACGACGTGCACCACTCCGCTCCGTTTGAATACGTTAATTTGAGCGCCAGGCAGGAGGGCGATGCCGCGCCCAATGAATTCCTGCCGCAGGGCGGCGACGCCAATGCGCTCACCGTGCGCTCCACGGACATAGTACGTTCCGTCCCTGGCGTCGAATCTCACTCCGGGGAAAGAGAAGTCGAATCTCTCATCCTGGCGAGGTTCAATTTTCGACGCGTAGTCGAGATTGCTGAAGGTAATGCTCGCCACCAGCATCTGCGGACGGGGTAGCCAGCGGAGCTGATGCCAGAGAATCGAGCTATCGGCGTAGGTTTGCGCCGTCTCCGGACTGCGCACTGCCGTGGGGTGGGCCGTGGCCGATGAAAGCCCATACACGGCCATCCAGACGGCAAAAACGATGGGAGGAGTCGTTGTTTTCATGGAAAACTTTAAGCCCCGGCAGGTCCGTTGCAAGACTGCCGAATGTCGAAGGATTCGTGATCGCCGGGAGCGCGGGTCGCGCACGGCGCGAAGAAATCGAAAATAATTCTTGCGGGCTGGAAACGGTCGACAATACTACATCTACTAACTCAATAGAGATTCAAACGATCGCCATTATGCCAAGCTCCACCAGTCTCCGCCGCGCTCCCGTCCCATCGTCCGATTCGGAACCCGCCGAATCCTTTTCCGAACCCGTGGCGACCGCCCCCTGGCTCGCCGTTGTCGCCGAGAAGGTGAAGGCCATTCGCTACGGCGTTGTCCAGATCGTGGTCCACGATTCCAAGGTCGTGCAGATCGAACGCACCGAGCGCACCCGCTTTGACGTGCCCCAGGCGGCGCAAGGCCGCTGAGTTTCACGGTCGCCACTTTTCCTTCCACCGCAACCCCGGAGACCCTTTCCCGAACTGCCTGGCTGACCGCTTCCGCGGATGTCGTGCTCCCGCAATTCAAATTCTCATTCGTGAAATCCAAATTCTTTCTCACCATTGGCGTGGCGTTCCTCGGCCTGGCTTCGCTCGCCCATGCCCAAAGCATCAGCCTGCTCAACGTTTCCTACGATCCCACGCGCGAACTCTACCAGGAGTACAACGCCGCCTTCGCGAAGCACTACAAGGCGGAGTCGGGCAAGGATGTGACCATCAAGCAATCGCACGGTGGCTCGGGTAAACAGGCGCGCGCGGTGATCGACGGTCTCGACGCCGATGTGGTCACGCTGGCGCTGGCCTACGATGTCAGCGCCATTCACGAAAACGGCAATCTGATCCCGGCGGATTGGCAGTCCCGCCTGCCGGAGAATAGCGCTCCGTACACGTCCACGATTGTCTTCGTGGTCCGCAAGGGGAACCCGAAGCGCATCAAGGATTGGGACGACCTGATCAAGCCGGGCGTCAAGGTTATCACGCCAAATCCCAAGACCTCGGGCGGCGCTCGCTGGAATTATCTCGCGGCCTGGGGATACGCCCTGGAGAAGGGTGGCGACGAGATCAAGGCCCAGGAATTCGTCAGCGCCCTCTACAAGAATGTCCCTGTCCTGGACTCCGGCGCCCGAGGTTCGACGACCACGTTTGCCCAGCGCAATTTGGGCGATGTGCTCATCGCCTGGGAGAACGAGGCGCACCTCATCCTGAAGGAATTTGGCGCGGAGAAATATCAGATCGTCAATCCGACGATCAGCATCCTGGCGGAGCCGACCGTCGCTGTCGTCGACAAGGTGGTGGACAAGAAGGGGACTCGCGCGGTGGCCGAAGCGTATCTCAAGTATCTCTATAGTCCGGAAGGCCAGGAGATTGCCGCGAAGAATTTCTATCGCCCGCGCAACGCGGAGACGGCCGAGAAGTACGCGAAGAATTTCGAGAGAATTAGACTCTTCACCATCGACGAGAAATTCGGGGGCTGGGACGCGGCCCAGAAGAAGCATTTCAACGACGGCGGCGTCTTCGACAAAATCTACAAACCCTAAAATCCATGAGCAACGCAGTCCTCCTCGAATCCCGCCCATCCGCTCCCGCCGCCCGCACCGAGCGCATTTATCCGGACATCATCTCAACGACAGGTCGCACGCCGCTCATTCGCCTCAATCGCCTGACCCAGGACATCGATGCCACGGTGGCGGTGAAGGGCGAATTTTTCAACCCGCTGGGCAGCGTCAAGGATCGGATCGGCGCCGCCATGATTGAGGCGGCGGAAATGGCCGGTCACATCGGACCGGATTCCACGATCGTCGAAGCGACCTCGGGGAATACCGGGATCGCGCTCGCCTTCGTCGCGGCGGCAAAAGGCTACCGCCTCATTTTGACGATGCCGGAAACCATGAGCCTCGAGCGGCGGACGCTGCTCGCCATGCTCGGCGCGAAGCTCGTTCTCACGCCGGGAGCGGATGGCATGAAGGGCGCGATCGCGAAGGCGCAGGCCATCGCCGCGGACAGCCCGAATACCTGGATTCCGCAGCAATTCGAAAATCCGGCCAACCCCGAGATCCATCGCCGCGCCACGGCGGAGGAAATCTGGCGCGACACCGATGGCGCCATCGACATCTTCGTCTCCGCGGTCGGCACCGGTGGCACGATCACCGGGGTGGGGGAAGTCATCAAATCGCGCAAGGCCGGGTTCCGCGCCATTGCCGTCGAGCCATCGGCTTCGCCGGTCATCACGCAGACACTGCGCGGGGAACCGATCAAACCCGCTCCGCACAAGATCCAGGGCACGGGGGCGGGCTTTGTGCCGAAGAACCTCAACCTGTCGATTCTCGACGAGGTGGTCACGGTTTCCAACGAAGACGCCATCGCCACGGCTCAGCGTTTGGCCAGGGAAGAGGGAATCCTGGCTGGGATCTCGACCGGCGCCAATGTCTTCGCCGCCCTGGAAATCGCGAAGCGCCGGGAGAATCGCGGCAAGCTCGTCGTCACCGTGGGATGCAGCACTGGTGAGCGCTACTTGAGCACCGTGCTGGGTGAGCAGGCCCGTCGTGAGGTCGACGCATGACACAATCCATTCTCGATTTTCACCCTGCCATGCGCTCCGATCTGTCGGAATTTCTCGACGTGCCTGCCGACTCCGCGGATCAACGGTCCATCAAAAAGCTGCTTCTTCCGCTCTTCCTCCAGGTCGGGACGACGGCCCATTCGTTGCATGCGGACTCTGCGGGTTTTTGGAAAGTTGGCCAGGAGCGGTATTGGCTGCCACGGGTGATTTTCCGGGGCGAAAACGAGACGGGCGAGCCGACCATCCGGCTCGCCATCTTCGCCGGTCTGCACGGCGATGAGCCGGCAGGCGTGCATGCGGTCGTGGATCTGCTGCGCGCGCTGGAAGCCGATCCGTTCTTTGGCCGCGCCTATCGCATCCACATCTATCCCCTGTGCAATCCGACCGGCTACGAGGATGGCACCCGCCATTCCCGGAGCGGCGTGGATCTGAATCGCGAATTCTGGCGCGGCTCGCTGGAGCCGGAGGTCGCAATCATGGAGCGCGAGCTGATGGAGCACAAATTCCACGGCATCATTGCCCTTCATTCCGACGATACCAGCGACGGGCTTTACGGATTTGTCCGCGGGGCCACGCTCACCAAGCATCTGCTGGAGCCGGCGCTGGCCGCGGCCGAAGCCGCGCTGCCGAGAAACCAGGCCTCGATCATCGACGGTTTCCATGCCGTCAATGGCATCATTCACACCGCTTACGACGGCATCCTCACCGCGCCGCCGGGGAGTTCGCCCGCGCCTTTCGAGATCATCCTCGAGTCTCCCCACCACGCGCCGATGGATCTCCAGCGCAAGGCCTTCGTCCTCGCGCTCACGGAAATCCTGCGGCACTACCGCCGCATGATTTCCTACGCGGCCGATCTCTGATGTCCGCGCTTCCTTCCCGGCAGAAAGCCTTTCGGGTGCTGCCGGGTTTCGGACTCTCGCTGGGTTACACGGTGGTCTATCTGAGCCTCATCGTGCTCATCCCGTTGAGCGCGATGTTCCTGAAGGCGGCGGGAACGTCATGGCCCGCATTTTGGGAGGCGGTCGCGTCGCCCCGGGTGGTGGCCTCCTACAAGCTCACGTTTGGAGCGTCGCTCATCGCCGCGGTGATCAACGCGGGCGCCGGCCTGCTCGTGGCTTGGGTGCTGGTCCGGTATCCCTTTCCGGGCAGGAAGCTCATCGATTCCCTGGTGGACCTTCCGTTTGCCTTGCCCACGGCGGTGGCGGGCATTGCGCTCACGACCATCTACGCGCCCGCCGGTTGGGTGGGGAAATACTTCGCTCCGGACGGGGCCATCGGCGATTTGCTCGCGGAGAATGGGTTCGTTGGCCGCCTCATCGGCCCGACCGAAATTCAAACCGCATTCTCTCCCCTCGGCGTGACCATCGCCCTGACCTTTATCGGCCTGCCCTTTGTCGTGCGGACCTTGCAGCCCGTGCTCGAGGACTTGAATCCCGAACTGGAACAGGCCGCGGCAACGCTCGGTGCGACACGCCTGACGACTTTCGCGCGGGTCATCCTTCCTGAGATTTGGCCGGCCCTGCTCACCGGCTTCGCCCTCGCCTTTGCCCGCGCCGTGGGGGAATACGGATCAGTCGTTTTCATCGCGGGCAACATGCCGATGAAAACGGAGATCACACCGCTGATCATCATCACCAAGCTGGAGCAATACGACTACCGCGGCGCGACCGCCGTTGCCGTGGTCATGCTCGTCATTTCCTTCGCGCTGCTGCTCGTCATCAATCTGCTCCAGCGCCTCTCCTCGCAGCGGTTTGCCGCTCCCGTTTGAGCCATGAATGCCGCCGTCCCTTTGACCATCGCCGCGCCCGCGCCGACGACGAATACGATCGCCGAAGCCCCCTGGGTTCGCCGGCTGTTGATCGCCGCCGCGCTGGCCTTTCTCGCGTTCTTTCTCCTCCTGCCCTTGGTGGCCGTGTTCACCGAGGCGTTTCGCAAAGGCGCGGAGGCGTTCTTCGCGGCGTTCAAGGAAAGTGACGCGCTTTCCGCCATCCGCCTCACCTTCACCGCCGCGGCCATCGCCGTGCCCTTGAATCTCGTTTTCGGGGTTGCCGCCGCCTGGTGCATCGCCAAGTTCAATTTCCGTGGGAAAAGCCTCTTGATGACATTGATCGATCTTCCCTTCGCCGTGTCGCCGGTGATCTCCGGCCTCGTTTATGTACTCCTTTTCGGACTGCAAGGGTGGTTCGGTCCGTGGCTGCGGGACCACGATTTGAAAGTGATTTTCGCCGTCCCCGGCATCGTGCTGGCCACGATCTTCGTCACCTTTCCGTTTGTCGCGCGGGAGCTGATTCCGTTGATGCAAGCCCAAGGTAGCGAGGAGGAGCTGGCGGCCGTGAGCCTCGGGGCGAGCGGCTGGCAGACCTTCTGGCATGTGACCCTGCCGAACGTGAAATGGGCGCTGCTTTACGGCGTGATCCTCTGCAACGCCCGAGCCATGGGCGAATTCGGAGCCGTGTCCGTGGTGAGCGGACACATCCGGGGTGAGACGAGCACGCTGCCGCTCCACGTCGAGATTCTCTACAACGAATACAATTTCGTAGCCGCGTTTGCCTGCGCCTCGCTCCTCGCGCTGCTCGCCCTGGTCACTCTCGCCCTCAAGTCCCTCGTCGAAGCGAAATCCCGGCGGGATCGGGAAGCCGTCATTCATTAATACCCACACTGCATTGTCATGAGCATCGAAGTCCAAAACATCAGCCGCCAATTTGGCAACTACAGCGCGTTGCAGGGAGTGGATCTCAAGATCGAATCCGGCGAACTGGTTTCCCTCCTCGGGCCTTCCGGGTCGGGCAAGACCACGCTGCTGCGCATCATCGCCGGCCTGGAACGCTCCGATACCGGGCGCGTGCTGCTCCACGGGCAGGACGCGACAAACCTTCCCGTGCGGGAACGGAAGGTCGGGTTCGTGTTCCAGCACTACGCGCTGTTCCGGCACATGAATGTGTTCAAGAACATCGCCTTCGGGTTGAACGTGCGCGCCCGGCGGGACCGTCCTTCCACGGCGGAGATTCGTGACCGGATATTCCAATTGCTCAAGCTCGTGCAACTCGAGGGTCTGGAGAATCGTTATCCCACCCAGCTCAGCGGCGGCCAGCGGCAACGGGTGGCACTGGCGCGGGCGCTGGCCGTCGATCCGAAGGTCCTGCTCCTCGATGAACCATTTGGCGCGCTCGATGCCAAAGTCCGATTGGAATTGCGCCGCTGGCTGCGGAAACTCCATGAGGAACTGCACATCACGAGTGTCTTCGTCACCCACGACCAGGAGGAGGCGCTCGAGGTTGCGAATCGGGTTGTCGTCATGAACAACGCCCGCATCGAGCAGGTCGGCACGCCGCGCGAAATCTACGACCATCCCGCGACGCCATTCGTGAACGAATTTCTCGGGAAGGTGAACTCACTCAGCGCCAATGTCGACCAGGGACGCGTTCGCGTCGGCAGCATCGATTTGCTGGCGCCGCTTGATCTGCTCGATCGGCGTTCCATGGCCGTCGCCTATGTCCGCCCGCATAATATCCACCTTGCGCGCCACAAGAACGGAGTTCCGACCATTGAGGTCCGAGTGCGCCACATCCATGCCGCCGGCCCTGTCGCCCGGGTGGAACTCGAGCGCGTGGATAACGGGGAAGAATTGGAAGCCGAGCTCCCACGGCGCGAGGAACGCGAGCTTGCCTTGAGTGTTGGCGATACCGCCTTTGCGAGCCTGCGCGAAGCGCGCGTGTTTCCTGGAGATAGCACCGGGCAGGGATAGTCATTCGTTAGTTCGTCGCGGCAGCGGAGTATGCCGAAGGCATTGAATATTTCAGCCCAGGGTTGCCGAGCTTGCGAGGCTACCCTGGGTCTTCCAGCGCGCAGCGCTCAACCCTGCAGGGGTTTCACGCCGTGTGCGTGCCGCCTTAATGGGAGTTTTGCCCGTACATCCGATGTCCCAATCGGAAGAAAGTATCATTTGAATCCGACTGAAGTCGGTTTCCCAACCCTGCCAAGGGTTGAACCGGATTTGTGCTGCATCAGCACATGGTCTCAGAGCGATTCAGTTGCCTACACGCTTTTCAACGCACCCGTAGAATCTCCGAACCGATCGTCCGGAACACCCAGAATGTTGAGCATCCGCACGTAGAGATTCGTCATCGGCGTCTTTTCTCCGAGGTTGACGTGGCGCCCGGGCGTGAGGACGCCGCCGGCGCGGCCTGCGAGGATGACCGGGAGATTGTCGTGCGCGTGGCGGTTGCCGTCGGAGAGGCCGCTGCAATAGACGATCATCGAGTTGTCGAGGATCGAGCGCCCGCCCGCTTCCTTTGTGTCGCGCAAACGTTGGAGAAAATAGGCGAGCTGCGCGGTGTAGAACTGGTCGATCTGCGCGATCTTCGCGAGGATCTCCGGGTTGTTTTGGTGATGGGAAAGGTTGTGATGGCCGTCGCTCACCCCGATCTCCTTGAAGCTGCGATTGCTGCCATCGTGCGCGAGCATGAAGGTCGACATGCGGGTGCTGTCGGTCTGGTAGGCCAGGACGAGCATGTCCATCATCAGCCGCACGTGCTGCTGATAGTCGGTGGGGATGCCGGCGGGGGTGTCGGCCTTCGGGTCGGGGAGAGGACCGAAGCGTTCGGCGTGCTGGATGCGCTGCTCAATCTCGCGAACGCCGGTCAGATATTCGTCCAGCTTTTGCTGATCGTTGCGGCCCAACTCGCGGTTGAGGTCGCGCGCATCATCGAGCACGAAGTCGAGGACCGACTTCTGGCGCGCGTTGCGGAGTTCGAAGCTTTTCTGCCGCTCAGACGCGTTGCCGCTGCCGAAGAGCCGCTCGAAAACCAGGCGTGGATTCGATTCCGGCGAAACCGGCGCCGTCTCCGAGCGCCACGAGACATTGAACTGATATGCGCACGAGTAGCCGGAATCGCAGGCGCCCGACTTGCGCACGCCGTCGCAGGACAGTTCCAGCGAAGCAAAGCGAGTCTGGTCGCCGATGTGCTGGGCGGCGAATTGGTCCACGGAGACTCCGAGGCGGATGTCCGAGCCGGAGGTCTTCTTGGGGCGTGCGCCGGTGAGAATGGTCGCATTCGCCCGGGCGTGGTCGCCGCCGCCGTCGCCGTTGGCCCAGCCGTGGCGTTGCTCAAAGCCGCTCAGCACCTGGAAGTGATCCTTCAAATTCGCCAGGGGGGCCATGGTTTCACCAAGCTGATAGTCGGCGCCTTCGCCAACCGGCTTCCACTTCGCGACGTTGACGCCGTTGGGAACGTAAAGAAAAGCGGTGCGCAACGGCGCTCCGTCGTGGGCGACAGCCAGCTTGGGAGCCGCCGCGGCGAGGGCCTTGTTCAGCGGCACCATGGATTCCAGGACGGGAAGGCCGATGCCAATGCCGAGCCCGCGAAGGAAGCGGCGGCGGGAGAGTGCGGATTTCATAAAGAGGTAAGGCGAATATCGGCGAATTAATTAGACGTGGCAACACGCGGGCCATCGCCGCGCCGCTTCTGGAAAGGGGCGCTCTCCACGATGCCATAGACCAGGGTGCGCATCGCTCCTTTGTTCGCCACGAGGGCTTCGGTGATGTTGTCGACGGTGACGGTGTCGTAGTATTCGAGACCGCGGCCAATCGCGTAGGTGAGAAGTTTTTCCGTGAGGCAGCGGTAGAAATCGTTGCTCCGGCTGGTGGCCAATACTTGGGAAAGGTCTTCGATGCCGGTAAATTTTTCTCCCGTGATGAGCTGGCCCGCGGTGTCGATCGCCTTGCCGCTGTCCTTGTCGCGGTAGGTGCCAAGCGGTGTGAAGTTCTCCAGCGCCAGCCCGAGCGGGTCCATGCGGGCGTGGCACGAGGCGCAGAGCGGCCGTTCGCGATGCACGGCCATGAGTTCGCGCATGGTCATCGCCGCCCCTGGCTTATGCGATCGCTCCAGGTCGGGCACGTTCGGTGGGGCCGGGGGCGCCGGTGTCCCGAGGATGTTCTCCAGGATGAACAGGCCGCGCTTCACCGGGGAGGTGCGCGTCGGATTCGACGTCACGACGAGGGTGCTGCCATGCGTCAGGATGCCTCCCGCGCGATGATATTCGGGCGCGAGCGGGACCTTGCGCATCTCGGTGCCTTTCACGCCGGGGATTCCGTAGAAGCTGGCGAGCTGCTCATTGAGGAAGGTGTAATCTGCCGTGAGCAGATCGAGCGCGGGCCGGTTCTCGGTGAGGAGATACGAGAAGAGCAGTTCGGTCTCGTCGCGCATCGCGTCGCGAAGGCGCTGGTTGAAGATGCGATAAGCCTCGTCGTTGGGCAGGTTGAGGAATTTCCTCACGTCCACGTTAATCCCCGCGACATCGCGCGTCTGGAGCCACTGGCCGACGAAGTTTGAGACGAAGCGCCGGGAGCGCGGATCGGCGAGCATGCGGTCGACTTGCGCGTGCAGGTTGGTTCGCAATTTCCCTTCGCCCGCGAGGGTGAGCAGTTCGTCGTCGGGGAGCGAACTCCACAGGAAATAGGAGAGCCGCGACGCGAGGGCGAATTCGTCGATCGGCACCACGCGTCCCGAGTTATTGGGCTCGGGCTGAATCTCGGCGCGGAAAAGGAAGCGGGGAGACGCGAGGATGGCGGTGAGGGCGAGGCCGATGCCACTCTCGAAATTTGCCCGGTTGTTTCGACCCTTTTTCCGCGAGGGCGACAAGCCGGTTGAGGGTCGCTTCATCCACAGGCCGGCGGTAGGCGCGGCTGGCGAGCCGCTGAAGAA
>Ga0070658_10000301_pt1 | contig 42860 bp, 41 predicted proteins | sample KBSC13metaG_FD_64664 | JGI IMG/M metagenome (GOLD analysis project Ga0070658, IMG submission 64664) | Corn rhizosphere microbial communities from Kellogg Biological Station, Michigan, USA - KBS C1-3 metaG | ecosystem: Host-associated > Plants > Roots > Rhizosphere > Soil ... | reverse complement strand
ATAATCAGGCAACCAAATTAGGCAAAATTTTCATAATTGTTAAAAAAATTGCACTATTTTACGAAGCGGCTTAAATATTATGGTTACATACGGAAATAATATATCGTTGTTCCGCATAGCCTCCAGGTCATATAATAGTGCTTTTACGCGATTGCCCATGTTTTGGTTGCTGATTCCCCCAATATACATCTTTACCATGATCTTATTGAGGTAAAACACATTGGCTTTATGGGCATGCACAAAACGGAGCATCAGTTCGTAATCGGCGGCACTGCCATATTTAAGGCTATAGGTCCCATGCTTGTCAAATAACACTTTTCGACAGTAGAATGTAGGGTGCGGCGGCATCCATCCGCGGTTAAACATTCCTCTGCGGTATTTCCCCGACCGCCATTTGCGCACTACTTTCTCATCCGGATCGATGAAGTCCAGATCGCCGTATAAAATATCTGTTTCATGCATGGCAAAGGCGTCCGCGACATCGCCTAAAATAGTTTCACTTGCCAGGAAGTCATCTGCATTTAGGGTTCCAATTACATCTCCAACCGCCAGCATAATCCCCTTATTCATGGCATCGTATACCCCCCTATCCGGTTCCGATATAATTATGCTAATATTTTCGCGGTATTTATCGATAATTTGAATCGTGCCGTCAGTCGACCCGCCGTCGATAACGATATACTGTATGTTGTTGAACTTCTGGCCCAGTACCGAATTTATAGTCCTTTCGATGGTACTTCGGGCGTTGTAGGCCACAGTAATGACCGAAATAGTTAAATTTTGCATTTCAGGGAAAAATACGCTTTTAATACGCACAAAATAACCATTTAATCTATTAACCCACAAAATTAGCGGTTCGACGGGTCGCCATTTTTTAAGTACCAGCTATCCTTTTTGATGCCTACGCACCGGCTTAAAAGACGCTGTGCAGTGTCGTCGGTATACAGTATAACCTTATGGTAACTGTTTACGTAATGATAGTGCTATTGGTGAGTAGCCGGTGACAATTTTAATATTGAGTTATTTCTTCATTTGGGAGTCAAACGGAGTAAGAAAGCTAAATCTCAAATTAATCAAAAAAAGTCATTAGATTATGTAAATTTGAATTCAAAATTAATGCTGGAGCTGGTCTGATATGCGTAAATTAATACTATTATTTTCCTTGTGCGTCTTAGCCGTTTTTCTTTCATCGTGTTCAAACAAACAATACCAATATCTTTTTCAGCAAAAAGGCGTGGGGGTCGACGCCACTACCCTAAATTACCTGGCAGCCAAAGACCAATACAGAATACAGCCGCAGGACATTCTTGAGATCCGGAATCTCCAAAACAACAAGGACATCGTAGATCTGAATCCCTCGATCGGGGGTTCGACAGTCGGCCAGCTGCCTTCAGCGCAAATCCAATCTGTCGGACACCTGGTCGAAGATGACGGCACCATCGCTCTAACCGGGCTGGGGCGTGTAAAGGTAGCAGGTCTTACCAGGGTGGAAACGGAAAAATTAATTGAGGGCCTTTACCATAAGACTTTGCTCAAAGACCCGATTATAGAAGTAAAAGTCACCAACCTGGCGGTGACACTTTTCGGGGAGGTAAAAACGCAAGGCAACTATCCGCTGGCCAAAGACCGGACCACGTTAGTGCAGATGCTGGGGGCGGCCGGCGGGCTGACGGACAATGCCAATGAAACGAATGTCAAGATCATCCGCGGGGATCATAATAAGCTGGAGGTCATTCCGGTCGATCTGAGCAGTATCCAATCCATCACCGATCCGAAAACTATACTGCAAAGCGGAGATATCGTGTATGTCGAAAAAAACAAGCGTGCTATCAGGAACGAAAAATTAGGCAACATCACCCAGATTGTTCAACCGATATTACTCCTATTCAGTTCTTTAGTACTTATATACACGTTCACGCACAGGTAAATGGAAGAAACAGACAAAGCTCCGCATCGTAAGTTACCAGACCAGGAAATTGATTATTATAAGATCATCAAAATATTTTTCAGCCGCTGGTACTGGATCGCCGTGTCCGTTATTGTTTGCATGCTTCTCGCCAAATTGTATTTATGGTATACCCCAAAAACTTATGCTACAGGGGGGACGATGAAACTTGAGGATAAAAAATCTGAATTGCCCGACCTGGCAAGTGCAATACCTACGAATGACCGGCCTAACACATCGCGGGTCCAAAGTGAAACGATCGTATTGCAGAGCAACGCGCTTTTGCTGAACGTGATCAGGCACCTTGATTACCGGATGAGTTTTTTTATTATAGGCCGGGTGCTTAACCGGACGAATGAACTGTACCCGGAAAAGCCGCTTGATGTCGAATTGATAAAGTTCGACAGTTTGAATTTCTTTCATGAAATGATCACCTACAAGCCGATCAACGAAGAAAACTTTGGATTAACGTACACGCTCGGCGGAAAAGAAATCAATAAGACCTACAAATATAATGTTCCATTTCTGATCGGGCCCACGGCGTTTAATATCAAATCGCCAAGTTTAATATCAAAGACCACATCCTATTTATTCAAGATAAACGCGCCTGAAGATTTCATTGGCCGCATCCGGGGCGGTTTACGGATCGCTGAAACCGCAAAAAACTCCAATATTATTTCCCTGCAGGAAACCGATCCCGATCCGCAGTTTGCGGCGGACGTCTTGAACGGAATCATGAAAGAATATTTAAGCTACGACCGCGATCAGAAAATGCAATCGGCGACCCAGATGATCGGTTTTATCGATACCCAAATGACCTACCTGTCGAGGCAGGTTGCGGCGACGGAGAAATCGATGGAACAATACAAGCAGAGTTTAAAAATTATCGACGTAAATTCCGCGGCTGGCGCCGCTATCACCAAGGCGAACGATCTCGAAAGCCAACGCTCGCTATTGAATATCCAACTAATCGCTATTGATCAGCTTAAATCAGACATCGTTAAAGGCAAGGATAATGTAACACTTAATTTCTCGATGGAGGGCGTCGTCGACCCGCAGCTGCAATCTGCTATAACCAAGTTGGACAATTTGATCTATGCCCGAAATTCCTTATTGAAAACCTACAATACGAATTCCCAACCGGTCAAAGACATCGACCAGCAGATCCTGGAGATCAAAAGTACCGCGATCAATGATATCGATGTTGCCAGAGGTGTAGTGGAGAAAAATATCAAATATCTAAGCGGCCAGTTAGGGCAAACCAACGAAAAGATCACTCAATTCCCGGTCGCTGAAAATGATATGGCGGGTTTACAGCGTCGGTTTAGTATCAATGAAAAGGTTTACGACTTTTTGTCCGAAAAAAAGTTAAATGCGCAGATCAGCCGTTCCGGGATCCTTCCGGGCGCTTCTATTATAGACATGGCACAGCCTAACTTCAGCCCGGTCGCTCCTGACGAAAATGGTATCCGGCGATCGGCGCTGATTTTCGGGTTCGGTATCGGCCTGGGCCTGATCATGCTGATCAGGATCTTAAATCCTTATATTTATGACAAAGAGACGATCGAAAGCCTCACTACGATACCGATCATTGGCGTAATCCGGAAATTCCCCGAAACGGTCGATGAAGATAACTCGCAGGTGCTGGCATTAATGAGGCCGAAATCGATGTTCGCTGAATCCGTCCGATCGGTGCGGACCAATCTGAATTTTATTGCCTCGGAAAAAGCGAGCAAAATCATCTGTGTTACCTCTGAAATCGCCGGCGAAGGAAAATCATTCATGGCCGTGAATTTATCCAGCACGTTGTCGCTGATCGATAAAAAGATCATCCTGATCGCCGCTGACTTGCGGAGATCGAGATTACACAAAACCTTCCGCATCCCAAATGACAAGGGATTAAGCAGCTACCTGGCCCATCATTGCGAAATTGGGGATATCATCCGCCCCTCCGGTCAACCGGGATTAGATATTATCGTTTCGGGCCCTGTTCCGCCGAATCCATCGGAGTTACTCCATAGTTACAGAATGGAAATACTGCTCACGGAACTCAAGAAGAGGTATGATATCGTCATGATCGATACCGCTCCTGTCGGCCTGGTCGCAGATTCGATCCCGCTGATCCGGATCAGCGATATCAATATTTTCGTTATCCGTTCGGGTAAGTCAAAATTTTACGCTGCAACCGTGCCCCAGCGAATTGCCAACGAGTACCACCTGGACAATACCTTTATTATTCTGAATGCTTACGTTGAGGACCAGCTTCATTCCAGGTATTATACGACCAAATTCACCGGTGATAACCACGGTACACATTACTATTATTATTCTGATTACAGCGCATATGAAGGATCGGACTATTATGTGGAAAACAAAAAGTTGAGATGGTGGGAAATCAGGCGCTGGTTTAAAAATGGATAAAAATATAAAAGGAGAAAGCTATAAATGGTACCCGGTTTATACGCATCCGAGGGCCGAAAAAAAAGCAAGTCAGACGCTGGCGGATAAGGGCATCGAAACTTACCTGCCCTTAAGAAGACAGCTCAAACAATGGAGCGACAGGAAGAAGTGGGTCGAGGAACCTTTTATTAAATCGTACCTTTTTGTACATATTCCCGAACATGCTCAAACCGACGTGCTGATGACCAGGGGTATAGCCCGTTTCATTTATTTTGGGGGCAAGATCGCTGCAATGCCCGACAGGCAGATAGCCGACCTTAAGCTCTTAATGATGAGCCCGCTCGAACTGGAAATCACGGAAGAAAACTTGCTGCCAGGTGAAAAGATCATCATTAAAGCGGGCCCACTAAAGGGCATGACAGGTGAGATCATTTCATACCGGTCTCAAAAGCAACTGGCACTGCGCCTGGAAAATTTGGGTTGCACGATCATTATTCATGTTGCGGCATCACTGATTGACAGATTTTAACATTCGCGCCCATGGTGTGAATAAGTTTTATACCAGCCCAATGGCATTTTTGGCTTAATTTAATGCCTTTATGTTTTAATAAACAGTACGTTTTTATTTTTCACTAAACTACTGTAATTTAATGAGTTACACATCTAAGGTGTGACTTACGAGGCGAAGCTATGAATATCCCCCTATTATGTGCCGTATAGCAGGAATAATTTCCAAACAATTAAAGACAGGAGATATCCGCGAAAAAGTGAAGATCATGTGCCATGCGTTGAAGCATGGTGGTCCGGATGACGAAGGCAGCTATTGCGATGAGCAAAACGGCTTGGTGTTTGGCCATAGGAGGTTATCTATTATCGACCTGAGCCGGAACGGGCATCAGCCAATGTCCGATTCCGACCAAAAAGTATGGATCACTTTCAACGGCGAAATCTATAACTACGAGTTGCTAAAACAGCAGCTATTATCCACGGGCGTAAAATTCAGCTCCGAAACGGATACCGAAGTGATCATCCAGGCCTATTTGCATTGGGGGATGGCCGCTTTCTCCATGTTCAGGGGAATATTCGCATTTGCTTTGTTTGATACCGAAAGATCACTGACTTATCTTGTTCGCGACAGTTCGGGGGTAAAACCGCTGTATTATCATATTGAAAAGGGGCAGCTGAGCTTTGCATCGGAAGTGAGAGCATTAAAAAAAGCAGGGATAGCAGTGGATTCCGACGCTACCTGGAAAGTCAGGTTCCTGGCTTATGGCCATATTCCTGAGCCTTACACCACTCAAAAAAATGTATACAGCTTACCCAAGGGCGAGTTCCTATGCTGGAATCATAAGAAGGGAACATTTGAAATCCACTCGTATCATGTTGCCCGGCGGGAAACGCGCATCATCAATGCTGTAGAGGCCAGAGAAGCGGTACGTTCGCTTTTAACCGTCGCTGTAACACGCCAGCTTATTGCAGACGCGCCCATCGGCGTATTTCTGAGCGGGGGCATCGATTCCAGTTTAATTACGCTCCTGGCAAGCCAGCAAAAGCAGGCCAATTTAAAAACTATATCTATCTATTTCAATGAAAAAGCATACGATGAACGTATTTACCAAAACCTGATATCAGAGGAAATCGAAGGTGAAAAATTCGCGCATTTGGTCAGGCAACAAGATTTTGAAGAGTTCCTGCCGCAAATCATCAAAAATATGGATATGCCTACCACTGACGGCATCAACACCTGGTTCATCAGTAAATATGCGCATGAGGACGGGTTAAAAGCAGTATTGTCAGGCGTGGGCGCGGATGAACTATTCGGGGGTTACCCCTCGTTTACGCGGATAAAGCATTTAAAAGCGCTGCGTAAGTTCGAACCCATAACATTCAGAGCGGCCAAATACTTTACATCTGACCGCTATAAGAAGATCTCATTTTTAGCCTATAACCATCCGACCGCGGATTATCTGCTTCTGAGGGGCCACTACATCCCTTCTGAAATTGCCAAAATACTGGATACCGACTTGCATAACGTGGAAGATATTTTGTTCAATAATAAACAGTTACCCTATATTAGCAATTATAACGAAGAAGATGCTGCCTGGTTCGAGACAAATTTATATATGCAAAACCAGTTGCTGCGCGATACCGATGTGATGGGCATGAGCCACGGACTGGAGGTGCGCGTGCCTTTCCTGGATGAAGATTTTAAACGCACGGCGGAAAGCATCGCTCCTAATGTACGATTCGATGCCCGCCAGCCAAAAAAGTTATTAGTTGACAGTTTCGCAGATATATTGCCGAGGGCGATATGGGACCGGTCAAAAATGGGTTTCACCTTCCCTCTGCAACAGTGGATGAGAGAAAACGGAGAAATCAATAATGAAAGTTTATACCAGGGAAAAAAAGCACAAAGCATTGTAAGGGACTTTAAAAAAAATACAATGCACTGGTCGAAAGTATTTGCCCTGTACCAGATACGGATGCATGAGTAAAAAGATCATTCTCTTTACGTTACAAACCTTCAGTACCACAGGCGGCATCCAAAAAATGACCCGCACACTTGCACATTCACTATATCATATTTCCAAGCAAAAAAACTGGGATTTTAAACTCTGGTCGCTATACGATTCACGTTACGACCTGATGAGCCAATACCTGGCGCCGGAAAATTTCGTGGGATTCGGCCGAAGAAAAAGCATGTTAGCCGTTAAGACGCTAGGCACCGCCACACATGCAGACATTGTTATCCTCAGCCATATTAACCTGGCACTGCTGGGGGTGGTGATCAAGATCTTTCATCCCAAATGCCAGTTATGGCTGGTCGGGCACGGCATTGAAGTCTGGCGACCACTGAATTTTGTAAAAAGAATATTCCTTAAACGTTACTGCGACAAGATCATCTGCGTAAGCAACTTCACCAAAACCCAAATGATCAGGATGCATCATTCTGATCCCGACCATTGTATTGTACTGAATAATGCCATCGACCCCTTCATTAAACAGCCGAATGAATTTGATAAACCAGAGTACCTGGTAAACCGGTACAGTCTTACGCCAGCCAACCAGGTAATTTTTACGCTTACCCGGCTTGCCTCCTCGGAGCAATACAAGGGCTACGAGCAGGTTATCAAAGCGGTGGGGCGCCTGAAACAAAAATTCCCGGGGATTAAATATATACTTTCAGGGCAATACGATGCAACCGAAGAACTTCGCATTAAAGAACTTATCCGGGCCTGTAAAGTGGATGATGAGGTGATTCTGACCGGCTTTCTGAATGAAAAAGAGCTGGCAGATTATTTTCTTTTGGCCGACCTGTTCGTTTTGCCCAGCAAAAAAGAAGGCTTTGGCATCGTATTTATCGAGGCGCTGGCCTGCGGGCTCCCGGTCATCTGCGGTAATGCTGACGGCAGCGTCGACGCGATCCGGAATGGAGAACTTGGTACGGCGATCAACGTCAACGATGTGGAAGAGCTTGAAAAGACAATCATAACCTACCTGGAAAACCCGCTTACCGTTGCTACCCGTGAAAGCCTTCAAAGCCGGTGCCTGCGTTATTTTAATGAAATGGACTATCGAAAACACTTATTGCGACTGATCAATGACGAGCTCGCCGCCTGAAGAAAACTGGGATATTGAAATAACGCCAAAAAATCATCTTTTTGATTTAAAGCTGAAGGACACGTGGCGTTACCGTGATCTGCTGTTATTATTTGTAAGAAGGGATTTTGTGGCCTTTTACAAGCAAACCATCCTTGGCCCTGTTTGGTTTTTTGTACAGCCCGTAATTACGATCGTATTTTATACAATCATTTTTGGCAATCTTGCCGGTATACCTACTGACGGCGTACCTAAACCATTATTTTATCTCGCCGGTATTATATTATGGAATTATTTTTCCGATTGCCTGACGAAGACATCAACGGTTTTTCGCGATAATGGAGCATTAATGGGTAAAGTGTATTTCCCACGTTTAATTATGCCTTTAAGCATAGTCGCGTCCAGCCTGATCAGGTTCGCAGTACAGGCTGTATTGTTTATCCTGCTCCTGTTATTTTATTTCGTAAAAGGCGGAAATATTGCTATAAATTTTCATGCCCTTTTGTTCCCTTTACTCATTCTATTAATTGCCGCCCAGGGCTTGGGACTAGGCATGATCATATCAGCCATGACCACAAAGTATCGTGACCTGGCTTTTGCAGTCAGTTTCGGTGTACCGCTGCTAATGTATGTTACAACAATCGTTTACCCGTTGTCTGTTGCCCAGAAAAGATTCCCCTCTTATAGCTGGATCATCAAATTTAATCCCGTAACGCCGATTATTGAAACCTTTCGGTTTGGATTTTTGGGTAAGGGAAGTTTTAGCTGGGAATCATTAGGCTACTGCGGTTTGATCACATCGGTGTTATTAGTTGCCGGGATAATTATATTTAACCGCGTTGAAAAATCATTTGTCGACACGGTTTAGCAGAAAAAAAAGACTCCATTGTTCCGGCGACCCGACTAGGAGACAATTCAGTAACCAGAAATGACTAAAGTTATCAAAGTCGAAGGTCTCTCCAAAGCCTACCAGCTTGGTGATTTTGGCACAGGTACCATATCACGTGATCTTGAACGCTTTTGGGCAAGGCTACGCGGCCAAGAGGATCCATTTTTAAAAATAGGTGAAGTGAACGATCGCGCCACAAAAGGCGCAAGTGATGTTGTCTGGAGCTTAAAAGAACTGAATTTTGAAGTCGAACAAGGCGAGTCGCTTGCGATCATTGGCCGGAATGGTGCTGGAAAAAGCACCTTGCTGAAAATATTGAGCAGGGTTACTTCTCCAACGTCAGGCTCTATAAAGGTAAGAGGACGTATTGCTAGTTTACTCGAGGTTGGAACAGGCTTTCACCCCGAATTGACCGGCAGGGAAAACATTTTTCTGAACGGCGCCATATTGGGAATGCGCAAAGCGGAGATCAAACGTAAATTTGACGAAATTGTTGATTTTTCGGGTGTTGAACGATATATCGATACACCGGTAAAAAGGTACTCTTCCGGCATGTATGTTCGCCTGGCATTTGCCGTAGCTGCGCATTTAGAATCGGAAATACTGATCGTTGACGAAGTTTTAGCCGTTGGTGACGCCGAATTTCAAAAAAAATGCCTGGGAAAAATGGGGGATGTTAGTAAGAAGGAAGGACGGACCGTGCTTTTTGTTAGTCATAATATGTCGGCAGTACAAAAATTATGCGACAATGCCATGTTCTTACACCAGGGAACCATTAACTCGATCGGTCCTACACAATATATTATTACCAAATACCTTCAAACTTCAGAGGCCCAGACTTCAGTATTTAACATACCACTTCCTACAGACCACGAAGATATGCTGTGTTTTGCATCAAAATTGCAAATTGAAGATATCTATGGGGATTTAATTCGTGAAATACCAGTTGGCAAACCTTGGCAAATAAGGGTTTATTTTAAAATAAATAAACGAGCGGAGCATTTTATAATTGGTATAGGGATCACTAATGTAACTGATATAAGTTTGAGAACCAGTTGGAGCACCAAAGTTGATATAGCTGAAGGCGATTATGAGGCCGTTTTTAAAGAGGATCAAATCATATTTTCATCCGGAAGCTATAATTTAACCCTGGGGCTTTCAAACTACGAACGACCAATTCACTATATTGAAAACGTAGCCACATTTACGATTTCAGAAATAAATGATCCGTTACTGGAAACATCTATTTTAAAGGTCAACAATGTTGGTATATTTCTTAATCCGATGAACGTTACTATTTCCGTATCGGATCCCGGAAACATTAACCCGAACTAACTATGAATGTTATTAAAACATTTTACAAACTATTATACGACTATAAGACTGACAAGTCGAATCGTTCAATTATAAAAAATTGGAAAGCTACCGGCAAACCTGTGCCGCCACCGCACCTGATAAAACAGATTGCCATTGATACCCTCCAAAAAAAGTTTAAATACGAGTTATTTATTGAAACAGGGACCTATCTAGGAGAGATGGTTGAGGCGCAAAAAAAAAACTTTAAAAGAATATTTTCGATAGAGTTGGGGGAAGACCTTTATAAAGACGCTGTAAAGAAATTCGCAAATAATAAAAATGTGACCCTTCTGCAGGGCGATAGCAGCGACGTTTTGATTGAGCTATGCGCTAAAATAAATGAACCCGCCATTTTTTGGCTGGATGGGCATTATTCTGCTGGGATAACAGCAAGGGGTAAGAAACTTTGTCCGATTTACGAAGAGTTATCGGCTATATTCGATTCTAAACCTTTGCCACATATCTTACTAATCGATGATGCAAGATTGTTTATTGGCGAAAACGATTATCCTACAATCCCAGAGTTGTGCATTTTTATTAAAACTCGTCGTCCCCACGCCGACATCTATTGTAGCGATGATATTATTCATGTTTTCACAGCATAACGAGTAAATAACCTATCTATGAGCTTTGCGAGAGCATCTTACATCAATCAGCCGGTCCCAATCGAGGAAGAACTCATGGTTTTATTCAAGAAGCATGCTCCGCTGACCATTTTTGAAATAGGTGCTTGCGAAGGAGAAGATTCTGTAAGGTACGCGAATTTATTTCCCAGAGCAACTATTTATGCTTTCGAACCTCTTCCAAAAAATTTAGAAAGAATAAGTGCAACCGTTGCTAAATATGACAAAACCAATATTACTGTCGTTCCTTTTGCGTTGAGTAATATTACCGGAGTGTCGGTGTTTTATGTTTCGTCTGGTGCACCTGAGGGTGAGCAAAACAACATGGACTGGGACTTTGGAAATAAATCAAGTTCACTACTCCCACCTGACAAACATATTGATATTGTGAAATTTATTGATTTCAAAAATAAAATCGAAGTTGAGACTATTACACTACATGAGTTTTGCAATAAGAACTGTATAGGTTGTATCGACTTTATACATATGGACGTTCAGGGTGCTGAATTAATGGTGTTAACAGGAGCCAAAGAATTAATACGATCCATAAAGGCTGTTTGGTTAGAAGTATCCAAGGTGACCCTTTATAAAGACCAGCCTTTATATGACGAGGTAAAAGAATTCATGATAGAAAATGGTTTTGTGTTGATTAAAGACACGGTTGACGACGTTACCGGAGATCATTTATATATATCAAAACATTTTTTCCCGGATTACATAAACCTATTTAAGCGGCATGCTGCCAAAAAAAATTCAGCAATGAAAATCGTGATGATAAAAAAAATGTTTACACGAGTAATTAAAAAACTATTTATAGCTTGACATTTTGTGATTATTATTAAACTTCAAGGTGGTCTGGGAAATCAAATGTTTCAATATGCGGCAGCCAAAGGCCTGTTGAAAGACAAAGAAAAAGTTTACCTGGATCATCACTTTCTAGAAGACAACCATTGTGATACCGAACATTTTACAGCAAGAGACTATGAACTCGGCATATTTAAAAACGTTAAGGCCAGAAGGGCTGAAAACTGGCAAATTAAGTTATTTAAAGGACAGTCCGTTTATCTCAAACTACTACGATCCCTTTTTAAAACGTCGGTGGAGTGCGTCCAACAACCAGGGAGTAGTTATTTGTCTCTGTCGATAACGACCAGGAAAGCAAATTTGTATTTAGACGGTTATTTTCAATCTGAAAGTTATTTTAAGCAACAAAGGGCGGATATTTTAAAAGTTTTCGAATTCCCCGCGTTAGACAATGTTAATGATGAGGTCAAGAAAAAAATAAATGCTTCAGCAAACTCCGTTAGCATCCATGTACGACGTGGCGATTATTTGAAATCCGAAGCGGTATCCAAAGTCCATGGGGTATTACCTTTATCCTATTACCAAAAGGGGTTAAGTATTCTGAAGGAAAAATTTCCCTCGATGACTCTCTTTGTTTTTTCGGATGACATTTTCTGGGTTAAAACCAATTTCCAAAACGTTAGCGCGGAAGTTTATATGATTGAAAACAATTCTGCAAAGGATAGCTGGAAAGATATGGCGTTGATGAGTCATTGTAATCATCACATAATCGCCAATAGCAGCTTCAGCTGGTGGGGAGCCTGGCTAAATCCAAGACCTGACAAAATTGTTATTGCCCCAGATGCCTGGTTCGCTGACCCGGAATTAAACTTACAGTCCAAATCCATAATCCCTGAACATTGGATCAGAATATAGGTGAGCCGACGGTTAGTGTCATTATGCCAGTCTACAATTGCGATAAGTTTATTGGCGAAGCCGTTGAAAGCATTTTAACTCAAAGTTTCAGGGATTTTGAACTAATCATCATCGATGACTGTTCCACCGATAGCACACAGGAAGTTATCAGCACGTTTGCAGATCAGAGAATTGTATTTATAAAAAAAATAAAGAATTCGGGTTATATATCCAGCCTGAACATGGCTTTACAAATTGCCAAGGGCGAATTTATAGCCCGAATGGACGGTGATGATATAAGTCACAGCGGAAGGCTTGAAGAACAGGTTAGTTTCCTAATTGCGAACCCGGATATTGTATTGTGCGGCACCCGGTACCAATTACTATCCACTAATGAGGTCGTTACCAATCCAATTGAAGATGAAGACATAAAAATAGCTCTGCTGGATTATTGCGCTTTAGGGCATCCTACAGTGATGTTCAGAAAATCCTTTTTAACGGCAAATAATTTGTCATACCACGAGGCATATTACCCCGCTGAGGATTATGACCTATGGACCAGAATATCGGCTTTAGGTAAAATCGCTAATCTAACGGCGCCTTTGTTATTCTATCGTTCCCACGAAAACCAGGTTTCTATCAAAGAACAGCACAAACAGTTAAAAAACTCATTCCGTTGCAGAACCAGGATGCTGTGTTACCCGTTAGGTTCCCCTACCGATGCTGATATTAAAATCAGTGACGAAATCGTTAACGACAACAGGGTGGAAAATATCATCAAACTGAAGGAGGTTGTTGACTGGATGGACAAACTGTTTGAGGCGAACAAACGATCAGGATTCTATGACCAGCTAAAATTCAAAAAATATGTGACAGATAAACAACGGGAGCTAATCCGTAGTTATTATCTTCACAGTACACGATACAGGCCATCCGTGCTGTACCACTTTTACAAGCAGGGTGGGAAATATCGCAATTGTTTTACTACCAAGGAGTATATGAAGTTTATACTAAAATGCACGTTATTGTGGAAATAAAATCCGTGCCGGTTTGAAAAAGCATATTGTCCTGGCAAAATTGTTTGAATTCGGAGGGAGTAATTCGCACCTCAAAGTTTTGATCAAATATTTCGGCAAAGAAAATATGGTTTTAGTACTGGAGGATAACAGCCAGGTTCAGTACCTTAAAAATATTGACGGAGCCGATGGAATACCTATTAAAATTAATTCGACGTTACATCAATACGCCCACTTAAGATATCGCTTTACTACCAACCTGAAAGAATTATTTCAGATCATCAAGTCAATTTTTACGATGCAAATATTAAGTATCAAATATGGTTTTGCTGACATTACGATCTGTACGGTTGACCCTGAAAAATACCTCTATTTCCTTTGGATACCATTCAGCAAAGCAGTTTACATCCTTCATAGCGCACCCGGTAAAGAACATACACCATTTACCTCCTATACGTGCAATATGACACTGGGTAACCGAAAAAAGATCATATCGGTGTCCAACGCCAATAAGAATTTGATTTGTACAAATTGGTCCATTTCTAATAAGAAAAGATCTTTTGTATACGTGGTGCCCAATTGTATTATCGAAAGTGAACTGAGCAGCTATAACCATTTACGCCCGGACAAACCGGACAACCGGAAGCAGTACATCATTACACTCGGGCACGTAATTGAATACAAAAATCCTATGGTCTGGCTTGAAGTGGCCAAATTGGTTACAGCGAAGTACCCGCATGTTCATTTTGTATGGCTGGGAAACGGGCCCCTCTGGAATGATTTTAAAACTGCAACCATCGGCAATGACAGGATTTCGTTCCAAGGCGCAGTAACAGACCCGGGTAATTATTTAAAAAAAGCTATGATCTATTATCAGCCCAGTTTGAGCGAAACCCAGGGAATTGCGGTGATCGAGGCGATGTATAATTATTTGCCCTGCGTCGTTTCTGACACAGGCGGTTTACCGGAGACCGTGAAAAATCAATTCAACGGACTCGTCGTAAATCCCTCCATCGTAAAAGAGCATGCGGAGGCGCTTTCAACCTTAATAGACAACCCGGAATTACGGGCTGAGTATGGAATCAATTCGCATAAAAGGGTTTTGGAGCAATTTAGTTTCGATACATTCAAGGGCAAAATGGACGCACTCTACCGTAATTAAAATTACCCTATTTTTTCTGTCGATTGTAATTCCCCCATGGACTTAGGCATATCTGTACTTATTTGTTGTTATAATGGCAGCCAGAACCTGCCTGAAACTTTAAAACATCTTGCTTTACAGCAAGTGCCGTTAGACATCCCGTGGGAAATTATTGTCATTGATAATGCTTCCACGGATTCAACCGCGATTACCGCTCAGCAGGAATGGGAAAAATATGCGGTTAAGACAGCAGGTTTTAAAATATTGTCACAGCCAGTTCCCGGTAAAAACCAAGCATTTGACATGGGTTTAAAGGCGGCCAAATATGAATTTATATTAACCTGCGATGACGACAACAGGTTATTTCCCGATTATATCGCCCGGGCTTTCCAAATCATGAGTTCTGATGAAAAGGTTGGTGCGCTCGGCGGGTTCGGCATATACGAACCTGAGCAGCCGGTAAACCCGGAAATAGAGCGATTTTCTTATTATTTTGTTAATGGCCCGCAAACCTGGGTCGATACCGACCATTGGGTATACGGTGCAGGCTCCATTTACAGAAAAAGTGTTATAATGGACCTTATCAATATTGGGTGGCAGCAAATTACTACGGGGCGAAAAGGTAAAAGTTTAATTTGCGGAGAAGATGTGGAATTTTGCTTTATGATCTATTTAAGCGGCTATAAAATTATTGCCGATGATCATTTAAAATTCAAGCACTTTGTGCCCTTAAAACGACAAAAATTAGCCTACATCCTGGATCTTTCCTTCTGGCTTAGCTATACTCATGTATTGATGAACAGCTATTACCCAATCTTAAATCATGATCAACGGCCAATCAAACGGATCATCAATCATTGGCTATACGGCGCAACCAAAACATACCTGAAGAACGTTGTCCTTTTAACCTATAAAAAGATCAAAATGCGGAAAGAACAAACGGTGGAAGAAATGATATTATTTAACGGAATCCATGGCACATGGTATGCCCTTTTGAAAAACAGGAAAAAGATAATCGACCATCATGAACACACCAAAGCCCTGCTTGCAAACAGAAGCAGATAATCTTATCGCAAGAACGAAACGGGTAAGAATTGCATGAACAAAGATCTAGATCTAGCGCCGATTATCCTGTTCATTTACAACCGGCCGGACCACACACGAAGAACTTTGGAGGCTTTAAACAGAAATTTATTGGCAAATGATTCTGTTTTATTTGTTTTTGCGGATGGTCCAAAAGAAAACGCAAGTGCCGCCGATTTGAATTTAATAGCGCAGGCACGAGCCGCGGTCGCAGAAAAACAATGGTGCAAAGAAGTTAAACTGGTAGCCCGGGAAAGGAACATGGACCTGGAGGATAATGTTATTGATGGGATAACCAGCGTGATCAACCAATACGGGAAAGCCATCATATTGGAGGACGATCTGATAACTTCACCTTATTTCCTGCAGTATTGTAACCAGGGCTTGGAAGTTTATGAAAAGGCGAAGCAAATATTTTCAATAAATGGCTTTATGTTCCATATCGATTTTGAAACAGCGCCAGAGACGTTCTTGTGCCCCATTGCAACCAACTCATCGGGTTGGGCGACCTGGGCGGACCGATGGAAATTGTTCGAAACAAATCCAGGATATGTCGAGGAGATCGATACTGATCGCTTTTTAAAAAGCAGGTTTAATGTGGGTTTGATGAATAAGACGGTAATGCTAAAGTACATGAAGACCTGGGATATCAGATGGTATTACACGGCTTTTATAAGAAACGGACTGGGTGTCTTTCCAACAAAATCACTTATTCTAAATATCGGTTTCGATGGCAGCGGCACACATGCAGGCTGGGAAGATCTTGTCCAGGAGCTTTACACTGAACCGATCCCTCTGATCTACCAAGATGCTATTAATCTGAAACACTACTCCAAGATGTTGAACTTTGTAAAGCCAGACCCGATCTCGGTAAAACAAAGAATAAAGAACCTGATCAAAAAAATATTGCATTTTAAAACCGCATAAAAAGGCACATCCTGCGGATTTCCATATATCCCTTGCAAAAAGCACGAATATTACCTATTAAATTTCCCCTGGTACAACAGGATTCTTATTGTGGCATTTGCCTAAATACATTCTTTCATTATGCTGAGAAAAATTAAAGACCTGATCAGAATTCAGCAGACTTTACCGAGCCGGCTGGCAAAAGTGGAAAATGCTATCGCAGAGCAAAAGCTGCTTTCGGCTAAATCCCTGATCAACACCTTTGACTACACCATGGACCTGCCGATCTCAAACTATGAATTCAAAGTCTTTTCCCAATGGGGAGACGACGGTATTATTCAATATTTAATTAACAGAGCAGAAATTACCGATAGGACCTTTATTGAATTTGGAGTTGAAAATTATTCTGAAGCCAATACATTATTCCTGCTGTTAAATAATAACTGGAGCGGTCTGATTTTAGACGGCTCAAAATCATATTTAGATGAAGCTAAAACCTCTCCAATTTATTGGAAGTATGATTTAAAACTTAAAGATGCTTTTATCACCCGGGAGAATATTAATAACCTGATCCTTGAAAGCGGATTTTCCCGCGATGTCGGAATTTTAAGTATAGATATCGATGGCAATGACTATTGGATCTGGGAGGCCATTTCAGTGGTAAATCCTGTAATAGTGATCATTGAATACAATAGTGTTTTTGGGCGAGATAAAACATGGACTATACCTTATAAAGCTGATTTTTCGAGGACGGAAGAACATTTTTCTAATCTATATTTTGGCAGTTCCTTGCAATCATTGTGTGATTTGGCAGAACAGAAAGACTATTTTTTTGTCGGTTGTAGCAGTTCGGGGAATAATTCCTATTTCGTCAGGAAAGATAAAATAGGGCATGTAAAACCTGTAACTCCCCAAGATGGTTACGTCCTATCCTTATTTAGGGAATCAAGAAATGAACAAGGTTATTTATCCTATATCAGCGGCAATGCCAGAATCGATATTCTTAAAGGAATGCCCATTTTTAACACAAGAACAAATCAACTGGAAACCATTTAACGACCTGACGCCACTTATCTGCCATCAGAAAGGCGAGTCCCGGCATGCGATCAGCCAGGTGTAACTATTGATTTAGCAATGACATCAATTGAAATAAAAATAAAGTTTTTATTGATCCGGGTGATCGCCCCGGCTATCCTTAAAAGTATATTTATTTTCTTCCCCAGGAAAGAAAAAACGTTATTGATCGTCAGGAGTGATGGCGTGGGAGATTACATTTTGTTCAGGAATTATCTTTATTTTTTGAAAAGTTCAGCGAAATACAAACAACACAAGATATGCGTGCTTGAAAATTTCATCAGCAAAGATCTAGCTACTCACTGGGATGCCGAAGTTGTTGAGCGGTTTATTTGGTATTCGGACGGCAATTTTTTAAAATGGGAACTCATTAAATTGTTGTGGGACCTTCAGCGGTTAAGGACCGAGACCATCATTTATTCAAATTATTCCAGGAAATTTACTGTTGATTGGCTGATAGATAAAGTTGGGGCGAAAAATAAGATCGCTGTCGACGGGGATTGTATAAACGAACCTCTCGCAATAAAAAATAAGGGCAACCGATATTACTCGGAATTGTTACGAGTGGATGCGAAACCGTTACACGAGTTTGCGAGGAACAAACAGATATTTGAACTCATTACCGGTGAAAAATGCCTTGTTGAAAAACCAGTTATCGAAAAACATCAATTAAATCTTATACGAAATTATAGTATCGTTATTTTTGCAGGGGCGGGGCACCAGCATAAAACATGGGCCCCATCCCATTTCAATAGATTCTGCCAGCGTGTCATCGAAGAACTTAAGACACCCATCATTTTAGCCGGAGGAAATAAAGATGCAGACCGGTTAAAGGAAATTAGCGAAGGGATTCGTGCGGAGTTTGTTTCCTGCAAAGCAGAGTTAAGCCTGATCGAACTTTGTGAGCTTATAGGCGGGGCGAATCTTTTAATATCGGGTGATACCGCGGCCATTCATATCGCGGCATTGCTGGATATACCAGCTGTTTGTATTGTCAAAGGTGACCTTTACGGCCGGTTCATCCCCTACCCTCCGGGTACGTCAGACCATATAACTTGCGTCTTTCCGAGAAATTACCACGCCGCTGCCAAAAACTATGATCAGTGGTCCCCTTTTACCATCAACGACGTGATGATTGACGATGTGTTTAATGCGACAGCAAAGGCATTAACCAGCTTAATGGAAAACAAAAATTGAAGCTGCCCGACCTTAAGCAATATCGCGCGACCCTTGAGCGTGAAGGGGTTTCATACCCCTTGCCCACTGTACCGGCTTCAAAAGAAGGCCTGCTCGGCGTTTTACCCAAAGCGGCAAAAAAAACCGGCTGGCCATGGAACGAGCAAGCAAATCCAGTGATTTATAAAGATCGCCTGACCTGGCCGAAGCTCACTATTGTAACGCCGTCCTATAACCAGGGGCAGTTCATAGAGCAAACTATCAGGTCAGTATTACTGCAAAATTATCCTAATCTCGAATACATCGTCATCGATGGAGGCAGCACAGATCAAACAAGCGAAATCCTTATGAAATATAAGCCGTGGATCAGTTACTGGCAATGTGAAAAAGATGAAGGGCAAAGCCAGGCGATTAACGTGGGATTCAGCCTTGCCTCCGGCGATTACCACGCATGGATAAACAGTGACGATTATTACTTAAATAATGTTTTTTTCAGGGTGATCGAGACCTTCCTGAAAACCCGATCGAAGTTTATTTATGGGTACGGTTATAATTATTATGTGGACACCCGGAAGATGGAACTGGTTAAAATAATGCCCTTGTTAGATTTTTTTATTAAAATACCAACCTTGATCCAGCCTTCGACATTTTGGAGCGCCGCAATACATGCGCCAGTGTGGGAGGAATTACAGTGTTCTTTAGATTTTGAATTATGGCTCCGTCTGGTCAAGGGAAATAAAAGGCGCCTGATCAGGCAGCCCTTAAGCGTTGCGCATTCGCATATTGATGCTAAAACGGTTGATCCAAAAATGAAAGCAAAATGGCATGAAGATCATTTGAAGATCTGGTCAGAAGATGCGCACGGCCGGGTTTATGAATGGAGAAGGATCGTGTTTTTAAACAACATCAGGCGTAAAATTTATAAGCTTTTCAGATTAATATAGATCAGCCGGATATTCTAACTTAAAAAGATTCGCAGGACCATTGCTGTTTAACTCACTTCTCTTCTTCGTATTCTTCCTCGTCGTCACATCGCTTTACTATTTATTGCCGCCGAAAATAAGATGGATATGGCTGCTCGCCGCCAGCTGTTATTTTTATATGTATTTCAAACCGGAATACATTTTAATCATACTCTTCACGATCGTAGTTGACTATGTCGCCGGCATATTTATAGAAAAGGCTTCCGGTAAGAGAAGAAGGTTTCTTTTACTGGTAAGCATTATAACCAACGTCGGCGTCTTAGCATTTTATAAATATTTTAATTTTTTTGCCGGGAACATTAATTTTTTGATTGCGCGTACCCACGCACCGCAGATACCTTTAATCGATTTCATTTTGCCTATCGGTCTTTCATTCCACACCTTCCAGGCTATGAGTTACACGATAGAAGTGTACCGGGGCAATCAAAAAGCCGAAAAACATTTCGGGATATACGCATTGTACGTCATGTTTTATCCGCAAATGGTGGCAGGGCCGATCGAGCGGCCGCAGCATATCCTGCCGCAGTTACACCGCAATATTAAATTCAGCAGCAAGAACCTGAATAATGGGATTTTTCTAATGATCGTCGGGCTGTTTAAGAAGATGGTCATCGCGGATCGCCTGGGACTTTACGTCGATCCGGTATTCTCTCACCCACATGCCCATTCGGCTTCTGATCTTCTTTTGGCTACCTATTTTTTTGCTTTCCAGATCTATTGCGATTTCAGCGGGTATTCTGACATCGCTATCGGGGCCGCGCTCACGTTAGGGATCGAGCTCATGAAAAATTTTAATATGCCGTATATTTCTCAAAGCGTTTCAGAGTTCTGGCGCCGGTGGCATATATCCTTATCCACATGGTTCAGGGACTATCTATATATTCCCCTCGGCGGGAGCCACGCTCGTCTTTTAATTATCTGCCGAAACCTGCTTATCGTATTTATGATCAGCGGCCTGTGGCACGGGGCACATTGGAAATACCTCGTTTGGGGGTCGATACATGGTTGCCTGATGATAATTTTCCTGTTGCTTAAGAAGTTAAAATTCACGCTTAACCGATATGCATTCGTAAACTGGCTGATCACCTTTAACCTGGTATGCCTGGCGTGGGTATTTTTCAGGGCAAATACGCTGTCCGATGCACTATATATTTTGGGGCAGATATTTTCGCTTAGGCACCTCAGCTATACCGGCAACGCGATAATGACCATGGGTGAAGTCATGTTTTGCCTATCTCTCATAGGGGGTCTTATTGCGGGGGAATGGTACCTCCGGAATTTTAACAATTTTTCGAGGGCGAAAAAAATTTCCATAGCGCTAGTCTTAGCCATTACTTGTTATTTCTTCGGAATATTTAACGAAGCTCAATTCATCTATTTTCAGTTCTGATGCGAAAAATAACGAGTGCAGGCGTGTTTACTCTCAGTCTGATCATCTTATTATCCTCGATGGACCAAACCCTGATCAACAAGCTGAAGCAAGACAGGTATTTTGACCATTTGACTCCGCCGGGCCGTAACAAGAACTCCTGGTATCACCGGCTGCTTATCCGGTCCGACCGGTGGCGCTACGGCGATCTGTATGGTCTGTGTTTTTTACCGGAATATAAGTTTAAATTGGAACCTTTTAAGAAATATCCGAAAGACAACAACAAACCGGCCTCAAATAAGATCTTATATATCACAGGAGACAGTTACCTGGCTGATAAAACGCTGAGCGGCGCGTTTGACGAATTTGACGATGTCATTTTCCTGGATCGCAGGTTTCCGTTCGGGCCAATCGTGCTCGACAGCACCAAAGAAAATTACCTGATCATGGAATTTGCGGAAAGGGGGCTGATCCATTATGATTTTGACAAGACTTTTGAGGCAAAGTGGACCGAAAGCGACCTGAAAGCCCGAGCGAATTTCAATACTACAGCACCTGTAAAAGGACCTGCGTTCAACCTGCCGAAGACCCTTTGGGAAAGGGTAAATAATACTCTTTTTAATAAGAACCTGAGCAGGAATTTAGATTTGCTCCTTTTCGATGATAAAATGTTTACGCCGGTAAAAGAGCTTAAGGCGACGATTAATTACAAATTATTTAACCGTGTAGATAAAGACGTCACCGTTAGTACCGATAAAAAAAGATTACTAATGAATCTTACCGTTGATACTGCGTCGAAGCTATCCGATTTCCGTGTCATACCGGGAAAAGAAATTGACACCCTAATTAAGAACCTTGATGCGGCCAACACTTATTACCGGGCCATCGGGTTTAAAAAAGTCGTTTTATCCATAGTGCCGAATCCAGTATCGATTTACGACGAAAAAAGGATGACTTATAACCGGCTCATCGAACGCCTGGAGCAAGGCAATCGTTTCACCGCAGTTGATATTTACCGGATGTTTAAAAACACGCCGGCCAATCTGTATTATCGAAGCGACACCCACTGGAATCCACAGGGGTTCAATCTTTGGATAAATGTCATGAATAAAAGTATGAAGACCTGGTGAAAATAAACTGTTTCGCATCCAGATGAAATCAATTTTAAAGCGTGTTATCGGGCCAAAGGGCATAACCAGGTTGAGAAAATGGTTCCCTTCTCCTGTCCAAAAAAAAGCGGAAATTCAGGAAACACAACGAAAGGTCGCATTTTACTCTTCATTCGTTGAAAAAGGAGCGATTTGCTTTGATGTTGGGGCGAATATGGGGAACAGAATAATACCCCTTTTGAGCATCGGAGCGCGGGTTATTGCTATAGAGCCGCAGGAAAAATGCTACCGGTATTTGAAACGGAAATTTGGGAAGCGGATCATCCTCATTAAAAAAGGACTTGGCGAGTCCAATGGTGTGAAAGAGTTTCATATTTCGGAAGATTCCACACTGTCTTCATTTTCAGATAATTGGATCAATACCGTAACGAATTCGAGTCGGTTTAAAGGAAAAAATTGGATCAAAACGGTAAAGGTTTCTATAACTACTGCCGATGAACTGATCGAAAAATATAGTACGCCCTCTTTTATCAAGATTGATGTTGAAGGCTATGAACTAGAAGTTTTAAAAGGATTGACACGACCCATCGGCATGATCAGCTTTGAATATACCGTCCCCGAGCAGCCGGAGCGTGCGATTCTTTGCATCGCCGAAATTGAGAAAAATAACAAAAGGATCGAATGTAATTACAGTATTGGGGAAGACCTGGTGTGGGCACTGCCGCAGTGGATATCCACCGAAGAGATGGGACAACTCATACTTTCAAAGCCATTTCAGAGCACAAGCTTTGGCGACATCTATGTAAGAGCAAAGAAAGATGCCTAATAACGACGTCTTTTTTTTTTCCATCATCATCCCATTATTTAACAGTGAAAACACACTCGCTGAAAATTTGAGAAGCATCGCCGCCCAGACTTTTACGAATTATGAAATTATTTTTACGGATAATGCGTCAACGGATGAAACGCTGAAGATCGTAAGTGATTTTCAAGCTGCAAACAAGCACATCAGGCTGAAACTCTCGTCGGAACCTGACCGGGGCATATACGATGCTATGAACAAAGGCGTGGCCCTTGCCGAAGGACAATGGCTATACTTTATGGGAAGCGACGACCGCTTCTACTCACCATCTGTCTTAAGCCTGGTTGACGCGGAAATAGCCAAAGAATACGCAGATCTGGTCTACGGTAATGTCCAGGGCATTTCAAGTAATATAAGATATGTTTATGACACGTTGCCAAAAGTACTGGCTACCGGCATTCACCATCAAAGTGTTTTTTACCGTTCTTTGTTGTTCAGGGACCTGGGAGGATATGACCTGAGGTATAAAATTGCTTCAGATTATCATTTTACATTAAAGGTGTTCCTGAACAGCCGATACATAACGAGGTATGCTGATTTAGACATTGCGTATTATGGAGAAGGCGGATACAGTGCCCGGCATTTTGACTATAAGTTATTTAGCGGGCATTACCGGTTGTTAGCGAAGGGACACAAGATCGAGGCATTAGAAAATCCGGAAAAATGTTTACATGATTCCATTTATTGCTGCCTGTATCTTGCAGGGGAAAAACAAAGCCTGGTTACTGCGTGGTCCAATTTGTTATACTACATCACCACCGTAAAACGGTTGCATCTGTCTTTTAGGCTCAAGACATTCGTGAGAATGCTGATGTGGACCGTTGCGCCGCCGCGAAAAATCAGTTTATAAATAGCCACACCCTTGATCATCAAATTAAAAACCATCCTGGCAACCTTAAAAATGATCCGCAAATACGGCGCTCCGTCTTATATCATTTGTTTCGGAGATTCATTGGGAGACAATCTTTTGATAACGACACTTTGTGAGGCCCTATCCCAACGCGGATATGGCAATGTCTGGGTAAAGTGCAACCACGATTTTTTGTTTACAAATAATCCCAAAGTAAAGCATGTGCTGCCTTTTAACACGTTGCTCTCAACGGCGGTGCTGAAGTGGTTTAAGATTAAAATCGTGTCTCCTGCCTATACTATTTATTCACCCTCGACGGACCGCGACCTGATCCCGGAAAAGCATATCATTCTGAAAATGGCGGATATCCTGATGCTAAAGGGCGGCATTAACAATAAACCCTGTGTTTATTTATCGGCCGATGAAGAAAGCAAAGGCGATATCGCGCCTCAACAGATCGTGATCGCCACCTCGACTTCAGGTGCCAAGGTACCTATGCGGAACAAAGAATGGTTCCCAGACCGGTACCAGGAGATCGTCGACAGGCTCTCCGACAGCTATCAATTTATTCAACTGGGCACAAAGGACGATGTCCCGCTAAAAAATGTTAAGGATCTGCGCGGCCAAACAACGGTGCGGGAAAGCGCGGCGATATTGAAAAATTCGGTACTTGTGATCACTCACGTGGGTCTTCTGATGCATTTGGCAAGAGCAGTGGACTGTCGCGCGGTAATCATTTACGGCGGACGTGAAAAGCCAGAGCAATCCGGCTACCAATGCTTCGAAAATATTTATACCGATGTGCCATGTGCGCCCTGCTGGCTGCATAATAAATGCGACTACGACAGAAAATGTATGGCCCTAATTTCAGTAGACATGGTTGAAACTGCCATTCTGAAGCAATTGAAACTCAACAAAGTCCCGTTACCAGTTGATTTATTGTATAATTGACAACTTACCTAAGAACTGCACGGGACCCGATTATTAATATACAACGATGAAGGATTGACGAGCACATAAATAACCATAAACCCGGTAGTTATCATAGTCGTTTAAAATGAAAATATGATTAGAAGATTGATCCGTAAGCTATTTAAAAAATCTCCGGAGGAAAGGGAATGGGACCATCGTATACAAGACGTTCTAAGTTGCCCTGATAATAGATTTATACCTAGAGTAAACAACGCCGGGCGTGTAGAAGGCACTTTTCAAGTTATGCATAACGGGCTTAAGGTGAAAAAGGACGGCTATTATGGACGAGGAATCACCAAAATGCTTGTTAAAAGCCTGGGCGTCCATGAGCCCCAGGAAGAGCGGGTATTCCAGGAAGTTCTGAACTTGTTGCCATCTAACAGCACAATGGTTGAATTAGGCTCCTACTGGGCATTTTATTCGATGTGGTTTTTAAACAAAATTACTGATGGTAAAACATACCTGTACGAACCGGATCAAAAGAATTTAGAAATCGGTAAATTAAATTATGAAGTGAATAAATTTGTCGGCGATTTTAATAATGCATACCTAGGTGATGTTTTGAATTTGACTTCCCAGCCACCAACCTTAACCGTCGATCACATTGTAGGAGATAAAAAAATCGACTTTATTGATTTATTACACTGCGATATCCAGTCAAGTGAACTTACCATGTTAAAAGGCGCAACTGAATGTATTAAAAAAGACATCATCCGATATTTTTTTATTTCTACTCATTCAGACGATCTGCACCAGGCATGTTTAAGCTTTTTAATCAAATATAATTATATCATTATTTGCGAGGCTGATCTGTTAAACAGTTACTCTTTTGACGGGCTTATCGTAGCCCGTTCGCCCAACCATTACGGAATAACCGCTGTCGATATAGCGCATAAATAATTTACAAAGTAGAGGCTTAACCCTTATGAATTTTATAAAAAAAATTATACCGAATAAGATAAAACTGGAAGGCAAGTACTTTCTCATGTCTTTATTAAAGATCCCATATAACCGGCAGGGTCTACCGCTTGAAATCCAGGAATGGCTGCCAAATGATAAACCTATGACGTTTATTGATGTGGGCGCATCGGTAGGCATATTTTCGCAGATCGTCTCGAACTATTATACAGTGGAGCACGGTATTATCGTTGAACCTTTAGCCAATCATATTCCTGTTCTTCATTCTAAGTTTCCTGATAAAAAAAAATATTCCATTTTTAATGTAGCTATTTCTGAGTCTGCCGGAGAGTCTGATTTTTACACATTTGACAATTTTGATTTTAATAGCTCCTTTTTGAAGATCAAACGCGAGTTAATGCAACTACCGGGCTTTGAAAAAAAAGAGGAAATCGCGCTGAAAGTTAAAACAGACAAGCTGGATAACCTGACCTCCGAATCCGGTATTGGTCAAATAGATCTTTTAAAAATAGATGTACAGGGCGCGGAACATATGGTACTGCATTCAGGGAAAAATACCTTGAAGCGCACGAAGCTGGTTTATATTGAATTTTCATACCGCCCCTTGTATGAGGGCTCCTCTACTTTTTTTGATCTATATAAAATCATGACAGACAACCAGTTCCGTCTTGTAAATATCACACCCGGATTTAAAGGAAAAGACGGGGAATTGCTGCAAGGTGATGCCTTATTTGTTAATAATCTATTAAGATGAAAACGATCCATGTCGTAGTAGCTAAATAGTTATCACAGTAAATTTAATATGCTATCGGTAATCATTCCCACTTATAATCCTGATTTACGGCGGATGAGCCAAACGCTGGACGGCTTAAAGGAACAAACTTTGCCTCAAAATCTATGGGAACTACTTATCATCGACAATAATTCATCTTTTGATTTCGGCGATAAGATCGATTTAAGCTGGCACCCGCGTGCGCGGATAATTCGTGAACCAAAGCAGGGGCTAACCTTTGCCCGTTTGAAAGGATTTTCGGAGGCCAAAGGCGATATTGTCGTGCTTGTTGATGACGATAATATCCTGGAAAAGGACTATTTGAAGGTTACATCGGATATATTCGGTAGTTATCCAAGCGTTGGTGCAGTCGGCGGTAAATCGATCCCTTTGTTTGAATATGAACAACCTGCCTGGCTTAAAGAATTTTACGGTAATTTGGCTCTCCGGGATTTTGGTGACAGCATCGTTATAGATTCCTGGAATTTTACCTATCCGCACACGGCGCCCGTTGGCGCAGGCATCGGGCTTAGGAAAACGGCGCTTAAAAGCTATTTTTCCAGGATGAGCGCAGAAAAGAACCCAATAACTGACAGGCAAGGTAAATCCCTCAGTTCGGGCGGCGATAACGATATAGTCCTCGAAATACTCAAATCGGGGTGGCAGATCGGATATTTTCCCAGTCTCAGCCTGATGCATATCATTCCCTATGAAAGGGTCCAGCCGAGTTACCTGGCGCGGCTCATCAATAACACAAACAGATCATGGATAGCCGTACTTGATTATCACCAAATAAATCCATGGAAAAAAATACCGCGGTGGAGCGTTCCGCTAAGGAAAATCAAAGCCTGGTTTACCTACGCGGCCTGGAAAAATAAACTCAACTACATCCGCTGGAGCGGGGCCTGCGGTATTTATGACGGGTTGGCAGATGCCACCTTTAAATCCCCCAATATTTAAATTTAGCGATATAAGCGCCGGTATGAACGATAAAAAGAATGCATTTGATCTGCTGAGGATATTACTGGCAGCATGTGTTTTGATCACACACGGATTAGTGATCGGCGGTTATCATTTTCAAGACCCGCTGGCTTATTTTTCTAAAAACCAAACTGACTTGTCAGAATTTGGTGTGATGGGTTTCTTTTCACTCAGCGGTTTCCTGATCGCCGCCAGTTTTGAACGCACCGGCAATGTATTGGTGTACCTCGGTCATCGTGCACTAAGGATATTACCTGGTTTTTGGGTGTGCCTGCTTATAACAGCGTTTATATTCGCACCAGCAATTTTTTTATTGACGGGCCGGACCGTTCATGATTTTAAATTTGCCGGAAAAGATTCTTCATTGGATTTTGTGCTACGTAATATCTTACTTAAAGTCCAACAATGGAATATTAAAGATGTACTCAATCACGCTGCCTACCAGGAATCGCTCAACGGGAGCTTATGGAGTCTGTTCCCGGAATTACAATGCTACATCTTCACGCTAGTAGCGGGTATGACGGGGCTTTTCCGGAAAAATAAATTTCTATATTTAATTGTAGCGGTCATTTTTCTCGCTTTTTTTGCAATAAACTTTAACTTCTCGAACAACTTCGGGCCGACGATATTTATCCTGTCACCGGCCATGAAATTGTACGCGGCCTACCTAGCCGGAACATCCGTATATGTATTTCGTGAACAACTGATCCTGGATAAACGAGGAACCCTGTTTTTAAGCGCCTTCACGTTATTGCTTTTGAAATTCGGCGGATTTAAATTGATGTCGCCGCTATTGATTGCAATGTCCCTGATCAACATTTTTCAACTATTTGAATTAAAAATCAGGTACGACATTTCATACGGCGTATACATTTACGGATTTGTAATTCAGCAATTTCTTTACGCCTTGCTAGGGAACCGGCTGCATCCATCACTATTCATCCTGCTTGCCCTGGGGGGCTCGGTTTTGATTGGCTTATTGAGTTTCCTGCTAATCGAGCGGCCGTTTATGAACCTGCGAAAAAAAGCAGATGGCACTTTACGCCGGTTTTCCACGCGATAACCTATCATAAATCACCAGATCACATTCAAAACAGTTTTCAAATAATAATTGAACGATAAATACAGACGGATCAAATTCACATGTCGGCATTAGGAAAATTAGTTTACAGGTTTTACTACCAACCCAAAAACAAAAGGGCCATTATCAAAAAGTTTGGCGGGCGGGAAAATTATTTACGCATGCTCGCCGCAGAGCAAGAAATGAAAGCCTACGCTTTAAATAAATTAGTGATCAATGCCAATTTCAATCCTGCCGGAAAATTTAAAATCAATTTCCTAACAGGTGAGCAATTTATCCATCAAACGCTCTTTTGTACGTACAGTTTTTTCAAATTCCTTTCAAAGGATGAAGCTGCTGATTTTTCCGTAAATTACTATAGTGACGGTACTTTGAGCGCAGACCTGGTCTTTATTTTGAAAAACAGGTTTCCAAAAATAAGAATCATTGAATCCCATGAATCTAAACGTGCTTTAGCGGAACATTTACCCCAATCCGCCTTCCCCTACCTAAACAAAAACGTCGAAAGGTACCCTTTGTTCAAAAAACTAATCTATCCCAATCTAAACAATAGCGGGCTATTGACGTTTTTTGATTCTGATATGCTTTTTTTAAATCGGCCAAGCGAATTTTTAAACTGGCTTTACCAGTCAGACCATTTAGACAGTGCTTTTGGTATTCAGGATGTTACCCGCAGCTATGGTTACGGTGACGATGAAATCCTTCGCATCTGGCCCAAAGTTATCCAACATGACATCAACTCGGGTCTTTATGCTATCCATTCGAGCAATATCGACTGGTTGTTTATAGAAGACCTCGCAAAGAAATTTGAAATAAATTATGGGCCGCATTATTACATGGAGCAGCTGATAACCGCGATAATTTTAGAAAGGTCGAGAGATCTTTCCGTTGCCCCTAAATCCGAATATATTGTTTTCCCGTCCTTAGAACAAGTTCAAAAGCAAACGGGAACGCTTCATCACTACGTAAATGAGTCCAAAGAATACTATTTCAAGGACAGCTGGAAGAAACAAATCCAGCCAATAACAGCGTAAAACGTGACTATGACGCCAAACGACTTAAAAATGTCTGCTTTTCCACTTGTTTCCATTTGTATTCCGGTATATAACGCGGAAAGATATGTCAGTGAGGCAATTGAATCCGCACTGAACCAGACTTATCCTAATATTGAGGTTATCGTTGCAGATGACGGATCACATGACGGCACACTGTCGATCCTTCGTGAGGAATTCAAGAATGAACGGATATTACTGTGCAAGCAAAAAAACAAGGGAGCTGCAGCCGCACGTAACTTAGCTTTTCTTAAATCAAAGGGAGATTTCATCAAGTTTCTGGACGCCGACGACATCATTAGCGCAAGGACGATTGAGAGCCAGGTAAATGCAGCTATCCGTCATCCGGGTTGCATTATTTCGGGGAAATGGGGCAGATTTTATGATGATGATTTACTTACGTTCAAACTTAGTCCGGAAACCTGCTGGCAAAACATGGAACCCGCGCGCTGGCTCTGTACTTCCTGGGTATCCGGGAGAACTATGACCCAACCCGGTATATTTCTGATTCCCCGGACGGTTATCGAAAAAGGGGGATTATGGGATGAAAAGTTATCATTAATAGATGATATGGACTTTTTCACCAGGACGATACTGAGCGCCAAAGACGTTATTTTTGAGCCGGAATCCATCCTGTTTTATCGCTCAGGAGTTTCGGGAAGCTTATCGGGTAAAAAATCTGAGGAGGCATACTTATCCGCTTTTAATGCGATCCTCCAGTCTACCGAAAATCTGCTGGCAGTTGACAACTCCGACGATGCAAAAACAGCCAGCGCGAATCTATGGCAGTCATTCATACATGAAGTATATCCGTGTCATCCGGAACTCTGCGAGGTCGCCCAGCAACGGGTACAGCAACTGGGTGGCGCCTCCCTCGATTATATTTGCGGCCCGGTTACAAGGCTATTTGTCAGTGTCCTGGGCTGGAAGTTAACGAAACGATTGAAATTGCAAGTCAGGGAATTTTCGGCCAAACCGCGCCTGGTGTAGTTTCGCCGTCCGGCTTAATCTGCATGAGTCATAAAAACATTGTTATTGTATCTCAATCGCACCTTTGCCGGAATCCGAGGGTATTGAAGGAATCGCTTGCGCTTTCCAGGGCAGGATACGAGGTAACGATTTTGACAGCAATCTATTCGAACGACCTACTGCGAGAGGATTTGTCGCTTATCGCGGGAACTACTATTCACTATGACTTTTACAGTGACTTGCGGTCATTCAGCCTGTCTTCATTCACCGACCGTTGCCTTATAAAGATTTTTATCCTGGTTCAACGATATCTTTTTTTTGAAAGCAAACTCAGCCTGGGTTACGGTGCTGAAAGGTTAAGGCATATCTGTGAAAAGTATGGCGCCAGCCTTTATATCATGCACCAGGAACTTGCTACTGTTATCGGCAGCGAAATGGTCAATCAATACCCTGTAATTTTCGATTTTGAAGATTGGTATTCAGAAGATCTTCTACCAGGGGCCAGAAGATCCAGGCCGTTGGAATTGTTAAAAAAAGCCGAGAAGACAGCCTTGCAGTATGGGGCATTGTCTATTACGACTTCACATGCCATGGCTAATGCGTTAGCCACATTTTATAAAACGGATAACCTGCCGAATGTAGTTTACAATACGTTTAACATGGATGCAGCGGTTCAAAAGAAAACGCGAAATGTTGGAACGACACGTCTATATTGGTTTTCACAAACGATCGGTGAAGGTCGCGGCCTCGAATTTTTTATCTCCGCCATGGGAAAAAGCACGGCTCATTGGGAACTTTACTTAAGGGGAAATATATCGCCAGGCTATCAAATATATTTAGAGCAACTCGTTTCACCGAAAGATAAATTAGTAATTTTGCCCGTGCAAAAAAACAACGAAATTCTGAGCAGCATGGCTGGATATCATATCGGGCTTGCATTGGAACCCAACACACCCCCTAACAAGAATTTTACAATTTCAAATAAATTTTTCCATTATATGGCAGCAGGTTTGCCTATAATTGCATCCCACACGGACGGGCACGCGGAAATCGGCGCACAGCATCCAGACTTTATCTTTATGTATGAGCAAAACGATGAAGATGACCTCGTGACCCTTCTGGATAATTTAGCGGCTAAATACGGGGAAAACGAACTGAACAAAGTAAGAGAAACCGTATTAAACGTCTATCGCTCCCGATACGCATGGGAAATTGAGGAAAAAAAACTGGTACGTATTATATCAAGATCATTTGAAAAAAGCTGTTACCCTGCAAATTAATCTGGCACCCGGTGATTATCCGCATGCTAAACTGATACTTCACCACCAACTGAAAACACTGGCCGGGCAAGTCGATGAAATCGTTTTAACGGTTGACACGAAGCAGAGCAGCGGCCGCTTTTCCCAAGGCTGGTTTAAGTACCAGGATCTTTTAAACACATTCCTCGATGCCGAAATCAAACCCAATTATCCGGTTCGAATACTGCCTGTGAATTACAGCCAAGAGATCAATATATTGGTAGCTGAGTATTTTTTCGGGAGTAAAAAAATTCCTGAAAAAGACTTCAGGGGCGGCCCGTTCTACTCTTATTTTTTTGGTCTCTTTCACGCCAGCAATAACCTGGTCCTGCATCTGGATTCCGATATATTTTTAGGAGGGGGCAGTCAAACGTGGATCGAAGAGGCCAAAGCTATGTTTGAAAGCCATCCCCGATATCTCGTAGTTTCCCCACACCCGGGACCGCCGCATCCTTTAGGGATACTTATTGATCAAAAAATCGTAAAAGAGATCAAACCTTATACTTATGAATTGTGTGGTATGAGCACCCGTATCTTCATGATGGATAAATCCATATTCGCAGCTCAAAAGATTCCTTTAAGAAAACCGGTGCTGAGAAGCCAGGTCAAGGCGATAGTCCAGAGAAATCCAAATGCCGAACTTCCGGAGGTACTCATCAGGAATTTCATGGAACTGAATGATTTAAAAAGGCTGGATTTTTTAGGACAGGGAAAGGGATTATGGTCGTTACATCCCCCCTTCCGGACAAAATCATTTTATGATAACCTGGCAAATATTATAAGCCGGGTCGACAGCGGAGACCTTCCTGAAGCCCAATACGGGTTTTATGACGTAGTGGATGAGCTTTGCGATTGGACGGATGGGTGGGAAAACTTAAGAAGGAACCGCTGGTGGAAAGGACTGCTTTATGATAAATCTGATAAGTAACTCACCGGAAATTTTTTCCCAATTAATTCAAGGATCGGGAAGTTAAGCATTGACCTACCCCGGTCTTTGTAAATTTTATTGTGGCAAACAAATACCTGAAAGGCTTTTTTGATGAGGTAACGGCGGTACCCGCGGTATTTCAGAATTCCTATTATCCCTCATTGGACGGTTTGCGCGGAATTGCGATCCTGATGGTTGTTCTATCGCACTTAAGACTGAGTACTGGATTTGCCTACACATTGGTCTTCAACGGGGGACTGGGAGTGCTCATATTTTTTGTACTCAGCGGGTTTCTGATCACAGGACTGTGCCTGAAGGAAAAAGTTATCACGGGCAATATTTCGCTAAAGAATTTTTACTTCCGGCGGGTGCTGCGCATATTCCCGGTAGCCTACCTGTACTTGCTGTTGATCATTATACTGAAATGGGTTTTCAAACTTGACATACACTATATAAGCATCCTCGGTGCCGCAGTTTACCTGATGGATATTTCCTCGTACTTTAGGAAGTATTATTTTTCGTGGTATACAGGACATTACTGGTCGCTGTCGGTGGAAGAGCAATTTTACCTTATTGTGCCCTTTATACTAAAAAAATGGTTCCGTTTTTATCTTCTTTTTGTCCTCTTCATCATCTTCGTATTACCGTTTGTCATCGTCTTACAATATCATTACCCGGCGCTCAACACAGGTATATTGTATGGAGCTACCCACATACTTAATAAATTCCAGGCAATAGCAGTTGGGTGCCTGTTTGCGGTAATCGCGTTTAAATATGGTGGAAATTTTACTATTCCAATGCCGGCAAAGATTCTCACCAATATTGTGGCTATCGGTATCATACTGTATTTACGGTATGATGACTTTTTCAGCTTGCCGAGCGTATTCTCCGGTTCGGCTATTGCCTTTCTCACAGGATATATTATTATAACCAATCTTAAACCATCCAAGGACCTTATTTTCCGTGTGCTGAATACGAAATTCCTAAAATTAACTGGGGTATTATCTTACAGTATTTACATTTGGCAGCAGCCTTTCACATCAAATGATCGTAGGTTACCTCATTTTTTGATTGATTTTCCTTATAATATCATTTGGATTATCGCAGTAAGCAGCCTGTCGTATTTTTATTACGAACGCTTCTTCCTGGGCTTAAAGGCGAAATTCAGCAAGGTAAAAAGCAAACCGATCGCCGCCTTAAATCTTATATGAACATTGACAGGACCTGATTTATTAATGACCGGCAAGATTGTTGCTGATTCCATGATTTCGGTGGTATCTGAGTTATGGAACTGGTCTCGATGCGACCAAATAATATCCATATTGTACCGCCGATATATTACAATTTAAATAACCACGCCGTTGAATGGTATAATTTCTTTGATTGTAAAGCATAACATTGAATAAAAGGGTACTCATTATTTCGCCCCATTTCCCACCGGTAAACGCAGCAGACATGCAGCGGATCCGCATGAGCCTACCCTACTTTACACAATTCGGGTGGGAGCCGGCTATTGTTACCGTATATCCAAAATATACAGAAATGGTTAAGGACGACCTGCTCGTCCTGGGTTTGCCTCAGGATTTAGTGATCTACAAGGTGAAAGCATTAAATAAAAAGATAACGTCGAAATTCGGCCTTGGCAGCCTCGCATTACGTTCACTTTGGTACTATTGGCGGAGAGTAAATCAGATTCTAAAACATGAAAAATATGACCTGGTTTATTTTTCTACGACGGAATTCCCGGTTTGTATCCTTGGCGCCTACTGGAAAAGGCGTTTCGGCGTGCCGTATGTTATTGACATGCAGGATCCGTGGCATTCGGAATACTACAGGGATAAGCCGCGCGAACAAAGACCGCCGAAATATTGGTTTTCCTATCGTTTAAATAAGTTCCTGGAGCCTATAGCGATGAAACAGGTCGACGGCCTGATCAGTGTTTCCCAAAGCTACATCGAGGATCTAAAACAAAGATACCCGTCAGTCACCCAAATCCCGGCGGATACGATAACCTTTGGCGCATTTGAACCGGATATTCAAATTGCGGAAAAACATCGGGACACTTATAATACTATTCCGGATCCGGCGACCATTAACCTGGTATATGTCGGACGAGGCGGTAATGATATGCACCCGGCTGTCAGCAAACTTTTTGCCGCATTTAAAACCGGATTGACGGTTGAGCCGGAAAGGTTCCGTAAATTAAGAATGTATTTCATCGGCACAAGCTATGCGCCGGCCGGCAAGGGGCAACAAACTATTATGCCGGTGGCCAAAATCTTTGATATCCAGGACAATATAGTAGAATTACCCGGCCGGATCAGTTATTTTCATACCTTATTAACGCTGAATCAAGCAGATGCGGTTTTTATCCCGGGGTCGGATGATCCCAAATATACGGCATCCAAGATCTATCCCTACTTACTTGTAAAAAAACCTCTGCTAGCCATCTTCAATCCGGAGAGCTCATCGATCCGGATATTAAAGGAATATGGGGTTAGCCATGTATTTGATTTTATTTCAGCAACAGATGACGATATTTTAGATTTTCTGCGCGAGGTGACTGAAGGCAGGCTCGCAGCCGATGACTATAACCGGGAAGCCATAGAAAAGTATTCAGCGCGGCGTATGACAGCAAAACAATGCGCGCTGTTTGATAAAGTAATAAATGGAAAAAATCAAACGGACATTCGGCTTTATATTTAACCAGCTTCCAAGCGGAAAACATGTGGTACGCATCTACTGCAGCGATTTGTCTTTTGTTACGGCACTATTGAAACATGCTGCGGACATAAAAGTGATTGGAAAAGAGTTATAAAACGATGAAACTGGCAATTATTACCACCCATCCTATCCAGTATTATGCGCCGGTTTTTAAACTGCTACATCAACGAAAGAAAATCGAAATAAAAGTGTTTTATACACTGGGGAAGTCTGATAATGCAAAGTTCGACCCCGGATTTGGCAAGGAAATAAGCTGGGACATACCCTTATTGGAAGGATACCCTTTTGAATGGATGGATAACATCGCCCAGCATCCGGGAACCAGACATTTTAGAGGAATTATTACGCCTGCGTTGAATGCGCGTATAGCGGTGTGGAAAGCGGATGCGATATTGGTCCAGGGGTGGGCCTACTCCGGTCATTTGCAGGCAATGCGTCATTTTAAAGACAAGATCCCGCTGTATTTCAGGGGTGATTCAACCCTGTTAGGCGCAACCACTGGCATAAAAAAAATACTGAAAGCCATTTTTTTAAGATGGGTTTATCACCACATCAGCCATGCCTTTTATGTGGGTAAGAACAATAAAGCTTATTTTCTCAAATATGGATTAAAGGAGGCTCAATTAAGTTTTACGCCGCATGCCATTGACAATGCAAGGTTTGGAAAAAGCAGGGCCGCAGAAGCCAAGAAACTCCGTTTATCTATAAATATACAAGCTGACGATATTATGATCTTGTTTGCCGGCAAGTTCGAACCTGTCAAAGATTTGGAGCTCTTACTGACCGCATTTGAAAAATTAGAGCATAGGAATTTGCATTTGGTACTGGCGGGAAATGGCATTGACGAACCTAAGTTAAAAGAGATGGCAGTAAAAAGCTCGGCGTCAAGCCACATTCATTTCATGCACTTTCAAAATCAATCCTTCATGCCTGTGTTGTATCAGGCTTGTGACTTATTTTGTTTACCTTCAAAAAGTGAAACCTGGGGCTTAGCTATCAACGAAGCCATGGCCTGTAGTAAGGCGATATTGGCATCTGATACCGTTGGATGTGCAGCCGACCTTATAGAAAACGACAAAAACGGAATCGTATTCAGACAAGGGGATGCAGGCGATCTAATAACTGCGCTGCAACGATTAACGGCAAGCAAAGAAACGCTTATTAAGTTTGGTTTGCATTCACGGAAGATCATTGACAGCTGGACGTTTGGAAATATCGCTGCCGAAATAGAACATAAGTTATTAAATGACGTCAAATAGCAATGCCTGAAATACATTATTAGTATGGCGATTATTCCAGAAAAGAATGATTATCCTGGCTCTTAGGACCACATGCGCGAACACCGTTAACAACAAAAATTATTGCTTTCTTTACAGTTTATGAATCAAAACAGCGGTTTTGCCAAGTACCTGATTTTATTCGTTCCATGGGCTTTAGCCTTATTACTTTCATTTTCCGCAGTTGCTTCCTATTTAATCGCGTGGCTGGGTTCATTTTTTATTTTTTATGTAACGCTAAAAGGTAAAATTAAGCCGATACCTCAAGACAGGACCATTGCAGAGCAGATTATGCGGCCTTTGTTTATCGTGCAGATCATTTTTGCCGGATACATGTGTTGCACATCAATCTTCTACTTCTTAAATCTATTGGGTTATCAATATTTCGCGAAAGCCAATAATATATTATTTATTGACACGGACAAGCTGGCCCTTGCGGCGCAATGTCAACGCTACTATTGTTTAGGCCATGCGGCATTTGCAACGGGTCTTCTGGTTTTCATGAAATACCCGGTTGAGAGAAAATACTATATTGAGAAGGAAAGGTTGGCCAACTTGCTGTTATTGACTGCATTAATCAGTTTTCCGGTATCTCTGATCTTTCAACATGTCCCGGGGTTAGCCCAATTCTTTTTTCAATTAAGTTCGTTGAGCTTTATGGCCGGCACCCTTGCGTTAGCTTTTGCTATTCCCCTGCATAAGTTAATGAATACTTTGATTTGCCTCGCTTTATACCTATTCAATCTATACCAATCGATACTCTCCGGATTTAAAGAGCCTGTTATTTTAAGCATCTTAATATTAGGGCTTTTTTTATATCCAAATTATAAAAAATTGGTGACAATAACATTTGGACCGGCACTCATTATCTTGTTTATATTTCTGCCGGCATATGTCGCAAGTTTCCGGCAAAATGCCTGGTCCGGGGAGGAAACAGCAGAGGATGCTTCAAAGATTGCGCTTAACGCTTCATTAAACGACAAAAGTGACACGAATTGGGACTTTCTGGTATATCGGCTTAGCGAAATAGACATGTTTACGCAATACGTCAGTTCGACCCCAAGTCAAATTGATTATTATCGGTTTCAATTACTTAATCAATCTGCGATAGCTTTAGTTCCCAGGATATTCTGGCCATCAAAACCGGTAACAGAGGATATGGTTATGCAACGCGTCTACGACGCCGGCGTGGCAAACAGGAACTCGACTGTCTCGGCTAAACCGGCGTATATTGTCGACGCTTACCTCTCCTATGGCCCAATTGGAATATTAATCGGACTGTTTGCATACGGTGCTATAACACAATTGATCGCGCAAAAAGCAGAGCGGTTATTTGGAGGTTACATTTTCGGTACGGCACTTATATTTAGTGGTCTTTTTCAAATATTGTGGCGGGGATTGAGTTTTGAATTCATTATCAACACCGTATTTTGGAGTTATGTAACCATGCTTATTGTATTTAAGGTATTCCGGGCCAAAAACATTTTAAAAATAATTTGAAGATTTTACAGATATGCGCAGCCTATAAACCGGCTTATATATATGGCGGTCCTACGATGTCTGTGTCAAAACTTAGTGAGGCACTGGTTAAGGGCGGATCTGAAATCCAAGTGTTCGCGACGACTGCGAACGGAGCGGATGAACTGCCGGTACAGGCTGGTGAAGCGACTTATGTAGATGGTGTGAAAGTGACTTATTTTAAACGGGTGACTGGAGACCATACACATTATTCGCCCGATCTGCTGATGGCGGTACGTCAGAAGGTAAAACAGTTCGATGTAGTGCATATCCATGCCTGGTGGAACCTGGTATCAGTTCTGGCTTGTCGTATTGCGATAAAAGAGGGTATTCCAGTAGTAGTATCACCAAGGGGAACATTGAGCGATTATAGCTTCAGTAATAAGAATGTTTTGTCCAAAAAAGTGATACATAGTTTGTTGGGTAAAGGTCTATTGCTCAGAAGCTACATACATGTGACTTCTGAGCAGGAAAGGCAGGCGATGGAACTGCTGATCAAACCCAAAAAAATATTTAATATCCCGAATTTTATCACATTACCAGAACAAACAGCAGCTATACCCGAGGGCAAAAGCGACCCGCTAAAATTGATCTTTTTTTCGAGAATTGATAAAAAAAAGGGCCTTGAATTATTGCTTGACGCGCTAAAGAACATCGGCATTTCTTACCGTCTGACCATAGCCGGCGACGGCGATGTGGCTTATATAGCCGGGTTAAAGGCACTGTCAATAAAAAATGGCGTCGAAATACACACAAACTGGATCGGGTTCAAAACAAATGACAAATTTGACATCTTACAACGGCACGACCTTTTTGTTCTGCCGTCGTATGACGAGAATTTCGGCAATTCGGTTATTGAAAGCCTAAGCGTCGGAACAGCGGTCATTGTCAGTAATAAAGTGGGGCTGAGCGATTACATTCGTAAAAATCACCTGGGATGGGTATGCAACCAGGAAGTGTCTTCGTTGAGAGAGCATATCATCACTGCATCGGGAAACGGTAAAGAATTACTGCGCATCAGGAAAGAGGGACCGGCCACTATCCTAACTGATTTTAACGAAGCAGGACTGACTGAAAAATACCTAAGCATGTACACTGAAATCATCGACAATGGCCGAATATAAAGATTATGGATTTACGAGCAATTCTGCGGCTCACACCTTCGATTACCTGCTGTTGCCGCTTTTAGATCTGCTCGATAAAAATAACAACAAATCAATACTTGACCTGGGCTGCGGAAATGGCTTTCTGGCAAATTATCTGATCGGACAAGGTTATAATACTTATGGCACCGATGCCTCGCCACAAGGTATTGAAATGGCCAAACAAATAAATCCCGAAAGATTTTATTTACAGGACCTCACAACTGGCAAGCTCCCTGAACAATTACAGCATCTAAAATTCGACACGATCATATCAACCGAAGTGATTGAACATTTGTATGATCCTGGCGGCTTTATCGATTTTTGTAAAACCCTGCTCCCGAAAGGGGGTGAATTGATTATCTCCACGCCCTATCATGGGTACTTCAAGAACCTGGCGCTGAGTATTTTTAACAAATGGGACAGTCATCTCGGACCCGCATGGCTCGGCGGACATATCAAATTTTGGTCGAGAGGGACCCTTAGTAAACTAATAGCTGATAAAGGATTTGAAGTAACAGCTTTTAAGGGTTGCGGACGAATGCCGTATTTTTGGAAATCGATGCTGATCAAAGCAAAGCTAACGTGAACGATCAATACTCTTTTCTCATTCTAACATTAAACGAGGAAATGCATCTTCCGAGACTGCTGGCGTCCATATTGGAACTGGATGCATCAATCTTTGTACTCGATTCCGGCAGCACAGACAAAACGATCAGTATCTGTAAGCAATATGGCGCTAATTTACTGCACCATGATTTTGAAAATCATCCCCGTCAATGGGATTTCGCTCTGAAAAATTTCCAGGTGAAGACCCCTTGGGTGATTTGCCTGGACGCAGACCAAACCGTCACGCCTGAACTAAAGGCAAAGCTCCAGAATTTTAACGATGAGGATCACGAGGGAATTGACGGAATCTATTTTAACCGCAAAAATTTCTTTAAAGGCCGATGGATCAAACACGGGGGATACTACCCTTTCTATCTGCTTAAGATGTTTAGATTTGATATTGGCTACTCCGACACCCGCGAAAATATGGATCACCGATTCATTGTTCCGGGTAAGACAGAGGTCTGGAAAGATGGGATCATCCTGGAAGAGAATCTAAAGGAAAATAATATCCGTTTCTGGATCGATAAGCACAACCGTTACAGCGACTTGGTGGCGCTGGAAGAGGTAGAGCGAATGCAAAAAGCGCGGGCACAAACCATCAAGCCTAATTTTTGGGGTACACCCGATGAGCGCACTGCCTGGCGCAAGCAATTGTGGTGGCAACTGCCACGTTACGTGAGACCCATACTTTATTTCACGCAGCGAATTGTTTTTCAATTGGGCGTGCTGGATGGTAGAACAGGCATTATTTTCCATTTTTTACAAGGCTTTTGGTTCAGGCTCATTGTCGACATAAAGATCGATGAAATCCTGGAAGAGCAAAAAGTCGCTCACAATAGTCAGGAAACGGTCAACAAGCTCTTATAAAAATGAGAAAAGTGGATTGTAGAAATATATAGCTGACGATTTACGAAAAATAATTAAGTTAGAATATGTTAAATGTAAGTGCAATTACGGAAGAACTGGCGCAAAATATAACGGACTGGCATCGGGGTATTGTAATTGCTGAACCTGATCCGCCTTTTAATTTTATCCAGGAAAACAATTACTGGAATTACCAGCTATGGCATGAAGAAGACATTGCGAGAAGAAGTGATATTGAGGCGTCCAGAATGGTAATTGCCAAGAGAAACATCGATCATTATAATCAGGAGAGAAATAATGCCATGGAAAAGATCGATGAATGGGTAGAAAACTGGTTAAGATCCAAGCCGAAACCGACCAGCGATAAAATGCATTCCGAAACACCAGGTATGATGATCGACCGGCTGTCAATTATGTCTTTAAAAAAATACCACATGTATGAAGAAGCCGTCAGGCAGGGTGCGACGGATGAACATCAGCAAAAGTGCGGAGAGATGGTTTCGCTGTTAGCTATCCAGATCCAGGATTTGTCCAAATGCCTGACAGATGTTTTGATTCAACTGGAAAAAGGAGCACTTCAATTTAGGGTATACCGGCAACTGAAAATGTATAATGACCCCATGTTAAACCCTCAACTCTACGATGCTACTAACAATACGCCGCAGGCTCAAGTTAAGAAATAGATATATTCTCTTATTTTTTTTTCGTGAGCACAAAGTTTGAAAAGGATTCGCCCGTAAGGTTCCTGCTTCTATTTTTATCGTTGTTTTTTATTTTCTACTATTTCAATATTTTTTTCTTTGGCGTTACTTCCGAAGGCAATCACTATAACGCGTTCCTGGACCAGCATTTTAATTATATCCGGATACTAAGGCATGTCCTACTCGGCGCATCAGCGCAATTGCTCAATTGGATGGGTTATACCGCCATCATAAGCGACACGGAGTTGCTTGTTGCCGGCAGAGGGGTTATTCAGCTCGTCTACTCCTGCCTGGGACTGGGCATCATGAGCTTCTTCGCAGCGTTGGTAATTGCTTTTCCAAAAAAACTTAAGCAGAAACTCTTGTTTCTTATCTGCGGCCTTGTTGTTTTTCAATTGCTCAATATTGTCAGGTTTGTATTATTGGCGTTATTCTGGAAAAGCACCAAAGGCATTATATTGGACCATCATACCATCTTTAACATTATTATCTATATCCTGATCGCTATTAGCCTTTATCTTTGGATAAAGCACGATGATCAAAAACCGGTGGCCGATGCAAAAAACAACTGACCTGCTATCCTACAATAACTATCCGTACAACCCGGGCGGCAGCGCATTGAAGAGGCTACTGTGGTATTATGTCAACCTGGTGTTTTTCAAATCAGGATGGTTCCCGTTCTACGGGTTCAAAGTTTCTTTGCTGCGCCTATTCGGCGCTAAAGTAGGCAAGCAGGTTGAATTCAAACCCCGCGTGAATGTTAAATATCCGTGGAATTTATCCATAGGCGACGAGGTGTGGATAGGCGAAAACGTATGGCTGGACAGTCTGGTGATGATTACCATAGGCTCCAACGTGTGCCTGTCACAGGGTGCTGTGTTACTTACCGGCAGCCATAATTATAAGAAAACCTCGTTCGACCTGATAACTGGCCCTATCGTTCTTGAAGACGGTGTTTGGATAGGCGCCGG
>Ga0070658_10000299_pt1 | contig 43113 bp, 36 predicted proteins | sample KBSC13metaG_FD_64664 | JGI IMG/M metagenome (GOLD analysis project Ga0070658, IMG submission 64664) | Corn rhizosphere microbial communities from Kellogg Biological Station, Michigan, USA - KBS C1-3 metaG | ecosystem: Host-associated > Plants > Roots > Rhizosphere > Soil ... | reverse complement strand
GACGGTGGCTCGGCTGCGTTGTCTGATCTTAGGAGGAGAGTGGCAGCAGTTTATTCGTCACTGGAACCAGTCGAGCATAGCGCAGGCGTTCTAATACCATTTCCCAGACTTGCACCCAAAGGCAGGAATTCCGCTGAGGTGTGAGCAACTTGTGGGCATATCTATCACCAGTGATAAGGGGAGTTCCCGTGAGCCAATGGAGCCGTTTGATCGTCCTGTTATTCTGTCTGGCAGCTCTGCCGGCGATAGCGCAAGCCCAGTCGCCTATACAACTGGGGCCGCACACGAAGATTACGCAGAAGGCCGCTATCAAGGCGGGCGTCTATAAGATCGAGGATGACGGCGCGGGGGCGGTGCAGGTTTCCGGGCACGATTTCACGATCGATTTTGCTCACGTCGCACTCCAGGGTCCCGGCAAATCCGTTGGGACCGGCCTGCATATTACGGATGCGAAGAACGTCACGATTCGCGGCCTGAAGGTGAGCGGCTATCTGTGGGGCGTCGTCATCGAGCGGAGCAGTGGGGTGAAGTTGGAGGGCTGCGTCACTTCGCACAACGCCGATCTGCCGCCGGGGACCGTAATCGACGAGAGCGGCAAAGAGCCGGAAGACACGCACGGCGGCGGCATACTGATCCGCGACAGTAAGAACTGCACGGTGCATGGCTGCATCTCGCAGTACCAGTGGGACGGCATCGATGTCGTGCGTTCCGACGGCAATGTCATTTCGGACGGCGATTTCTCGTACTGCGGCAACTGGGGCCTGCATCTCTGGAACTCGTCGCGCAACACCTTCCGCCACAACCGCGCGGTCTGGTGCACCACCGGGGAAGGCAAACTCTTTCAGGCACTTACGGGCTGGCAGACCTACGATTCGCAGGCGGTCGGTATCGACCATAACAGCAATGAGAACACGATCGAGGGCAACGATCTGCGGTTCGGGGGCGATGCGATCTTCATTCGTGCCAACGAGGGGCCGATCACGCCCGGCACGGTGGTGCCGCCTCGCAACGGCTCGCATCGCAATATCCTGCGCGGCAACGACTGCTCGTTCTCCCCCAACAACGCCATCGAGGTCGATCTGGTAGACGACACGATCATCGAGAACAACAACTGCTCCAACTCCAACTATGGGCTGTGGCTCGGCTATTCGCGGCGATGTATCGTGCGCGGCAACATCTGTGTCAACGACTCCAGCCACGCCGTCGAGATCGAGAATGGGCAGGACGATCTGTTCGAGAACAACGTCTTTGGCTTCGATACGCCACGCCCCAAAGGGCAGTTGGTCTTCCTACGCCAGAACGGGCGAGACAAGACCCGCTCCGGCGGCTATACGTTCCGGGGCAACGTCTTCTACGGCGCCGGAACGGGCCTCGAACTGAAAGCGACCCAGGCGACTCTGACAGGCAATACGGTCGTTCCTCTGAGCGCCCCCACCCAACTTATCACGCATGCCGATGCCGCTTCCACATTCGAGGAGAAGACCACGCAACAGGCCGTCCCCGATTCCGCGCCGCGTCCGCTCTACCGATTGCCTTCCCCAAGCCGGAAGACGATCCGTCCCGGTTCGATGGTAACGTTGAAGGTCCCCGGTGTGAAGCCGAAGACCGCCCCGCCTGTGGTCGAGATCGCAGGTATTCCGGTCTGGGTGACGTCTATCGAGGCAGACGCGGTGACTTTCTGGATGCCTGCCGATTTCTGGGATCGTCCAGGTCCCGATAAAGCGGAGATTCGGGTTCTCAGGAGCGGTCTGACCAGTGAGGCGCTCGTCCTGCCAATCGCCTGGCCGACGGCCATGCCACGCATCGACGGCCTCTCGCCTAACCCGGCGAAGATTGGAGACATCTTATCCATAACAGGCGATCATCTGACGGCAGGGCAAGTGCTGCTGAACGGGCAGCCAGCCGACATCAGCATTGCAAACGGGGATCTCATCGAGGCAAAACTGCCGGGAGGTATTCTCGTTCCCACGCGTTATAATGTGATCTGGGAAAAGGGTGTCGGCGCGGATCGAGTACATACCTGGCCGATGACTCTGACAGTCACCATTCCACAGGAGCAGTTGCCGCACCTGATCGCTGCCGAGTTCAGCCCCAAAACCCTGAAAGTAGGCGAACTGCTGAAGGTCACCATGACCGTCCGCAACAACCTGCCTGCGCCTGCCCCGCTCACCATGAAGCCCGCTCCTCCCTTCACCTACGATGAGAAACAGGCGAGTTATGAGATGGGGCTTGAAGAGGTTCCCGGCAAACTGCATCTGCGGGTATCGACGGACTTCGAGGTCGGCGGCCACAATCCCGGCTCCTGGCCCTGGCTCTTCGGCTTCGACAGACCGACTCTCGCTCCCGGCGAAACCACCACGGTCGTCGGCTATGTGCGTGTCCAGACTCCCGGCGTCCATGAGTTCCGGATCGGCCTGGTCGCCGGTGGCTTCCGCTTCATCGACGACAACGCGTACCGCACGAAAATCACCGTCCTGCCGTGAACTGGTACAATAGCGCGTGAACAAACGCCCCCTTCTCGACACTACTCCCGTCCGGCTGACATTTTTGCCGGACGGCTTTACCGTCACCGCCTCTCCAGGCGATACGATACTGGACGCGGCGCTGGAGCACGGCGTCGGCCTGGAGCACGAATGCGGCGGCAACTGCGCCTGCACCACCTGTCATCTCTATGTCATGGCGGGTATCGACCACCTGTCACCTCCGGAAGAAGTCGAGATCGACCGCCTCTCTACCGATGAGCGCTTGCAAGCAAACTCCCGCCTCGGCTGCCAGGCCATCCTTCAAGGCGGTGACGTAGTCGTCCAACTTCTACCGCTCACATAGCATCAACGTCCGAGAAACACTTACCAACAGCGTATAGAGAAGAGAGGACATGATACGCTCCACATAGGAGACAACAGGATGGACAGAGAAGAGTTAGAGCATCGTATCCAACATTCCAAATCGAGCGGGATTTTTTACTCTACAGACTCGGACGAATATGAGGGCGAGATATTTGTCGGTAAAAGGGCGCATCCTGCTCTTACGCTGGAAGACGTTGATCTCGTGAAGCCGGGTACTGATGTGCACAAGCTTCTCTCAGATCTCTCACGCAATTATCCCAAAACGTATAAGGGTATGCTCGAAGAAAGACAAGATGCGAAAGAGCGACCAATATCTGTGTTCTTTGCGGAAACCCGCAGGTCTGTTGTGGAAGAACAGTGTGACCCGGAGCCCGAGGATTTTCGCAAAAAGCAACTCTATTATGTGAGATCGATCGAAGAGGCGGAGGCGATACTGAGGAGCTTAGGTTTCAGTATAGCGGATCTTAAACCTATGGGTTAGGTTATTCCTCGAAACCAATGGGCGACTGATGGCAGAATGCTCCTCAAAGCAGTTACGCGGACTATAAGAGCGCTCGGATCGCATGGCATGATGAATCCTTCGTTGACGAGGATCTCCAGCTTAAAGGGATTGGCTTTCTGTACCAGTGCAAACAAAAGTTAAATGAGAAGCAGACAGGAGCAGATTGATTTTGAAACCGAACGACCAAATTACTATCACATTCTTTGAAGACACTAGCAACTGGGGCGAAGTACTAACAGGTGCTCGCGAGCGTCCAGATTCTTACATCGGCCCTCCGTCTGAAGATCACTTCCTAGCGCTCCAAGCCCCTCTCAGATATCTGAACGACGTCCGGGCTTTCGAGCGGTCTTGCTCTCTGTATATTGTTTGCTCACCTACACAATATGTACTCCGGTTTGCCGCCGGCCCGCTTTTGAAGAGGATCGAGGACCTGGCAGACTGGAACACGGATAGAATGCTGATCGACATATTGCTCAACTCAATGACAATGCGTGCCTTTCAGATCGGCTTTTGGACCGTGGAGTTGGCGGAACGCTTCTTTGTGGGCATTACTTCGTCGGCTGGCTTTCGCTGTCAAACCTACCGAGAGGGCTGGCCAACCACCGACGTTCTCTTACTGCAAGAGAGCAGCCCCTACAGTTTTATCATCGCAGGACAGTTGACTTCAGAGTGGTTTACAGGGCTGCCGTTTACGGCAGAAGACGTCCAAAAAGCGATCTCCTCTCGTCCCATCCTGCAGATCACGTGGGAGATGCGCGCTTCCGATGATCTTCTTCCTGCTGACGATGCCGAGATGGCGACACTTTGCTTTTGACACTCCTGGATGAGAAGAAAGAAACAGCCATGGAAAGCGCCCCTCGCCTTTTATCGGCTACCAGCAACACAACAGCCGACGAATACAAGTCGGACTTGCCAGGTCGGGTATAATAGATCTATATAGCGACAGGACTGCTGCTCATCGTGTCTCTGTCGTAACCCATTCGTTGTGCGTCGCGCCGCCGTCTTATCGTGTGGCCCATCGCCTGCCCGCCTGATCGGGGCGCGGTGGGCTTTTGCGCGTTTGCGTAGGAAAGAATCGTCATGCCTCTGCTTTCTGTCAACAACTTAGAGAAATCGTTCGGCCCCGATCTGCTGTTTTCCGGCGTCAGTTTCAAGCTGGAGTGGCGGCAGAAGCTGGGCCTTGTCGGGCGCAACGGCGCGGGGAAGACCACCCTGCTGCGCATCCTGACGGGTCAGCAGGAGGCGGAGAAAGGCTCTGTCTTTTTTGAGAAGGGCGTGCAGGCGGGCTACCTGAAACAGGAGGACGCGGTAGATCCTACGCGCACGGTCTTGCAGGAGGCGGAAGCGGCGTTCGCGCACATCACCGAGATGGAGCAACGGATGCGCGAGGTCGAAGTCGCGATGGCGGCGGCGAACGATGAGAGCGAACTCCAGCGCACCATGCAGGAGTACGGCCTGCTGCACGACCGTTTCGACGCGATGGGCGGCTACGACAACCTGCGCGATATTCCCGGCGTGCTGAAGCGGCTGGGATTTGGGCCGAACGATCTGCACAAGCCTTGCGGCAGACTGTCGGGGGGCGAGAAGACACGCCTGGCCATTGCGCGTCTCCTGCTCTCCGGGCCGGACATCCTGTTTCTCGATGAGCCGACCAACCACCTCGACATCGAAGCGACCGAGTGGCTGGAAGACTTCCTCAAAGATTTCGGAGGCGCGGTGGTGCTGGTCTCACACGACCGCTATTTTCTGGACCGAGTGGTGAACTCCATCGCCGAGGTCGAGAACCAGAAGGTGACACTCTATCCCGGCAACTTCTCCGCGTTCTGGCAGCAGAAAGAGGCCAACCTGAAACGGCAGGCCGAGATGTACGACCGGGAGCAGAAGGAGATCGCGCGCCTGACCGAGTTCTTCGAGAAGTGGAAGAACACGCCTTCCAAGAAGAACCAGGCCGTCATGCGGATGCGGTGGGCGGAGCGGATCAAGCAGCATGGCCTGAGCGGCAAGATCGACGGCACCCCGACCGAGCGAGTGGCGGCGAAGGGCAAGACCGCCAAGCTGGGCGTCAAGGCGTCGCAACTGAGCGGCAACGAGGTCGTGATCCTGGACAACCTGGGCAAGCGATTCGGCAACCGGATCCTGTTCGAGGGCGTGACGGCGATGCTGCGGCGCGGGGAGCGGATCGGGGTCGTCGGGCCGAACGGTGCGGGCAAATCGACCCTGATCAAGATCCTGCTCGACCGCGAGCCACCGACCTCCGGCATGGCGCGCCTCGGGGCCAGCGTCACGGTCGGCTACTTCGCGCAGGATACCAGCGACCTCGATATGGACGCCACCGTGCTTGAGAACATGATGGATGTCGGGGAGATGGAGCCGGTGCAGGCGCGCACCCATCTGGGCCGCTTCCTTCTGATCGGGGACGATGTGTTCCGCCCGGTGCGACTGCTCTCCGGAGGAGAGAAGAACAAACTGGTCCTGGCGCAGTTGACCTGGCTGAAACCCAACCTGCTCATCCTCGACGAGCCGACCAACCACCTCGATATCGAGTCACGGGAAGCGCTCGGTCAGATGCTGCGGGAGTACGACGGCACGCTGCTCCTGGTTTCCCACGACCGCTATCTGCTCGATCAGGTGACCACCCACACGCTGGAGGTCGCGGACGGCAACATCACCATCTTCGATGGCGCCTACAAGGCCTACCGCGCCAAGAAAGCCTCCCAGGCACGCACCCCGACCACACAGGTGCTCTCAAGCCGACAGCCGGAAGCCGCGCCCCCGAAGAACGGCAATACGGCTCTGGAGACCCTATTGGCGCAGCGGCCTGCGGCGGTCGCAGTTCCGGCGGGCATGAACGCGCATCAGATGTCGAAGGAGCGGCAGCGGGCGCGTAATCAGGTGACTGCTGCGGAAAAGAAGATCGAGACGCTGGAACAGCGTCTGCGCAAGATCGAAGACGTGCTCTCCAACCCGCTGCCCACCGACAACCTGGTGGCCCTCTCGCAGGAGCATGGCGGTGTCCAGAACGCCCTCAACGAGGCGATGGAGAACTGGGAAAAAGCCGTGTCCTACGTGGAGGCGCTCGGCGGCTGAACCTCTACCTCCCCCGGCCCCTCCTTCTTAAGGAGGGGAGAGGAAGAGGCCACTCCTTCTTACCGAGGCGCGCGTTTTGGTTTCTTTCGCGGCTGGCGGAGAGTTTTAAAAATCTTTTCATAATGGGGCAAAAGCGCGGAACAAAGCTTCAAGGGGCCGCGTCTTAATAACAACCCCCGCGTATTCAGCGGGATACAACTGAAGAAGCACAAAAGAATATCGTTCACCGAACCGGGCAATGATCGTCCATTCGGTTTCAGACCAAGAGCGTCTACAATCTGCACATCACGGGCAGTATTGCAGGCGTTTTTTTCTATATTGGGGCGTAGCACAACGTAATAGAGGCTTCCCGCAATCGGGCAGCGATACATTCTCAGCAGCAGCCCAACAATCGCATACCGGACAATTTCATAGCGACCCTATCCGGTCCCGGATCCTGAAAACGACATATCGGCAAAACTGCATACAGACAACAGAATAGAGACATATTCGGGCTTCTCTGCTTCCGAAATCCGGTCGCAACTATGGTGCGCTTAGACCCTGAATGGTCAAATAATATCGTTGGGCGGGCTATGAACTATTTCATAGTCCGCCTCCGATTTTGAACTATCCGTGACTATCGATCGTCAATACACCTGACCCTTATCACTCGTCTGTCGTACAGCCGGTCCTGATGCCGCGCTGATTGGGACATAAGGAGCACTGCCAAAAATGGGCTTACTCATCTGGATTATTGTCGGCGTAGTTGCTGGTTTCCTGGCGAAACTGGCGATGCCGGGTACGAAAGACGAACCCTCCGGTTTCCTGGGCACGATGCTGCTCGGCATTGTCGGAGCGGTGGTCGGCGGATGGATCTGGAATCTACTGCTGAATCGTCCGGGAGCGAATGGGTTCGATATCGGCAGCCTCTTCGTCGCCTTTGTCGGATCGGTCGCGGTTATCGGGCTGATGCGTCTTCTGGACCGCCGTCCGACGACCTACTGACTTTAGAATAGCCCCCGTCACTTTACCGTCTTCGCAGCCCCCACTGCGAACAACCCAACCGGAGCAGGAGATCATTTTCCTGCTCCGGTTTCGTCGTCGTCTACGGCTCGTGGTTAGATTTGTTAAGGAGTCACTTTCAACGAAGAAGGAGCAGCATTGATGACCCACCTCATGGGCGAGAGCCCCCTGCGTCGTCTGGGCCGCACGGAGATCGAGGTCCCTGCGCTCTCGCTGGGCGGAGCGGGGATCGGAGGCGGCTACGGAGACGTTCCGGAGCAAGAGAGCATCGCCACGGTCCACACTGCGTTGGCGCACGGCGTCCGCTACATCGACACCTCGCCTCTCTATGGCGACAGCGAACGGCGCATCGGGCTGGCGCTCGCAGGCGTTCCCCGCACCGACTACAGGCTCTCGACCAAGACGGGCACCAACCCCGACCGGCGCGGCGACTACTCGTGGGACGGCACGCTCTGGAGCGTCGAGAACAGCCTGCGGCTTCTTAAAATAGATTACATTGATCTGCTCCTGGTCCACGATCCGCGCGACGAGGCGGATATGGACGTGATCTTGGGGCCGCACGGCGCAGTGGAAGCGCTGGAGTATCTGAAGGCGCAGGGCGTCATCGGTGCGATCGGCCTCGGGCAGCGCGATCACGCCTGGCACCGCCGCGCGATCCTCTCCGGCCGCATCGATGCGATCCTCACCTACAACGACTATCATCCGCTCCGCACCACCGCCCTGACCGACGGTCTGCTGGCCCTGGCCCAGCAGCACGATGTCGGCGTTCTCAACGGCTCTCCCCTCGCGCACGGCCTCCTGAACGGCGAAGAGCCGGAAGCCCTCAACGCGCGCCTCGTGATGAATCAGTCCGCACAGGATGTCGCGAAGGCGCAGCGTCTCTACCTGTGGTGCCAGGCCAATGGCATCCCCATGCTGGCCGTCGTGCTCCAGTTCTGCCTCCGCCAACCCCTGATCGCCACCACTCTGACCGGCGCAAAGACGGTGCAGGAGTTGACGCAGAATTTAACAGCCGTAGATACGCCTCTGCCGGAAGAGGTCTGGGCAGAGATCGACGCATTGAATCTGAGCGCCCCTTCCCCCTAACCGTTTTGGAAGAGGGAGGCCCTCCGTACAACAGCCGCTCCCGAGCGTTTGAGCAGGGAGAGAAGCCGATGGGGCGCAGTGTCTCTTGGACAGAACGGTCGCTTCGGTGCGGGAAACAAGGTCATGGGCGGGCGGCCAGTCGCCGCTGCGCTTCCTGTACGGAGGCTATGGCCTTGTTGGGGAAATCGGCCGCTTTCTGCCATGCCGCGCGCGCTTCCTGAACTCTGTTCTGCTTGTGCAGAGCGTCTCCCTTCAACAGATAGAAGTCGGGTTCGAAATAGTCCGGAGTACCGGGCACCTTCTTGGCGGCAAATCCGTAGTCCACCATCTTAAGCGCCCTGGCGTACTCCCCCTTCTCGAGGTAGTAGTTTCCCAGAAGAATGTAGAGTTGGGCAGTACGATATTGCGGCTTCCGGGCCTCCTTTGTCGCCGCCTCGATCGCCGCCTCGGGGCAATCCACTGTCTTGAGCGCGTCAAAGGCATAGAAAGCATAGGTGTCCTCATGAGCGACAAGTGCGGCAGCCAGCAACTCAGCCAACGGCTCAACCTTTAAGTCCAATTGGTTGAGGATCCCGCTGAGTTCATAGTGGTAGTAGGCGTCTTCAGGATTCAGTCGGCTCGCTTCCTTCAGTTCGAAGATCTGCGCCGAAAGATTGTTGACTTTGCCGTAGTCTCGGGATTTTAGCCAGTGTCGGTGCGCGGCAGCGGGGCCTTCCTGCATCAGGGCTGCCATCGCGACTGTGGAGTTTGCCTCCGTGCCCGGCTTCCCGTCACTCGGAGGCGACATCGATCCTGCCAGATGCACGCGCGCCTGCTTCATCCAGTAGTCGGGTTTCATGGGCAGGTCGATCACCTTCTGCCATAGCTCCTGCGCCTCTTTTGGCTTCCCTTGCAGCATCAGAATATCGGCCTTGAACGTATACGCCGCGGTGATGTCGGATGATAAGTTATTTCCCCGCTTCGCGATGGCCTCCAGCGCCATATCGGTCAGCGCCATGCCCTCTTTGAGCCGGTCTTGTTCCCGGAGGAACTGCAGGGCCTCTATATAGAGGATCGGGATTTCGCGACTCTTCTGCGATGCTTTGAGCGCGTCTACTCCCTCCTGCGTACGGCCCGTAGCGTGCAGGACATTGTAAAGATTGAGGAGGGAGTGGTCGGTCGGATCGCGCTTCACCGCGGCACGGAGGTCATTGATATCTTCCTCCTGTGCCCTGATCCTGGCAAGGCACCGCGCGTACAATACCTTGTACGTATCGACGTCCTGCGGATGGAGCCGCATGACCTCCTTAATCTGCACAAGCGCGGTCTGCGGATCGGTCAGCATGAGGGTCTCAGCGCTCCACCAGAAGAAGTTTGCCCGGATTTTGTCCAGCGACGACGCCTCTCCACTTGTCTGTGGCCGGCGGAGACTCTGCGAACTGATCGCTGCGGAAGAGGCGGGCGGAGCCGAATCGGGCCCCACCTGCCCCTGCGCTGTTCCGCAAGCCCGCGAGCCGACTGGCGCGGTGGACAAAAGGATCAAAACGGACAAACGCTGCAATGTGTGCTGGAACATCGTATCCTCCCTGAAAACCCTGATGACGGGTCAGACAGGGAATAGCAGACAATGTCACAGGTTGTTGTCCGGGAGATCTGCAATCTCTGCAAGCGAGGTTCACGTGGAGTCTATGGTCGGCAGTTCTGGAGAGGTGGGGCCTACCGGATGCATCGGGGAGAGGGTGGCCCAGGCGATGCCCAGAAAGACGGCGACATAGAGTTGGAGGGATACCAGTTGGAGCGGGAAATCGAAAGTCGCGTGGAGGGCGACAGCGAGGAGAGCAGCCAGCACGCCCACATAGACCAGCATCGACGAATGGACCCGATCACGCAGGACGGCGCGCCAGACGCAGGCGATGCCGCCGAACAGGATCGTTCCCGCCGCAAGGCTGCCAAGCCAGCCGAACTCGATGAGGGTCTGGAGATAGTCCTCATGCGCCTGACTCCACATACTGGTCGGGCCGCCGGGGATCGGCATCTGGATGATCCAGCGGCTGTAGAAGGCGTTGGTAAGCAGGGGCGAGCGCGGAAGGAGGAGTTTGAAGGCGCCCGGCCCCTGCCCGAACGGGCCGCTCTGACGGGCCATCGAGGCGGCGATCGGCCAGACCTGCATACGCCCCGAATCCCCGGTCAGCACCTGCGGCAACTGCTCCCACTTCTGCACCACACGACCCAGATGCGGTACGAGCAGTCCACCCCCCACCAGGCAGGCGAAACAGCCGCCTGCCAGCGCCATTCTAGCTCTACGGGACCTGCGTCCCTCTCCGCGCGCCAGCCGCAATCCGCCCCAGCCCCCCAGACCGATCAGCATGACGATCGTGATCGCCTGCGCCCCGCGCGAGGTGTTGACGAGTGCAGCGATAAGACAGCAGCCGAAGATCCCACCGAGCAGCAGGCGCCGCGCAAGGGCATGCTTCTCCGCGAGAGCGACAAAAAGCAGTGAAGCGATCGCAGGAAGCGCCAGATTCAAAAACGCGCCGGCGTTGGCGTGGTAGTTGTAGGTGGAGAAGTAGTCGCCTTCGTAACGGTTCATCTGCGCCGACACGAAGTGGACCAGTCCGGCTTTCTGCGCCAGACCGAAACCCGAAAAGCAGGCTCCGGTCCACGCCATCGCCCAGAGCAGCCGCGTCCTCCACACCGGCTCCTGGGCCAGGTCGGTGACGACGATCAGAGCGGCAAGGACGGCGGTCAGACTCAGCATCGTGTGCACGGCAATCACGCGCTCGATCGCGCCGGGCGCATTGGGCAGCGGCGATGCGATCGGCAGTAGGGTTCTCATCTCCGTGTAGCTGCTATGTGCGTTCCAGGCCATCCCCCACCCCTGGAGCAGCAGCCAGCCACAGCAGACGCCTAAGAGCGGAGGAATGCGCGGGAGGGTCTTGTGGAGCAGGGCGTCCATGGCCCAGCAGAGCGTCGCCAGGGCCAGCAGGACTTCCAACCCCACCAACATTCGCGGCGGGATGCTGCCGAGCGCCAACGGAGCGTAGATCAACGCGACGCAGATCGACCCACCGGCGACCTGGCGCAATGGATGTGCAGACTTCAAGCGGTCGCCCCTCCCCTTCTCCCGGCTGCCTTCTCGACAACCGGAATCTAGTTCGACGCCAACGCGCGTTTCCCCTACCCGTCCCGAAGCGGCGAAGAAGCGGGATCGTCTTGCCTGGAAACGCACGGAGGGGAGGAACTCGCCTCAAGGCTGTCGAACTGTCGAGGAGAGTGGCCTCAATTCGGCGAGATGCGATCCCTGTCGAAACTACCATGCGCCGCTCTTCTCCATGAATACTACAACTTCAGAACTTATTGTCGTCGGGCACGGCAGTGTGGTGTCGGCCCTGGCTTTCTCTGCGGACGGAAAGACGCTGGTCAGCGGCAGCCACGACCAGACCGCGATCCTCTGGGACGTCGAGACCGGCAGGATGCGGCGGCTCTGGCAGATGCCGGACTTTGTGAGTGGTGTGGTGCTCTCACCGGATGGCGCCACGGTCGTCACCGACGTTGGAAATGTCTGGGACGTGCCCACCGGACGCCTGCTTCGCAAGTCGCGTCGCTATCTGGCTCCCCTCGCCTGCTCTCCGGATGGACGGACACTCGCCTGCCCTACCCTGCCGCCGAACGCAGAGGCTTTCTCTCTCCTCATCATCGATCTGCGCACGGGCCGTACCCGCCATCGCTTTCCCTGGAGCGAAGATGCGCCTACTTCACTCGCCTTCTCTTCCGATGGCGCTCTTCTCGGCGCCGTGAGATACGAAGACGAGGACGGCCAGGACACCGGCAATTGCCTCCACCGCCTCACGACCATAGACCTGCAAACTGGAGAGACACGCACAGCGATCTACCCAATACCGGTCTATCTGTTCGGGGTGAATCTGGGGCGCGGCATCCGTCTTGTCGCCGCCTCGGTGGATGGCACGCAATTCTGGAATGCGGAGACAGGAGAGGCGCTGCCGGCCGTGGTTGCGCCCGATTCGCATCTCCGATCCAGGGATGAGCGATGTGTCTGTCTCTCACCGAATGGCCGTCTATTGGCCATCGGCACGAGGGGAGGGCGCGTGCGTGTCTGGAACATCGCCTCCCCAGAACTCCTCTGGGAGGCGCAGGCGCATCGAGGCTGGGTTTCGGAGATCGCGATGACGCCGGACGGAAGCGCCCTGGCCACCGCAGGTTACGACGGCGCTATCCGTCTCTGGGACGCGTGGAGCGGGACTCCCGGTCCTACCCTTGGCGGACGAGGGGCCGCCGTCGAAGCGGTCGCCTTTGACCCGGATGGGCAGAGGATCACGGCGATCAGCGCGGATCACACGGCGCGTCTCTGGCGCATCGCTCCCCCCGCTTGTGAACGCCGGGAGAGCGTTCGCCCGGACGTTTTTGCCCGCAAGGCCCTGTTCCAATCGGACACGGCCCGAAACCTGTGGCGCATTCCTATGGGAGCGCTCTCTCCGGACACCGACGTCCCGGAGGGTTTTCAAATCGTCGCCCTCTCTCCGGACGGCTCTCTGATTGCCCTGGGGCAAGAAGACGGCTGCCTCTCGCTATGGAACCGCAAACTCCGCCGTCTCCAGCCTCTCCTGCCGACCGTTCCCTACAGTTGGGGAGCGCCCCGACTCTCTCCGGACAACCGTTTTCTGGCGATAGGAGCCGAAGACAAGCGTTTTTCGGCAATGGGTCCTGATAGTGAAGGCACGATCCACCTATTCGATACCTCCACAGGAGAGATCCGGAAAGATCTTCCGCATAGAGACCGCTACTTCATGGAGACCGAAGCGTTCGCCTTCTCCCCGGACAGCCGCCTGCTGGCGGTGGGGTATTACGGCAGCGAAATCACTCTCTGGAACGTGCAGAGCGGACGATGCAAGCGCCAATGGCGAGAGCGGATGGATAGTGTCGGCACGATGGCCTTTTCCCCGGATGCCGCCGTCCTGGCAGTCGGTACGGATTACGATGAGAAGGTCCGGTTGAAAAAGTTGAAACGCGGGGGGCGGAACGTCACATTGATCGGCCATACCGACGCGATCCGTTCGGTGGACTTCTCCCCGGACGGCGCATGGATCGCCACCGCTGCCCAGGACGCTACCGTGCGCCTTTGGGACCCGAACAGCGGCACATTGCTGGCGACTTTTCTGGCTCTGCCGGGAGAGGCATGGGTCGCCTATACACCGCAGGGCGACTACACCGGCTCACCGGGAGTGGAACGTTACCTCCTCCGTCGCACAGGAGCAGACCTGATCCCTCTTACACCTGCTCCATGAGGATGCTGAGGCTGCTGAAAAACAAGAACAATACCGCTCTACGGGTGAAAGCAGGGCGGCGAACGCGTAAGCGACAGGTTTGGGAGTTGCTGGAAGATCAACGCGAGCAGCCTACTCCGACGGCCAATAATCAGGTCGGACATTCTAATTTCCCGATCACTCAGACATTATAGGCAGTCTGTCTGCGGAGCGTCGAGGCGAGGGGGACGCGGACATCCAGGGGCAGGAATAGGAAGTCCGGCTGCCGAACAGGTTGAGCGGAAGTTACGTGGGAGGTACTTCCGGCACACGATGGGATGGTGCATGTGAGAGGCGCGGTGGGAGCGAGATGGCGAAACAGGAGAAGAATGTCGAGAACGATCTCAAGGAAGCCGTGAAGACGAACGCGGACCCACGCCGCAGGCGACGTATGGGTCTACTCGGATTGGCTCTGCTGGGGTCTGCGCTGGGGATCGGGTACCGCCTTCAGCAGCAGTTCCAAAGAAATGAGGCGTTGGTCGCTGCCGTCCGGAACAACGACGCTGCCGCGGCGCTCACAACCCTGTACCTGGGAGCCGATCCCAACGCTTATCAGGTCGATCAGATTCTGCCCGCGACTCCGAATGAGTGGATCCAGTGGGTCGTCGGAACCCGGCATATCAGTCGGCATAGTTTCCCGATCATTACGGTGGCCGCTACCAACGGAAACGTCCTGATAGTGGATGCTCTGATTACGCAGGGAGCGAATATCGAAGCGACCGATCCTCTGGGTTTCACGCCTCTCATGACCGCAGCCGGAGCGGGAAAATGCGAGGTCGTCCGGCTGTTACTGAGCCGGCGTGCCGCCATCAATGCCAGAACTCCCTCCGGAAGCACGGCCCTGGCCCTCGCCCGAATCAATCACCGCCAGGAGGCCATACAGATCCTGCAACAGCAGGGCGCCAGAGAATAAGTGCGGAGGACAGCCACCATGCTTGAGGAGAAGATCACACCCGCGATGCCGAAGATTCCTGGATCACCCTGGAAGCGTCGTGTCGTTCCTATCGTGGTACTGGTGGCAGGCATCGGAATGACGGCTCTTCTTGTCGGCAAGATGCGGGAGCGCAAGGCATTTGTCAGCCCGGAAGTGGCGGGCTATCGCTATCGCTGCACGCTCTCTACCGACTGGAAACTCACGCACGATTCCCAGACGAGGTCCACGCTTCGTCCGCAGTCTTTCTCCTTCACGGCTCCCCCGAGTCCGATACGCGCCTGGATCGCAAGCCATCTCCCCGGCAAGCCGCCTTCGCCCAAGCGCCGTACTTACGAGGAGCCTACGCTCGTCCTGGAGACGGAGAAGGTGACCGCGCAATACACGTCTATCCGCAGTCAAGGGGGCTATCCCGAACTGAACTTATGGGGGGCAGGACGTATTCTCACCGATCGCCATCTTCAGATCGACAAATGCCCGGCAACGCTGACTCGCTTTGAAATACCCTTCCTCCCAGGAAAGCCTGTTCACGGGACATGCCTGTGCGTCTTTTCGCCCGACCATGGCTATACCTATCTCATCGGCAGTCTCGCAGAACCTTCGAAAAGTGATAGAGTAGACCGAGAAATGGAGGCGATCGCCGCTTCTTTCCATGTCGAGATGGCCGACGATCAGGCAGCGAGCAAGCGATGAGAAGACGAGAGAGCGAAACGACTGGATGTCGTTCCTCTGACGCGTTCCAATGCAGGCGATCTGCGCGCTCCGGAGGTCCTGGTACGCGCTTCCCAGCAGCCGGATCAAGCGCCACAGGCAGAACTGCTTCGCGCCGCAGGTCAGGGATTAGAGACGCCCTCCGAGCAGCTTCTGAGAGCCACAGAAGGAAAACAGATCGGGTGACCACTCCTTCGTATCTGCGAAAGATCACGTTGAGAAACCAGAGGAAAGCCCATGAGCGAGCGGCCACAGAAGCGTTTCGTGGTTCATAGTAACGCCGCCAGGAAGTGTGCGGCGAACGCAGTCGAACCACCGAAGCGGTTGGTGAGCAAAGGGAAGTATCTACAGGCGGTAGGGAAAAAGGTCGGACTGTGCTGTCTGGCGGGCCTTCTGGTCAGCGCGGCCATCTACTTACTCACCTCTCCGGCGACCTGGCTAAACCATGCACAGTCCAACGGAGTGTCCCTGGTTCTCGGCGCAATCACGATATTGGCCCTCTGGTGCAGCCTACGCCTCTTTGAAAAGGGAAGGCAGATAGAACCCGGACGCCCGCTTACGGACCATACGGTCCACCTCCTGCCTCCCGAGGAGACTCTGGTCCGCGCTTCCGATATTCCACCCTCTCTCCAACCGACAGAACTTCTTCGCGCTGTGCAGACCGATAGTGAAACCCCTCCCGAAGAGTTGCTGCGCGCTTCGATAACGAACTCGCAGGAATAGCGGCACACCGCGGGACAGTTCAAGAGAGATGCTCCTCAACCCACAAAACAAAAAACCGAGGGCAGGTTGACTCCCGCGCGTACTTGATCCCTCGACTTCTTCCAAATACCGGTCTATGATTGAGGTGGCTGGGAGACAAGACCTATATCACAACAGCGAGAAGTCCGACAGGTTAGGAGGATAAGCCGCTAGATGTTCTGGAACAGGAGGATCGAGTTCACGCTCGATCCTCCTTTGTTGGCATGGGAGGATTCAGGCAGGCGAGAGAGAACATGCAACCATGAACAAACGCCGCTTCTGTCGCGCTGTCCTTCTACTGGGAACCGTATGCCTGCTGGCTGTGGGCGCGTGCGGATTGTGGCTGCGGTCCTATCGGCGGCAGGAGGCTTTGAACCGTCAGTTGATTGCTGCTCTGGTGAACCACGACCCGAAGCTGGCGCTCGTTCTGGTCAACGCCGGAGCCGATCCCAACACGCCTCTCAAGCCGTCGCCACCTTCCCTCAAGCTACTTTGGAACCGTCTGGTTCATCGTACGGCACTGCCACGCAACGACACCCCCAGTGCCTTCCTCCTGGCGTGTGGGGCGTTCATACCCAACGTGCCAGACGCCAGGCTTTTAGGCTTGAAGACCGACGAACCGCATCTGGTGGAAACGATGCTTCAGCATGGGGCGCAGAAGAACGCGAAAGACAGCCAGGGAATGACGACACTCCTCTGGAGTGTTGTCGGTAAGCACCCCAAAACCGTAGACGTATTGCTTAACCATGGAGTAGACGTCAATGCGCAAGGGGGCGACGGTTACACGGCTCTCTGTTGGGCGCTCTTGGATTCTTCTGCGCACAATCTCTCTGAACGGAGTGAGAGCGCAAATCTCGTTCGGAAACTGCTCGCGCATGGTGCAGACTCGAACCTGCCGGACTGGGAAGGTACAACCCCCCTCCAGTGGGCGGACGCCAACAATCGTCCCGATCTCGTCGCCCTTTTGAAACAGGCAGGCGCGAAGAAGTAAGGTCGACCTGCATTCGGAGGCGTTGGAGGAGTGACGGGAAGGAACGCACCCTCGAACGAGTCGCGCCGATCACCATGCGTACCACCAGTATTTTACCGCCCGGAGAGACCCTCGTCCGCCCCTCCGATCTTCCATCCTCTCAACAACAAGCAGAACTCCTCCGCGCCGCCCAGTATGGAAAAGAGACGCCTGCCGAGGAACTTCTGAGGGCATCGACAAAAGACGGACGGGACAAAGACACCGAGTAGAGTTTCCCCAATTGGATCCATCTTTCCCAAAACATCATTCCTATATGAAAACTCGGGATGCCAGAGGCTAATACTACCGTGTCCAGAATGTTGATCCATTTAAACGGGGCGAAGGTCAATGTGGATTTGCAGGAGCATTCCAGTAGACCGTATAGAGTTCTCCTGCTTCTCGAAAGCTAATGCCCTTCCCACTCGGGAGCCATTCTATCGTTTCTCGTCCCAGGTTGAGGTTGAATATGCGCGGGGGACTCTGGGCTTCGCCCTTGTAGAACTTTCCGATCCTCTGCGTATGCCCGCAATTCTTATCGCTGAGCCAGAGTTCGATGTCATTGCCGTGTCGCAGTTTCCAGACAATCGCATCGCCCTGGGGTGAAATGACGGCATTCGAGATTACGCCGAACTCAACCAACGGCCAGGGGACAGGCAGATTTTTGGTGTACGTTCGCACAGGCATCGTCGTATCGGCGAGATTATATTCATCGAATTGGACATCGTTTGTGTCTGCCTCCTGCACGGTTGACATGAGGAGAATGTTGTTATTGCTCCCTACATGAAACACGGGAAGGGAGAGTTTCGCATCTACGTGGATGTTCAATGGGAAGCGAAACGCTGTGTACCCTGACAGGGCGTTTCGTGTCGAATCCGGCTTGAGAACAATGGGATACGTCTTTACCACGGAAGGCGTCTTGATACTTATTCCGGCGATCGCATGGAAAACCTTGCGGTGATTTCCATGTAACGGGTCGTCGTGAACCTGTCCTTCGAGGAAGCCGAAACACCATTGGCTATCTTCTGACCAGTTCACATAGTAGATGTGCGGCGCATGAAGCTGTTTGCTGACAATGGAACCGTCTTTCGTCGCTACGATCAGGGTTTCGCTACCCGCGTTATTGGTTGCGATCCATGCCAGATATTTTCCGTCCGGTGAAGGAGCGATGTGGGAAGGGAGAAGTTGCGATGTCCCGACCGTACCTTCTACGAGTTTCGTAAACCCTTCCAGAACCTGATCCTCGCCAGTCGTAAAATCTCGTTTGACGTATCGTTGCTGATAATAGGGAGCGTCCTGTAAATACACGAGTTCGTGGTCACTCAGCCAATAAGAGCACCTAAAGCCCAAGCCTCCCTTAGGTTCCTTCCAATGGGAGACCGCAACTCCCTTATCCGGGAAGAATTCGGCCCTGGCCGGGAGGCAAGCGCCGCATACGACTCCAAAAAACCTGAGGGCTTGACAGGATCTCCTCATCCAATGGTGCAGGCTTAACATCATATCCTCCCTTGTGCTTCCCCATCGCATCCAATCGACGCTTCGTCTGCGCACGGTCACTCTGATTGTACCCCCTTCACAATGTCTGTATGCCAGAAGCAGAGGTTCGATCCATCTTAATCTTCCTACCCATTGGTATCCTTGAGTGTGGCTCTCAACAGTTCCTCCGGTGGTGTCTCGCTGCCCTGTGATGTGGCCCGGAGGAGTTCGGCCTGCTGGTGCGAAGGCGGGAGATTGGAGGCGCGGACAAGGGTTTCGATTTCGGGAAGTTGCTTTGCATTTTGGGGCGTGATTGGGGCAATAGGGGGCATCTTTCGACCCAGGTTAAAGATGTAGATGCTCAAAGAGATTGCTGCGGCAGAGAGGAAGCCAAATACAGCACTGACGATAAGGCAGAATGCATCGTTGCCTTCGGGGCGGAGACCGTTCATCAGGAAGTATAGGGAGTTCAACAGACAGACCGCTCCCGCAGATCCAGAGGCGATTGCAAAGGAGTATCCTATTCCTTGCACCCCTTTCGTCTCCACGTATTCCTGCTTGTCTACCAGACGTTTCTTCAGCTTCTCTCTCATGGTCTGCTGCTCCTCTGTCTTCACCTGACGGCTTTTCCGTCACTCCTCCCGGATCTCCACTCCTCCAATTTACTACGTGTTGTCCTCTGCGCTTCCGCCTCACCTGCGCCATCAGGGCGTCACTACAGAGCACTCTGGATAACCAAAAAGCAAAAGGAGAGACACGGTTAATGTCTCTCCTTCTCTACGTTTTTTGAAAAAGGCTATTCACCCTCTCCGGTTCTTTGATCTTTGTTCGTAGTGCTACGATAGCGGCCAGACTCACCTGTTCAAGTCGCGCTAGAGGGGTCCACTCTCAAAGGTTCAAAACGCAGACTTGAACCTGCATTTGCCGCGTTAAGCGGTCTATGATCGGGGTGACTGGATTTGAACCAGCGACATCTCGCCCCCCAGACGAGCACTCTACCACTGAGCTACACCCCGGCGAAACCTCGCTATTATAACTCGACTGAGGGCGTTCTGTCAAGGAGAAATATGCCGAGCGTGCTCTCTTTTCTTCGTCTGAACGCAGCGATGCCTCCGCGGGAAGGCCGACAACGTAAAAAACACCGAAACTTCTTCACGCAGGAGGAGGTATTCTCCGTGAGGATGGCGTACAGGATTCTCGATCGCAATAGCAGACGGGTTTTGCACGCAGGAGACACCACGCTATTTGCAACATATGCGACAGACAATACTGTGGTCCTATGCAAATGCATCCAGGCGGGCCGCGACGTGGAAGCCTGGGGGAAAAGGAGATTCACATTATGGCAGCAGCAGGAGGGGGCGGGCCGACACCTTTCGGCTATGGACAGACTCCGAAAATACGCTTCGAAGTGATCAGCGAAGCCTGGCAGCTTTTTAGCCAGCAGATGGCGACATGGGTCCTGGCGTGCCTCGTTTTCGTGCTCGCGATCATTATCCCAGAGGGCATTATGTTCGGTATCATGATGGCCTCCGGGGTAATGGGAGGTCTAGCAGGCGACCACGGCGGAGGCGCGATCATCGTGCTGGGAATGGGTGTCGGCATGATCGTTGGAGGTCTGTTGATGGCAGTCGTCATCTCCGTCATCATGGGCGGCCTGTATCGTATGGCGATCAAGCAGGTACGCGGCGAGCCGATCGAGTTGAAAGATGTCTGGTCCGTGACCGATGTCTGGATGCAGTTGGTCATCGCAGGACTTATCACGTTCGCCGGAGCGATGGTGGGATCGCTGGCGTGCGGCGTTGGAGCGTATGTCGTCATCGGCCTGCTGATGTTCATGATCCCGCTGATCGTCGATAAGAAGATGACTGCGATGGAAGCGGCGAAACTGAGCTGGGATACGCTGAAGCAGGAGTGGCTGATGGCCGCCGTTCTCTACTTCGTGCTCAACTTCATCGGATCCATCGGAGGAATCGTGTTCGGCATCGGGATGCTCTTCACCTACCCGCTGGTCTTTCTGGGTGTCGCGCTCACCTACCGGGACTTCATGCTGGGCGGTCCGGGTGGACAGACAGTCCCCACCGATCCCTACGCAGCCGGCGTGCCTCCAGGCGGCTATGCCCCCGGTGGCTACACTCCCGGCGGCTATGTGCCCCCGCAGCCACCGCCGCCTACAGACGAACAGCGCTAAACAGAACGCTCCTGCGCGACAATGGCTGTGCAGGACGCGACCGACCTTGCGCGGCAATCCTGAGTAATGCTATACTATTGATCAGGATTGCCGCGCTTTTTGCCGCCTCGACGGAACGGGGAAACCGCGTCAAGCGTAAAGCGAGGTATGACGACGTTGACCCAACCTACTTTAGCCCATGCGCCACGCGAGAGTTTCCCAGGGGAGACGCCCGCGGTGGCGCCTCACGCGGTCGGCCTGCTCGATCTGGTGGGCAACACTCCCCTGATCCAGTTGCGGCGAATCGTGCCGAGCAATCCTCGCGTGCAGATCTATGCCAAAGCGGAGTGGGCCAATCCCGGCGGCTCGGTGAAAGACCGTCCTGCCCGCAATATGCTGCTCGAAGGACAGCGCTCGGGCCGACTGACGCCCGGCAAAGTCATCCTCGATGCGACCTCCGGCAACACCGGCATCGCCTACGCCATGCTCGGCGCGGCACTGGGCTATGAGGTGCACCTGTGCCTGCCCCGCAACGCCAACGAAGAGCGCAAACAACTGCTCAAGGCGTATGGCGCCCACCTGATTTTGACCGATCCGCGCCTCTCCTCCGACGGCGCGATCCTGAAGGCGCGTGAACTCTACGCGGCGGACCCCGACCGGTATTTCTATCCCGATCAGTACAACAACCCCGCCAACTGGCAGGCGCACTACGAGACCACCGCGCCGGAGATCTGGAAGCAGACCGAAGGCAAGATCTCCCATTTCGTCGCGGGCCTCGGCACCAGCGGCACCTTCATGGGCACGGGGCGACGCCTGCGCGAACTCAACCCCACCGTTCGCCTGATCTCGTTTCAGCCCGACTCGCCGTTTCATGGCCTCGAAGGCATGAAGTATATGGCGACCTCCATCGTGCCCGGCATCTACGACCCCGCCCTGGCCGACGAGAACCGTGAAGTCGCTACCGAAGCCGCCCACACGATGGTAAAACGTCTGGCACGGGAAGAGGGCATCCTGGTAGGGATCTCGGCGGCGGCGGCTCTAGTCTGTTCGCTGCAACTGGCGGAGGAGCTGGAAGAGGGCGTGATCGTCACGATCTTCTGCGACAGCGGCACGCGCTATCTCTCGGAGCGGTTCTGGCGAGATGCGGAGGAGAGCGATGATCCGGTTATCTGAGGCCCATCTCGACGCCATTCGTACCCACGGCGCGGCTACGTTTCCCAACGAGTGCTGCGGCGTGCTGCTGGGCGATGTCGAGGGCGACCACAAGACGGTGCGCGAGGTCCGCGCCCTGGCCAATGTCTTCGAGCCGAGCGCGGAGTTCGAGACATCGGTGCTGCCCGCAGGCGCGGAGCCTGGAGAGATGGCGGAAGTCGGCCAGGAGCGGCGCTACTTTGTGTCGCCGCAGGAGATGTTCGCATTGATGCAGGAGGAGCGGCGTACGAAGCGCAAAATCCTGGGATTCTACCACTCCCACCCCAATCATCCGGCCCGCCCCAGCGCGTATGATCGGGAATGGGCCTCGCCGTGGTATACCTATATCATCGTTTCGGTGATGGACGGCCGCCCGGCAGACCTGACCGCCTGGCAGCTCGACGAGGATCGCAAGGCGTTTTCCGCCGAAACCTGGGAGATTTTGCAATCGAACGAAGTTGACATAGAAGCTCGTAGAAGAGAGGAACGTTAATGGCGAGAGTGCTTATTCCGACCGCCCTGCAGCAGTTCGCAGGCGGAACGGACGAACTGGATATCGCAGGCGCGACCGTGCAGGAGGTGCTGGACGGCCTATCGGCGCAGTATCCGGAACTCAAAAAACATCTGTTCAATGAGAAGGGCGAACTGCGCCACTTCGTCAACGTCTATAAGGGTTCTGAAGACATCCGGACCCTGGAAGACATGGCGACGACCGTCGGGGACGACGACGAACTCAGCATCGTGCCGAGCATCGCGGGCGGCGCAGGCGCGCCGAAGCCGCTGCCGGAGCCGGTCAGCGTCATCTCCGACGAGCGCGGCGCGAACGCCGAACTCAGCAACGACGAGATCCTGCGCTATAGCCGCCACCTGATCCTCCCGGAAGTCAACCTGGAAGGCCAGAAGCGACTCAAAGCGGCGAAGGTGCTCTGCATCGGCGCGGGCGGACTGGGTTCGCCGCTGGTGCTCTATCTGGCGGCGGCGGGCGTGGGCACCATCGGTATCGTCGATTTTGACACCGTAGACATGACCAACCTGCAGCGTCAGATCATCCACGGCACCAAAGATGTGGGTCGCCTCAAGATGGAGTCCGCGAAAGAGTCCCTGCGCGACATCAATCCCTATGTCGAGGTGATCGGCTTCGAGGAGCAGTTCTCTTCCGAGAACGCGATGAGCATCGTCAAAGACTTCGACATCGTCATCGACGGCACGGACAACTTCCCCACCCGCTACCTGACCAACGATGTCTGCGTGCTGCTCGGCAAGCCCAACGTCTACGGCTCGATCTTCCGGTTCGAAGGGCAGGCGTCGGTCTTCTGGGCGGAAAAAGGCCCCTGCTACCGATGTCTCTACCCCGAGCCTCCGCCTCCCGGCCTGGTCCCCTCCTGCGCCGAAGGCGGTGTGCTGGGCGTGCTGCCGGGTATCGTCGGCTGTATCCAGGCGAACGAGGCGATCAAACTGATCCTCGGCATCGGCAACCCGCTCATCGGGCGGCTCCTGCTCTTTAACGCGCTCAAGATGCAGTTCCGCGAACTGAAACTTCAGAAGGACCCGAGCTGCCCCATCTGCGGCACGAACCGCACGATCACCGAACTGATCGACTACCAGGAGTTCTGCGGCATTCGGGGCGAGGAGGCCGCTCCCCAGGCCGTCGAGGCGACTGAAGAGATCACGGTCAAGGAGCTGAAAGCCCGTATGGACCGTGGCGAAGCGCTGACAGTGATCGATGTGCGCGAACCCTACGAGTACGCCATCGCCCGCATCCCCGGCACCAAACTGATCCCGCTCGGGCAGATCGAGGAGCGCTCCGGCGAACTCGACCCCAATACGGAGATCATTCTCCAGTGCCGCACCGGCAAACGCAGCGCCGATGCCCTGAACCGCCTGAAGGCCAAAGGCTTCACCCGCCTGAAAAACCTGGTCGGAGGCGTCGCCGCCTGGAGCGACGAGATCGATCCCACCGTTCCCAAATACTGAGTCCCATCTCCTGCTGAGAGGACAGCGGACTGCTGTCCTCTCAGTTCCAATCTCCCACGTAGAGCACTTCCTCTTCGAGGCGCAGGCCGAAGCGATCGAACACTCGCTGTTTCACCGTCTCGGCCACCGCCCGTATATCCGTCGCCGTGGCATTCCCCCGATTCACGATAAAGTTCGCATGCCGCTCCGCGACTCCCGCTCCCCCGATCGTAAAGCCTTTTAAGCCGCACTCTTCCGAAAGAAACGCCGTGGGCACGACCCCGAACTTGCGCATGTTCTCCGGCAGATTGGGCAGGGTAGCGGCCAGATCACGGTCGCGAATATTTTTGAAGAAGCTGCCGGCGGAGGGCTGCCAGGGCTGTTTGAGAATCCGCTGCATCTGGATCTCTTTCGCCTTCAGGCGAATATCCGTCTTGCGCCCCGGCGTCAACGTCAGCGTGACACCTAGAAGCGCTGCCGGGGCGCCGCCCTCGCGGCGCAGACGGCTGTCCCGATACGAGAACCCCATCCAGTCCGGCGTCACCCAGCGGCGTTCTCCGCCCTCGACCACCTCGATGCGCGTCACAAGATCGCAGATATTCCCCCGATACGCCCCGGCGTTCGACACCAGCGCCCCTCCGACCGTACCGGGAATCCCGACAGCCCACTCCAGTCCCGAGAGGCCCGCCTGCATGGTCCTTACAAACAACTGCATAAAGTTATGCCCGGTATCTGCGTAGGTCGTCGGGCCGATCTCCGCATGGCGGCAGGCGTTCTGCACCACCATCCCCCGCACCCCCCGATCGCTGACACAGACATTCGTGCCCTCCCCCAGCACAAACAGCGGCAGACCCTCCCGCTGCGCCAGCATCGTGATCTCCGCCAGCGCATCCGTCTCCCGCGCGGCATAGAACAGATCCGCCGGCCCCCCTACCCGCAGATAGGTATGATTGCGCATCGGCTCATTGTGAAGGATAGCTTCCAAAATCTTAGGGGGCAACGACGCTAAGTGGAGATCCCACGGATTTTCGGTTGTTGATGATTGGTAGTTCATGTTATCTTCAAGGTGGATAGCATTAATGCTCGTAACGAAAACTGTTGCCTGGTTTTACGGGTGTCGATCTATGGCTTCCTCTGTTCATTTTGGCAGGTTCACCGCGAACATAGGGCGTTTTTTCGTCTGCGGCACAGTAGTGCAGCTTTCCAAAAAAAGACGTGCCTTTTTTGCTGCGTCTAGAAGAGATATCTGATAGCCAAGATCATAGTGCAATTCAAATTCCGTTCCCAGTTCCTGCTGAATGATAGGAATTTCCCGGTCGTAGTCGGATTGTATTATTGGTATCAACCGTGCGCCGAGTTCGTTGTAATGCCGCGTAGCGGCACCCAAATATAACGCGGCTTCCTCATAACGCTTTAGTCCTAACGCGACACCACAACTTCCAAGTATACAGCCGACCAAGCCACGCGCATTCTTGCGCTTATAGGAGAGTGTCATGCTCTCAAGATATCGCTGCGCTCCCCCTCTGTAGTCGCCTTGACGACGGAGCAGATGTGCAAGACTGTTCAAGACAAAAATACAAAGAAGTTCATCGTTGCGCTTCTGGAATGTCAAGAGGGCTTCGGTATACTGCCGGGTCGCTGGCATCAACTCTTCATGATGCCAAAACCAGGCACCCTGACACATATGCGCGAAAGCAATATGCCATTCAGACTTCAATTCCTCGGCGATCTGTCGAGCCTGTTCGATCTGTCTCGCTCCTTCTTCTCTCCCCAGGAATACATTACAGATACCTGCTGCACTATAAGCAGCAGAAGCATACTCACGATTGCCTATCTCCAACGACAACTCCAATCCATTTTCAATGGCCTTGAGGGCATCGGCAAACTCGGACTGCAGAAACGCCAGTACTGCCTCGCATAGGCATAGATGGATCTGCTGTTTGCGTGAGAAGACTCCTACAAAACTCTTGAGCCGATCCATTCTCTTCGTCGCTCGGCATAGGGTGCCCTCCGCAAATCGCAAAAGCAGCATGGTGAGTTCCATCTCTTTCGCCCGAAGAGGGCTTTCACGCTCTACCAGTACAATCAGCTTGTCCAGATTACGTTGCTCATCGACAGCGTCAGTTGTTTGCTCTGAGGAATGGGTACCAATCATTATTGGATCTGTAAACTCCAACTTGGGCATGTTCAACGTTGCAAATCTCTCCTCAATGGCCGCTTTCTCTCCGCTCATCTCCAACTGGTGTGCGGCAAATTCACAGATAGGCATCAAGAACGAGTAGCGATCTGTCCCCTCATCCAAAATCACAAGGGAACTCTGCAGTAATTCTTCCAGATGGTCGCTCACCTTGCCAGGTTTCAAATCGTCCATGGTACAAACAGCCTGACAGTTCTTAAGAGTCCATCCTCCCTCAAAAATAGATAGGCGGCGGAAAAGCCTTCGCTCCGATTCGCGCAGAAACTTATGGCTCCAGGCAATACAGTAGTCCATTGTCTCGTGTCGTGCACCACTCTCCTCCCCTGCGATCGGCAGTGATCGCCAATGGTTTGCCATCGTATCAGCGATGTCGTGGAGGCTCTGTCTGTTGCCGGCAGCGAGTTTGATGGCAAGCGGAATGCCATTAACACGGTGGCAGATCTGAACAACGATCTGCGCATTCTCTTCCGTAATCTTGAATTCAGGATGACCTTTGGCGATGCGGTGGTTGACAAATATCTGTATTGCTTCGTTCTGTTCAACGAGTTCTATGTCTGGAGAGTCGTCCGGATCTAAAACGGCAAAAGGATTCACAAGATATTCCCATCCCCATTTTCCTTCTGCCTGGGTTCTACGTGTCGTCGTAAGGATATGGAGAGAGCGACATCGCGAGAGGAGACGATCCGTATACTCTGTCACTCTTTGATAGAGATGCTCACAATTATCCAGAATGAGCAAGATTTTGCGAGGTTGCAAGTATTCGATCAGGATACGCATCGAGTCCTTGTTAGGATCTGTATCGATTCGGATTTCGTCTAAAATCCACTTTGCGATAACGGAAGCATCAGATACATTGACGAGATCCACAAACCAGGCTCCGTCAGGGTAGGCAGACAGCATCTCCCGAGCCACCTGCTTTGCCAGGGTTGTCTTCCCACACCCCCCCGCCCCGACCAGAGTAACCATCGGATTCGATGCAAAAGTTTCCTTGATCTTGACGATTTCTGAACTGCGTCCAACAAACAATTCTCCTTGGGACAGCAAATTGTTGGGAATGTCGAGATTCGCTTTATATTTTTCGCTACGCCCAACAACGACATCCTCTGTTTCCGCAAAAGCCTCCTTTCCACTTTCCAATTTCCATATGTCTACATAGACGTCGGGATCGTCGCGAAGAACAGTTAAGGTGACACAGGCAACCTCATCCAGTACTCCCCTAGTCAAGGTCAACAACGTTTTCCCCTGAAACGTAAGAGTCTTCGTCCACCTATTTCCACCCTTACGATCCCCTGGGAACAGGAAGCTAATCAGATTACTTAGCGCCTTGCTTGCGTTGCCCGGACGCTTGGAATCGTTCAGACGGTCCCCATAACTCTCGCGAACTACTGTGTTTCCCCACACTTCGCGTTCCAGTTGGTCGAGCGTCGCTGGCATCGCGTGACTTTGCTCCAGCAAGTAACAGAGTAGCTTTCTCCCTGTCCCAATCGACTTCGTCTTGCCATCTCCCACTCTATCCGCCAACAGGTTTTTCCCGTTGTAGTAGACAGTTACCTGCCCACGGATCGTGATGTAGAGTTTGTAGTCTTCAGGCATGTACATGGGACTCTCCTTGATCCTTCCTCAGCATCCTGCATCAGCAATTCCATAATCTTGACTTCGAAATATTCCTATTTTCGAGTGATTTTAAATTCACGCAAAATTCACCCTACCTTCACCTGCGCCGATTTAAACTGAAATTGTGAGGCGGAAAGCAGTGAAATGCTCCCTTCACTCTATCAAGTTTACCCCAATTCATGGGCGGCAAAATTGCCGAAGGAGAACACGATGTCGAAATCTGCACTAACAAACAACCAGGTAAAAAGTGTTCGCGATGCGCGCCTTATTACCCCCACTGCTGCGAACATCCCGACAGCAGAAACCTATCACGCTAAAGTCACGACCGCGTGGCGCGGCAAGCGCGCCGCCGGTGAGATCATCGGTAAACTCGTCGAAATCACTGCCTGCTACATCCTCCACCAGCATGTACCGTTGCAGGAAGAGCGTATTCTGGCCTGTACGATGCCAAACCGCCTCGGCGATTATATCCAATTGCATCGCGAGATCGACGCCGTGGCGCGTATCGATAGTCGCACATTGCTGATCTGCGAAGTCAAACTTTCGAAAAGCGTGTACCTTCAACAAGGGGTCGGTTTGCAGCAGGTTAGCGACTCCGCTCGACTCCTTCGATCCGGTGGCTGCTGCAGCCAGGTACGGAAACGCTTGGTCTACATCGCCAAACATCCCCTTCCCCTCTACTACGGCATGACGAGCGTTGCAATCGATGACACGACGACGGAATCCGGTGTTATCTGGCTCACCTCCGAACAGATCATCGCCGCTGCCTGTGAACTGGATATACCCCTCCCCCAAGGCTGGATGAACCCGGCTGTGCGTGGCCGATCTGTGGCCGAAACCGCAGAGTGGAGACACTTCGCGAACTGTAGCATGATGCCCGCAGTCTCGCTTCAGCCCGCCCTTTCGGCAACTCAGGGTTCTGCATAGACTAAACTCCGGCTTCCCTGAGTTTCCCTTTACAGTTTAAAGACACTGACACGCAATGCACAAGCAATTCCCATTCTGTCCATGTCTTGCACTCACCCATATACAGCCATGACCCCAACTTTCGTTATGCCGTTCTCGGCAAAATCAATGTGATCGTAACAAAGGAAAAGACTATTATGAACCGAACGACAACCCTTCCGTCCCTCGCTTTCCCTCCTACATCAAACGCGAACACGCTGACGCAGACAGGATCACACAATAGCGAACATCGATTCTCGTCGCAGTTACGAATGAACTTCGATTGCGAGTGCAAGACGATCTGGCTGAGTTGGGCGCCCTGTCCACGCCCCTGCTTCAATTCTGAACTGCTGACGGAAATAGCGGAGTTCACCGACTGTATGAGGCAGACAAAAGGCAGTTTTCCCTACGCCGTACCTGACTGCGCTTATGTCGTTCTAGCCTCCGACATCCCCGGCATTTTCAACACGGGTGGGGATCTAGATCTCTTTATCCGATTGATCGAGACACAGGATCGCGCAGGGATCGTTGCCTATGGAAAGATCTGTATCGATGTGCTACATGCCTTTTATAACTCCTTCGACCGTCAGCTCACAACGATCGCACTGATCCAAGGGCGCTGCTTTGGTGGAGGGTTTGAATCGGCTCTGGCTTGCGATATTCGTGTCGCAGAACGCAGCGCCGTCTTCTGCTTCCCAGAACATTTGTTTGGACTTTGGCCGGGAATGGGCGCCTGGTCTTTCCTACTACGCAAGCCAGGAGGACAAGGTTTGATAGACCTTCTGACCCTTGGTAAGCGCTACAGTGCCCATGAGATGCAGAAGTTAGGACTTGTGGATGTCGTCGTAGAAGATGGCACAGGAAGGGATGCACTTCAAGAGATGCTTCAAGATGATGCTGTGTTACAAAGAATTCGGAGCGAGAAAACACGAATCGATTTCGACGAGTTGTGGATGAGCATAAATATATGGGCGACTTGCGCTCTAAAGTTGACAGCCACAAATCGAAAGCTAATGCGACGCTTCGTTGGAGGTCAAAACCAATTAATCACGCGCGGAGAAAGGGAGGACCAACCATACCGCAAAAGTTCTTGAATGCTGCAAAAAATACTCTTCACCGGTAAGCCACCGCGTGAGTTGCAGAAAGCACACCCCACGCGGCGGCCAATAACCGGCCTAGATGAGTTTTAAGCGCCGTCCGGCTTGTCGCGTTTGTGGGGCTGGTAGTAGCGATAGGTGACGCGTTGGACGTACTGGGCGGGTCCCTGGCGATCACGTTCCCAGCGGGCGTCCGGGGTCAGGTGCGGGCTGACGAGCGCTTCGGCTTCGAGATACCACGGCTCTTCGGTGACCACGCAGTGCAGTCTGGAATCCCCGGTATGGCCCCACGATTCCAGGCGATGCTCGTACTCGTTGCGCACAAAGCCCTGCTGCCATAGAGTGCGAATACGGACGGCGCGCACCTCTCCGACCAGTTCGTCCCCGGAGCGCACGATGCGGCTCTCGTTCAGGCGCAGGTGCAGCAGCGGCAACTGCATGGTGAAACCTTCGGGCTGGCGTGAATAGTCGAAATCGACTTTGCCGAGCGCGCGGGTCACCGGGCCGGGGCGGAACTGGATCATCAGGCCGGCATATTCGTGCTCGCGGTTTTTGTTCTCATAGAGCACGCCGACATTAAACTCGCCGACCTGTTTGCCCAGGTAGACATCTCCCCCGAACTGCCCTCCCCGACCGAGAGGTTCATGCCGAAGCGCAAGCGCTCCCAGGCGGCTCTCGAAGTGCCAGGTGTGCGCGAAGTCGTGGCGATAGAACCCATAGGCATTGAGGATGCGGCCGGTAGGACTGGCATCCTCCAGGCCGGCCAGACGCGCACTGCCGTGGACGCCGAAACCGCTGTTGAGCGTCGCCTCCCCCACCAGCACGACACTGCGATAGTCGGTTTCCGGCCCCCCGCGCAGATCGTGATAGCCGGGCACCTGATCGAACTCGGCGATCGCGTCCGGATATGGGAAATGCAGATAGCGCACGTGCCCGAGGCGCACACTCGCGCCGCCCTGCCACTCCTTGCCGCGGTAGCGCTGAAAGCCTTCCAGGTAGATCTCGTCGGACTGGACCTCGAACGCCTGTTCTTCACCTTCACGCCGTCGGAAATTGGCACGCGCCCGGACGCCGGGCAGCAGATCGACCGCGCCCCCAAAAATGAAGTTGCGCAGGTCGAGTCGATCCGGCCAGAACTTCACGCCGACCGAGGCGTCGAAGATGCCGCGCCCTGTTCCCAGAAAGTCGGAATGCCACCCCGGTCTATCCGCTTCCGAGAGTCCGGACGGATTCACGAGACGCTCCTGCGTGGTGGTCGAGGGAAGAGGCAGATCCGGAGGATGGTCGGCGGAGGACTGCGCGACCGCCAGCGTCGGCGTCAACAATCCGAACAGAGAGAGGGCGATCCGCAACGTGAGAGCGGTGCGCGAACGATGCTGCGCCATACAGATATTCTCCTTCACCGTCTCACGGCAGGTCTCAAGCAGTCCGACTGTATTCTCACACAGCCACGACGGATATTCACCGCTCTGGACCGGATCTCCTCTTCTTGCCCGCCCCTTCGGGACGGCGAAAGGATTCCAGCCTCTCCGATTCATTTCACATCCCCTGGGGAGGAGACTTGCCAGGCAGGGAAATTCGAGTGCCTGGTGGAATAGGGCAGAGAGATAGAAAAGGCTTATGGGAAGGCGGCGATGATGCAGGTAGACCTTCAGGGCAAAGTGGCGCTGGTGACGGGAGCGGGCCGCGGCATCGGCAGAGCCATCGCGGATCGCTTCGCGGCCAATGGCGCGCGGGTCATCTACTCGGATATGGACGGCGCCGCGGCGAGTGAAGCGGCTGCGCAGAGTATTCAGGGCTTGGCGCTGCATCTGGATGTCTCTGATCCGGAATCGGTGCGCCAGGGGATCGATTCTGTAATGGAGAGCCAGGGGCGTCTCGACATCCTGGTGAACAATGCGGGAATCAACACCCTGCACCACCGGGTCAATATCGACCGGTTTCCGTTGGAGGAGTGGGATCGTATCGTCCGTGTGGATCTGACCGGGCTGTTTTTGATGAGTCAGGCCGCGGCGGTTCCGATGCTGGCTCAGGGGAGCGGGCGTATCATCAATATCGCGTCGGTCGTGGGATTGGTGCCGTTGCGGCTGCAGAGCGCCTTTGTCGCGGCCAAAGGGGGCGTCGTCAACCTGACACGTTCGATGGCGCTGGAACTCGGCTCTCAGGGCGTTCTGGTCAATGGCATTGCGCCTGGCTCCATTCTGACCGAAGGCACCCGGCAGCTCTTCTATGGGGAAGAGGGCAAATTTCGCGATTCCGTCACGACCCTCCTGGCCCACATTCCTTTAGGGCGTCCCGGAACCGTCGAAGAGGTGGCCCATGCCGCGCTTTTTCTTGCCGCGCCGGAGAGCAGCTATATCAACGGCCATATCCTGACGGTCGATGGCGGCTGGACAGCGGGCTATCTGCGTGAGTTTTAAGCGCCGCGACAGAACGGTCGTGGGCGAAAGGAGCGTTTTTCTATGGCAGAGATCACTCAGTTTAACGGCTATGCAGCCCCTACCCCCAAGATCCCCAAGCCGGACCATCCGGTCCCGCCTGTCCTCCTGACCGTGCAGGACGGCGTGCCCGTCGCCTATCCGGGCTGTCACGGTCTGGGGGTGCGTGTCGTGCATCCCGTCAACGCCAAAGCGCCTGCGACCAACCTGGGGCTGGTCATGTTCTACCTGCCTCCCCATACCAAGAATGACCCCGGTTCGCATGAGACCGAAGAGACCTATGTGATCCTGGAAGGCCGCGGCGTTATGACTTTCGCGGAGGGCCGCCAGGAGCCTGTGGAAAAAGGCATGTTCGTCTATCTGCCGCCCTGGTGCGAACACGGCATTGAGAACACCGGCACCGAGACGCTGGTCGTCCTCATCGCCACCTCACCGCCCAACCCTTGATAGGATTGACAGGTCGTTGGGACCGTGGTAAAATGCCGCTGGCTTATACAAAAAACGAATCCCTATTATGAATAAGATTCCCGATGGCTGCAACCCGATGCGTTCTCTGGAGGGGCGTTGAACACGGCCTGAATTCTTGAGGAAGGGGATGCTTTGGAGGCGAACATGGAGGGGGACGAGGAGAAGGAGCGCTTCAAGCGAGAACTGGAACTGTTTTGTGGGGCCGACGAGAAGCTCGCACGGGCCGCGTTCGATCGGTTCTCCCACTCCTCCCGTCGTTATGTCTATGCTCTTCTTCGAGAGAAGTTTTCCAGGGATGACCAGGATGAGATCGTTCAGACAACTCTGGTGAAGGCCTGGCAGCATCGGAACGCCTTCACCAATCATGGGCGCGCCGCCTGGTTTGGATGGCTGACGAAGATTGCCCGCCACACCTGTATCGATCGTATCCGGGGCACGCGCACTGAGATTCCCATCGACCTCCTGACCGAAAGGGAGGATGGAGATCTGCCTTTTATCGAGCAGGTCATGACGAATGCTCTCGGGAAGGAGTATTTCTATCTGGCGGATGTGGACTTGCTCGGCCTGGACGCCACTCTGCCCCCCGCAGAGCAGGATCGACGTCTCCTGGCGGCGCAGTACTTCTACCTGCACGACTGGAGCGCTGAGGAGCTGCTGGAACATCTCTCGGAGACACGCCCGGATAGCCCGCCGGTCTCCCATGCAGAACTCTGCTCCTGGCTGGAAGCACCAGGCACGCTGCGCTATCTCGCCTACCAGGAACTCTATTTCTCCCCGGAGCGGCTGACGGCCTATCTGCTGAGAATGGCCGAGGACGCTTCGGCAGGCGATCTGGAGCGCGCGCTGACGACGATGCGCGCCGCCCCCGCAGCGTCGTCCGGCCTCGGCGGCTGGACCTGCCTGGAAACTCAAGCGATCCTATGGCACTACTATCGGGGGCTTACCGCGGACGAATTGGCACGACACATCGGCAGTACAACTAATATTAATGAATTAGAATCCATTTTTGAAAGATGCGGGCGAATATTTCCGTTTACTGAACAGATGGGAAAAGTTTGCCGGTGGCTCGACAATCTGGATTTCCTGAAAAGGGAACGTCCGAAGCTGATCGGCGGCGAATCCGGACTATGGTATCGTCTGGTATTCGAATACCGTTATCGCCACAGCCTGCCGCTCAAGGATATTCACCAACGCGTCTATTCTGCTGCGAGCCTGGTCCCCTATGAGATCACGCTCGATATGCTGAACACCTGGTTGAGTGGGGGGCGTCTTTTAAACAGATTGAGGCGGTACTATGAAAAAAGACACAGTGAGTGAGTCCGTGGAGGAAGCGAAGGAGGAGGCCCAGCCGCTGTCGCAGGACAGCGCCGAACTGCTGGATGCCTGGCTCCGGAGCCAGGAGTTCGCCGCAGAACCTGACGCGCCGGATGTCGCCGCCCTGGTCGCCTACCTCAGCGGGGCGCTGAGCGCGGATGCCCTCCGCAGCGTGGAACGGGGTCTCGTGCTGCATCCTTCTGCCCGCACACAACTGCGGCCCACACGTGAAGCCCTCCGCGCGCTGCGGGCCCTGCCATGGTCGGAGGCCGCACAGGCGAGGCAGGCAGAGGATCTCACCGGCCAGGTGGCGCGAGCCTGGTTGGCGCTTGCTGCCGGCTCGGTTGCGGCGGCTCCCTCTGCACAACGACAGTGGCAGGCGGAGGGTTGGAATGCCATTCGCCAAAAGATCGCAGCCGGAGCGATAGAGACAAAGGCGGCCTGGGCAAACTTCCTCGCCTTCGGAACCCAGTTGCGGGCTGCGTTCCAACGGGTCGGCCCGGCAGTGGCCCGGAGCGGATGGGATGCATCGCCGCTCCTATGGGGAGATCTGCCGCCCGATATCCATCTCTCCCTCTCCACCGAAGTCAGTGCGGAAGGGACGCTGCAGGCAACCCTGACCATTCAAGACTCGTGGGAAAGCCCCAGTTCACGTCTGGCGGGAACGCAGATACAACTCCGATTTCTGGTAAATGGGCAGACATGGCCGCTGGCCGATGCCGAGGTCGTCGAGGATCGAGCGGTCTGGACGCTCCCCGCGATGGGAACAGCGTTGGGGCTTGCGACCGGGAGCCTGCCTGCCGCCTACTTCTGCCTTGTGCTGAATGACGCGCCTCCCCCGCTTCCCGCGGATTCTCTGCCCCTCCTGGCGGAGGTCCAGGATGCCGAAGGGAAGCCGACCGCTCCACCCGTTTTGCTGGAACTCCGAAGCGAACCGCGCTGGGCGGAAGAGAAGTTTCATCTGGAGATCGCTCTCTCGGGGCCGATACGTATTGCCTATGAAGCCTACCAGTTGCGGTTGGAGGTGGCGGTCTTCGGAAACTTCCGGCAGTGCCTCGGCAGGTGGCCCATTCGTGACTGGTCGGATACCCCTCGCCTTCTCGCGGCAGACTGTCCCGACATCCGGGATACTGCCGTTCCCTATGCTTCCGTGCTGTATGCCGTGCTCCAACCCCTATCGCTGCCCTGAGAGGTTATTTAAGATGGTTCATACACCCAACACTGTTCATTCCCTGGGGGATGACATCGGTCTGATGACGCAGATCCGTCAGACCTTTGCGGCCAAACTGGAGACGATCGAAGCGTATCTCAAAGCGAGCGAGCAGGAGAATGAGCACCACTCCGGACGTCTGAGTCTGGACAACGATATCAACATGGTGCACCTGACCAGCGCGGCGCTCAGAGCTGGTCAGTTCAAGATCGCGGTGGTCGGCGACATGAAACGCGGCAAAAGCACGATCTTGAATGTGCTGCTGGGATCGAACTTCCTGCCGGTCGATGTGACCCGCTGCACAGCGGTCCTGACGGTGGTGCGGTATGGCGACGCGGAGAAGGTGACGGTCCACTATACGCCAGCCTCGAAACGCTTGCCCGAGACGCTGACTACCCAGGAGTTTAAAGAACGCTTTACGCTCAAGCCGGAGATCCATCGCGCGTTTGAGGAGTTGGGACAGCACGCCTTTCCCGATGTCGAGTACGCCGAGATCGAGACTCCCAACGCCTTTCTGGAGAAAGGCGTCCAGATCATCGACACGCCGGGCCTCAACGATACGCCCGAACTGAACCAACTCACCCTGGAGTTCGCCAAGGAGTGCAACGCGATCCTCTTCGTGCTCAACCCGCAGACGATGGTGACCATGCAGGAGAAGCAGTACTTCGAAGCGCACTTTGCAGGCCGGGGCCTGCCGGTCTTCTTCCTGGTCAACCGTTGGGACCAGATCCGCCATCAACTCATGGACCCGGACGACCCGGAAGAGGTGCACGCCGCGGAAGAAGGGGTCCGCCGCCAGATCCGCTCCAACGTCCTGCCGCTGCTTGCTGCTGGGGATGGCGGCTCCATCGAGGAGCGGATGCACGAACTCTCCTCGCTGCTCGCCTGGAAGCGGATCGTCAAAAATCCGGGCGCGGATCTGGAGGGCACCGGCTTCGAGGGCTTCTATTCCGCTATCGGCAAGTTCCTGAAAGAGGGACGCATCCGTGCCGAGATGCGCTCTTCCCGCATTCTGGCGGCCAACACCTATCGGGAGTACCATCGCAAAGTGGTGGACCGCATCGGCATGGTCAGCAGCAGTCGGGGCGAGTTCGAGGAGAACTACAACTCCGTCAAGGGTATCTTCGACCATCTGCGTACGATCCGTGAGCAGGTGCGCGCCGAGTTCGAGAAGGCGGAGACCACCGATTCGCGGCTGGTCGCCTCCAGCCTCGGAAACTATATCCGTGGGCTGGGGCCGGAACTCAAAAGCGATTTCGAGATGCCGGAACTGACCTACTGGCAGACGATCAAGATGATCCAGCCCAGCGAGCAGCAGAAGTTCACATCGCAGCTCAAAGACGCCTATGCGAAGTTCTTTCAGCAGAAACTCCCGGTCTGGGAGCGCAACGCGGAGGAGATGATCGGGAACAATATCAACCGCCTTCAGATGGTGACGGAGGGCTATGCGGTCGACTACGCCGTGAACATCAACGCCATCTCGCAGCGCCTCTCCGGCGGCTCCTTGATGGAGAAGACCGACCTGACAGCCGACGACAGTCCCTGGTGGACGCGCGCGGTAGCGGGGGGGGCGGCCTTTATGATGGGCGACTATCTCGGCGCGGGGATGGCGGCGCATAAGATGTTCAACTGGAAGGATGTCGCCAAAAATGTCGCGACACTGGTCGCCGGGCAAGTCCTGTTCTTCCTGATCACCGGAGGCATCTTCGGCCCGCTCGGTGTGCTCGTGGTGACGGTAGTGGTCGGCCTCTTCAACGCCCGCAATGCGGTGGAACGCCTGAAAGAGCGCGTCACCGATGCGCTGGTCAAAGACCTGCCCAATGTGGCGGCCACGGCGGAAGAGGAGGCCAATCGCCATATTCGTGAGATCTATAAAGGCGCGCAGGGACGCGTGCTGGCTGCCATCGACGCGGACATTCTGTCACGGCAGCAGGAGATCGACAACCTCCGGGAGAGTATGCAGAAGCGCGATATCGACAAAGAGGTGGAGCGCAGACGCCTGCTCGATCAGGATACCAGCCTGCTCGCCCTCGTCAATGAACTTGAACTGACCGAAGACCGCTGCCTCCGGGCGCTCTAACCCGGAGGAGCACGCTTCATGATGCCGAATGACCCTCGACCCGATCCCTCCCCCAGTCGATTCCTGCAAGTGGCCGGGCAGAACCGGGAGATGCTCCGCTATCTCCCCTCTGCTCCGCCTCGCCTTGTCGTCATCGGCAACTTCAATGCGGGCAAATCGACCCTCATCAACGCTCTCCTCGGCAAACGCCTGCTTCCCGCCGCGCTCAAACCGACGACCGGAGCCGTGATCCGCATCGTGTGGGGAGAAGAGGACCGGACCACCGTCCGCTTTCGGGACGGTCGTATGAAGTCCGCCCCCGGCACGGCGCTGCTGGACGAGCACGCGGTTATCGGCGCGGCCGGAAACTCGGAACTCGTGGAAGACATTCAACTTGAAACCGACTCCCCTTTTCTGGATGGCGATCTGATGGTGGTCGATATTCCGGGAATGGAAGACGATCCGGGTCGCTACGCAGCCATCTTTCGGGAGGTGATGTTTGCGGATGTCGTGCTGAGCGTCCACGATGTCGGGATACAGATGCCCTGGAGCGAGATGATCTTTTTGCAGGACGAACTCATCGAGAACGGCTGCGCCTCGATCTGCGTGGTCTGGAACAAGTGCAACCTGCTCGAAGACGATCAGCAGGAGACCGCTGTTGCCGGTGCGGTGGCACGACTGAAGGGAGTAAGCCTTCAGCCCCTGGAACCTCTGCGCTCCTGGTACCGTCTGGACGCTCTGCCCGAACTGCGGAAGAGACTGACAGGAGATTCTCCCTCTGCCTCCTTTCAGACCTTTCAGGAAGACATCAAAGAGGCGCTGAACCCGGATTCGACTCTGCTGAAACAGACGCGCGCCACGAGAAGAGCCGCACTGCTGGCCCCGGACGTTGGCAGTGGGACAGGCCCGGAGAATTACAGTGCAGCGCCGACCGTGGGTTGGCGCGAGAGGGTGTGCGAAGCGACGGGGACACTGGCGGCGATCGCTGCCCAACTGGGCAGGGATACGCAGGCGGCGCATCTCACTTCCCTGGTGGAAAGCCTCGCGGCGAACCGCGGAAATCTGCTGCTCCAGATCCGACAGATCGCGGACGAAGCATCGGCTATGGCGCAGGTTATGGATCGTTCGCTGGCTGCTGCCAGGAACGACTGGACCCTGATTCAAGAGGACTACGCATTCGTGCACACCAGCTTCGCCGGGGCCACCAAACGACAGGCGGAACTGCCGGGTTTGATCGGGCGCTACCGACAGGAGGTGCAGGCGAGCCTTCGGCGGAGTTTTCAGATTCGGATACAGGCCCTGCGTCAACACCTGGCGAATTCAGGCGGGCTGCCTGCCGGTCTCTCGCCACAAGCCGTGCAGCAGACCTGCCTGGTCCTCCTGCACTCTCCCATAGAGGCATGGAGACAGGACAAGAACTCTGCCAATGGCGCATACCAGATCCTTCGCCCGATCGTCGCCCGCCTGAGTGATGAGGTGCACGCGGAGGTGATTCGGATGCTGGGGATGGTCACCGAAATCAGCGGTGCAGAGCCGGAGGATGGGGCTGGGGAGGAGCCGCCGGAGCCCCGAAGGGCGGTGGGGCGCGTTGTCTCGTCCGTCTCCTTGCGGCTGATCGATCAGGACGCGCTGCTCGCCTCTTTCCTGGCCCGGATGCCGACGCTCGAACCTGCCGCCCTTGCGGCGCTCCGGGGCGTGACGCCGGACGACTTCCTGCCGAGGATCGACAACTTGCTGATGACGACCCTGGCCGCAGGCGAAACACAGATCGATGCCGCTGTCGCGACCGTTTTGCAGAGTGTCGAGAAAAAGATCACGGCCTCCGCCACAGCCGCTCTCTCCAGTATTCAGAAGCGATGGGAGGAGATGATCGGGCCCGCCCAAAAGGAGTATCTTCGGAATACGGAGCTGGTAGAGCCGGCTATCGAAAAGACCCAGGCCTGTATCGAGACCATCAACGAGATCTACTATAATTTTCAGGCAGCCCTCTCCACCTTTCTGCCGCTGACGAACTCCTGAACACACGCGAAATACAGGCGCCGACTCCAGAACCACTTCTGGAGTCGGCGCCTGTAAGGAAGCTTCCGTTCCGTCACTAGGGAATTAAGAGGTTAGCCCCCTCGCGACGAAATCCTTTGCGAAATCCTTCATGCGGAAGTGAAGGATTTGGGGTGCCGCGTAGCGGCTTCCTGCGAAGCGAAGGATTTGGAGTGCCCGAAGGGCGGCTATCTCCTTCGGCCAGTTATCTTCCATCGCGTCCGGTGCGATCCCCGCCATAGGAGCGGCTTCCCGAGCTTGATCCGCTGCCGCCGTTCCCGCGACTGCCTCCCGTGTATCCGCCGCCACCGGAACCATGGGTGCTTCCACCCCGCTCTCCGCTGGAGGAACTGCCGCCTATACTCGGCCCGCTTCCACTGTTTCCACGACCACCGCCGTTGCTCTCGGTGCCTCCACTATTGTCGCGTCCACCGCCGAATCTCTGGCTGCCTCCGCCTGTGTCCCGATTGCCGCCGAAGGTGCGGCCGCTTCCGCTGTTGCTGCGATCGCCGCCGAAGTCGTGACTGCTTCCGCGATCTCCGCGGGAGTCGCGACTGCTGCCGATGGATCCCCGGTCGCGGCCGCTGAAGACAGATCCGGTTTCTCGGCGGCTGCCGCGGTAGTCGTGGTCGCTGATGCGATAGTCACGATCGCTGCTGCGATGGTCGCGATCCCTGTCTCGGCTCTCTCGATAGTCCCGCCCACGGTCCCGGTCACGGTAGTAGTAGTCGTGGTCGCGACCGCGGTCATAGCGATCTCCGCCGCCCAGTTCGATGCTGAATCCGAAGGACGGATTCGAGTACCAGAATGCCGAGTCGTTATAGTATTCGGGGTCGTCGTAGCCATCCACGATATAGACGGGGCGGGGGGCATAGTAGAAACCGATTTCCGGGCCGCCCCAGTACCGATGCCAGCCCCGATGAGACGTACGCGCCCACGAACCGCCCGTAAACCGGAAGTGTACGCGGTCGGCTTTGGCCTGCGTTCCGATGGCCGTCAATCCAAGCGCCAGCGCGCAGCCGAATAGAGTTATGTGATTACGAAACATTTGATTCTCCCTGATCGACCTGCACTCAACCATAGGGTTGAGGCAGAGAATGGGTGCGATACGCTGCACAATTTGCCTGGGCACTGAACGAAGGTTCACTGTGTGACCTCGCTTTCCACCACTCTTAATAGGAGATACGATACGCCACGATTATTGTGACCCGGCTTGATTGAGAGTTCTCTCAAGAAAAGAGTTCTTCGGGGAATTCTGCCAGGGCAAAGGCGATGGCTTCTTCCAGAGTCAGGGAGTGACCGGAAGCTCGGAATTCGGCAAATCCTGGCTCTCCAAGGATAGCCCGTAACTCGGATCGGGCAACGTCATACGACTGACGTTCATTCGGAGGCAGAGGCGCGCGCAGGTTTTCCCGCAAGGCTTCTGCGGCTCCCAAAAGCTGTGCGGCGGCGGTCGTCCCCTCCTGAGCGGCCGCCAGCGTTGCGAAGCCTTCCAGGGAATCGATGGTCCCCTTCACATGTCCCAGTTGATCGAATGTTGTCAGCGCCTGGCGCTGCAGCGAACGCGCGGCCATATAGTCGCCCGCGAGTACGGCGATCTTACCTAGCTCCTGAAGGCAGAGCGCTTCGAGTTTACGGTCCCCGAGTTCGCGGCCGAGCGCCAGCGCTTGTTCTTCATAAGCGCGTGCTACAGGAATATTGCCTTCGTGCCGACTGACATAGCCGAGATTATAAAGGGTTGTCGCCTCATCGGGCCAGTTGCCCAGTTCGCGTGTCGCCGCCAGAGCCTGCTCATAGTAGGTGTGCGCCGTACGATAGTCGTTCAGGTCTGCGGCCACCACGCCCAGGTTGGTGAGGGTAGCTGTCTCCCAGGCCCGATTCCCCAGCGTCCGGAAGTGCGCCAGCGCCGCTTCAAAACAGACACGGGCCTCGGTGAGATCGCCTTCATCCACCAGCAAGAGACCTAAATTGTTCAGAACCGTAGCCTCCGCCGAGACATTGCCCAGCGCTTGGTGCAGCCTTCGCGCCCTTTCGAAGCAGGTGCGTGCCCTGGCAAAATCGCCTTGCTGCAAGGCGATGGTTCCCCGCCCAGAGAGGGTGGTTGCTTCCCCGGCCTGGTCTCCAGGAGCGGTCTGTATGGCCAGAGCACGGTCATAACAGACGATCGCCTCGCTATGATTCCCCAGGTAGTAGGCGAACGCTCCTGCGAAATAGAGAATCTTCGCATATGCCGGAGTCTGCTCCATATTGTCCGATGTTACGGCCGCCGTACGCTCCCTGCCCTCAGTCCGGTGGCCGCGCCGCATCCAGAAAGGGGCTAATAGCCCGATAAGACGTAATTCTATCTCGACCGCTTCTGCACGTCCATGACACCATACAAGCGCTTCTCGCAGATTGTCGTGTTCTCGCTCCAGCGTATCGAGTGCGAACTGCTGTTCTGGGCCTTCCAGTTTCAGGGCTGCGTCCACGGCCAGAGCGACGTAGGTATCGCAATGGCGCCTTCGGACGCGGCTCTCCTCACCGCTCGCCAGAAGTTTCTCCAGCGCATACTGCCGCACGGTCTGAAGCAGGTAGTACCGCGATACATCAGATTGTGTCTCTGCGATCACGAGGGACTTGTCTAAGAGCGAGGTGAGCAGATCGAGGATCTCCCAATCCTCGATGAAATCTCCCTGCGGACTTTCTCCTATGACGATCTGCTCGGCCGTGGTGAGGGTCCATCGGCCCGCAAAAACGGACAGCCGGTTCAGCAGCAATCGCTCCTGAGGCCCGAGCAGATCGTAGCTCCAATCCATCAGCGCCCGAAGCGTCTGTTGACGGGGAAGGGCTGTACGACTTCCTCCCGTAAGCAGGCGAAATCGGTCTTTCAGTCGGATGTCGATCTCTTCGACCGAAAGAGCGCGCGTGCGCGCCGCAGCCAGTTCGAGGGCCATCGGGATTCCGTCCAGGCGGGAGCAGATCGAAGTGAGTGCGGGAGCGTTCGAGAACCTCTGCGGCGATCTGAAGCGCCAGACGGGTCTTGCCACATCCTCCGGAACCAGTCAGGGTGAGCAGTCGGGTCGCCTCCAGCCGTCCTTTCACCGCAACAATATCCTGCGTACGTCCCACGAATCCTGTGAGCATCTGGGGAAGGTTGTTGGGAAGCAGTGGATTGTCGAGGGAGCGTAGAGGCGCGAAACGGGCGGGGAGGGAGGGGTGGTGCAGTTGATAGACTGTTTCGGGGCTGGAAAGGTCTTTGAGACGGTGCTCCTGGAGGTTTTCCAGGGAAACGTCGGTCGGCAGATGATCGCGCACCAGTTCATAGGCGGCCTGTGACAGCAGAACCTGCCCGCCATGTCCGATGGCGAGCAGGCGCGCGACCCGGTTGACGGGGCGACCGAAATAGTCGTGGTTCCGCTCCTCCGCAGTTCCTGCGTGCAGGGCCATACGGACACGCAGAGGGGTTTCCGTATTCCAGGTTTCGGTATCGAGAGCCTGTTGGGCCGCCAGCGCAGCCTCCAGTGCGCCCCGCGCCGTTGTAAAGGCGGCGCAGAAGGCATCGCCGATCGTCTTGAAGACCACGCCGCCGTGCGTCTCGATAGCCAGACGCAGCAAGGCATCGTGACGCTGCAATGCCGGACTCATGCTCTCAGAAGAGGATCCCCAGAGCCTGGTGCTGCCTTCGATGTCGGTAAACAGAAATGTTACGATGCCGGTCGGCAGGTTCAATGCCATGGCTCCCGCAAGCAGAGGCGC